>FUFK010044468.1_pt1 | contig 76144 bp, 70 predicted proteins | sample 1021851 | NCBI WGS metagenome assembly FUFK01 (sample SAMEA51879418, study PRJEB19060) | metagenome | reverse complement strand
TGGTCGGTGGATAAAAACTTTGATGCTAGCGCATCTAGGTCTTTTTTTCACCTTGCATTTGGTATTGCACTTCATGTGTTAATCTAAGCAATGATAAAGTGCGCCGTAATTGGAAAAAGTTCGTTCCTGCCAATCAGCTGCATATCATGCCAGAGAACGGCCATCTATTGCCTGTAGAAGCTCCAAAGCAATGCGCTGAGGTTATTGTGCAACAGTTTAATCGTGGAATTAATCGTTAAAATTTTAGCTTATGATGGATCTATTCACGCCACATCCCACTGATAATCTCTTGCCTTATGACGGTAAGGTTAATGATTTCGGTGTGGTAATCAAAGATAGCGACACCCTCTATCAGACCTTATTGCATGAGCTGCCTTGGCAGACCGATATCGTCACTTTATTTGGTAAAACACATATCACCAAGCGGCAAATCGTTTCGATGGGAGATGAGGGCTTGAGCTATCAGTATTCGGGTCACACAAGGCAAGCTGTACCTTGGACAAAGTCTGTGTTTCACGTGAAACAGCTTGTTGAGCAGCAATTAGCTAGCATTGGTATCTTTGTGACTTTTAACTCCTGCTTGCTCAACTACTATCCGAGCGGTAGTGAAGGTATGGGCTACCATGCCGATGACGAAAAGGAGCTAGGGAGTCAGCCTATCATCGCGGCATTGTCACTAGGCGCTACCCGTAAGTTTGTTTTTAAACATAAAAAGAATAGGCATGAAAATAAACCCGTCAAAGTCGAGCTTTATCTTGAGTCCGGGCAGTTGATTGTCATGCATGGCGAAACCCAAAGCCACTGGAAGCACACTATTACTAAGACTAAAACGGTCAGCGAAGGCCGAATTAGTCTGACATTTCGACGTATGATCCTTGATGATAAAAACTAACGGGCTAAAACAGCGACTACTGTTTAGTTAGAAACACGACTTCGATAGCGATAATGTTAGCTTTGCTGACGATCTAAAAAAGCTAGATAAAGGCTCTCTTTATCTAGCTTTGCTGTACTTATACTGATTATGGTTGCTTTAAACTTAGACCTCTAAGACGATCTTGCCAAAGGTATCGCCCTTTTGCAGCTCAGTATGAGCCGCTACCGTCTCTGATAAAGGATAGCTGTTTTGAATATGCAGCTTAAGAGTACCATCAGCAACTTGCTGCAAGACGCTTGCCATATCTTCGCCATTAGGCTTAACCGCATAACCTTCGATAGTGAGTGCCTCACTGCCANCGGCTTTGAGTTTATCCACCCAGATAGTAGGCAATACATAAACTCGGCCATCAGANTTNAGNGTNCTNAGTGCTTTTACCCCAGCATCATCACCGACTAAATCAAGTAATACATCGGCTTGTAGATCTGGAAAAGCCTTATCTTCGGTGTAGTCAATCCAGCCGGCAAGCTTGCTTTTATCAATCAAACGATCAAGCTTGTCATACTTCTCAGGCGAGCAAATCACGGTAAGCTTGATATTATCTTGCGCCGCTTTTTTCATCAATAACTGCACGACTAGCTGCCCCACACCGCCTGCTGGCGCATTCATTACTACATGCTCGCCTGCCTTTATATCAGCAAACTGCACAAACTGTAGCGCCGTCTGTCCGGCACAAGGCGAAGCGCCTGCTTGCTCCAAGCTAACGTTGTCCGGAACTTTAGCCAGTAGTTTGCTATCAACGGCAACGTACTGGGCATAACAACTGCCATCAAAGCTTAGCGCAGCTACTTTATCACCTACTGCAAAATCAGCGCTATTACTTTTGACCACCTCTCCTGCTACATCAAAACCTAGGATAGCCGGCTGATTATGATCGAATTTATTTTTCTGAATGTTGTCAGCGCCCCAGCCTTTGCCTTGGCGAGTCTTATAATCAACCGGATTGATACCGGCATAAGCCACTTTAATTAATACTTGTTCTTTGTCAATCTGAGGAACATCGATACCCTCCTCATACTTCATAACTTCAGGCTCGCCGAATTCACGGATGACAACGGCATGTTGACTAGTAGGTAATGAGACAGTAGACATAATTATCTTCCTTGTGTTTTCGATTTATTTTAGGTGCTCGTTATTCTTAAATGAGTGTCATTTTTCGATCAGTAGTAGCCTATCCTGTTTCGTATCGGCTATATATACGCTCAAACCAGTGTAAACTCAGCGCTAATCGGTAGATGATCAGACAAGGTAGACCAAGGCTTGCCAGTGTGCACCCACGCGTCTTTGACTTTTAGGTTACGCACATATATCCGGTCCAGACTGAGTACTGGCAGCTTAGCAGGAAAGGTTGGAGACAGCTTGCCATGACAGTGTCTAAACGCTTCTATCATGCCTAGATTAGAAGCTAGTCTATCGCAAGACATCCGCTTCCAATCATTGAAGTCGCCGGCCAAAATAAGCGGCTGATCATCATCGATCTCGTTACGCATATATTGACTAATCGCTTCGTACTGCTTAACTCTATCGCGCTCAAAGAGGTTCAAATGCGCGCACAAGATAACTACTGGCTTCTCCCACCCTAAAGGCTGTACTTCGCAATGTAGTACCCCGCGCTGCTCCAGTTTATTCACCGTAATATTGACATTGTGTTTAGGATCTAATGGAAAGCGGCTTAATACTGCATTACCGTGATGACCGTTTTCGTACTCTGAGTTTTTGCCATAGCTGTTTTGTAGTTGCAGATATTCACCAAACCACTCATGCTGCGACTGATCGGGATACTCATTGTATTGCATATTGCGTTTGAGATTTTGCCCTTGCACTTCTTGCAAGCACAGTACATCAGAACCGATGGACTCTAATGCTTGGGCAATACCTTGCATTTTGACCTGCCGATTCAGTGGCGACATGCCTTTATGAATGTTGTAACTGGTTAAAATAAAAGATTGTGTAGTCATAGAGTTGGCATTCTTGAGCTAAGAAAAGGGATGGGTCTCATAAATTGATAGTAAAACCACTACCTAACCATAGGGTTAAGATAAAAGAGCATTGATCCGTAGCGAACCAATGCTCTGTTTAGATCTATTTACGCTTTATGGCCATGACTTATTCATTAATCATGACTTCATGGACGCTGACTAGTAGCGAGTAACCAGAGCGATCGGCTGATCTTCACCCATAATCTCTTCAGGTAAGAAGATAACATCACCGCCGTTATGCATAACGTGCTCAATNATAACGCCAATCGCATCATCAGTAACCCCTTCTCCAGATGCATCATCTACAGGGGTTAAAGACTGCGNTTTTTCGTCAATCTTAGCTGGCTGGATGTACCAACGACGCACATATAGGGTCTCGCCGGCGCCTTGAAAGGCACTGCGATAGACTTCTTGTAGGTCAGTCTGTAGCATACTGGCACCGCGTGCTTTGTCAATCTCGCCCATCGCCTCAGTATGTAAGGAGCTGCGATACTCTTCAACCGACTCTTGCACACTATCGATGATATGCTGAGCACTACCATCATCTAGATTGGTCACATTGGATACTGTAGCGATGATATTATCAGGACGGTCACAGACTTCTTTATAGTAACCGATATTTTTTGCGTCACCGACGATAACTAGAGGTAGCTTATGCTCACCCCATAGCTCTTGTACGCTTTTATCGACTTGGTTAAAGAACTCTTTTAGATGGCTGCTTTCGTTATTTGATGAACGATCCGAACCACCATCGCTAGTCATGTATAAGCCGTTATTATCAATAGGGAAAGGTATGTTTTCCATATTGTTTTGCTTATCATCCTCAGGCTGAAACTCTGCTACTACGCGATCATTAGAGGCTTCAATCAAGCGCGCCATATTACGGGTAATGACCACCGCATAAAAGTGTACTGCGCTTGCCATATCACGGACTAAATCACGTGTTGCAAAGCTATCGGAGATGACTACCCGCTCAGTCGTATCTATAGGCATACGCACCACTTGTACATCATCTGTACTTGCAAAGATAGCTAGAGTATCGAGGTTATAATTATGATTTAATTCATCTATCTTGGCGTGAATACCTTCTAAAATCGTTGTTGCGGTCTGCTTATCATATTCTTTATTTAGACGGTCTTCGGCAACTTTTAGCTGGTTCTTTAGGGCAATAGGATCCTTTTCGTTTGCAGGATGCTCACGGTGGGTTTTGACAAAGATACTTACTGCAGGGTTTGCTTTGGTTTCGCGTAAACTCTTAAGCGTCGCTTTCATAAATCATGCTCCTTATTTTATTATCGTTTGTTTTCTAGTAGTTTTGTTTTTTAGTGCTAGTCTTTCAGTGCTTTTCTATTGGTGATTGTCTTTTAGTGTTTATCTTTAAGTGATTGTTGTCTTAACAATTATGATGCTAGCAATTTCACTCTATAAGCTATATGGTTGCTTTGCAAGCAAATGATAAGGCTTTGTAAGCAAATTAAAATACATTCTAGATTCATCATACCGCTGGCTATCGCTCAATCCCATCAAAAACGCAGCAATAAGCGTTCGTGCCAATAGCAGGACGTCATCAACATATCGACTTATTGGGCATGAGCTATAGCATCAGAGCCATGACATATAGTCAATCAATATTAAAAGTGGTACAAGGCAGACGAGTGCAAGTACTACAGTAGTAGGCTAAACGAGTCTAACGCTGTAACACTTTAATAGTGGTTCGACTATAGTATGCGAAAAACACTCGCTATAATTCGCTATAGCCATAAAAGCTTGCGGCTTGCATTCTCCACCAAACATACCCATCTTTTATCTTATACCTATTTTTAACCCTTACTTTGGATATTTTTATGACTGCTTTAGCGACCCATTTGCGCCTTGTTGATTTTCCTGCAGCAACGCCTAATCATTTACAACAACAAGTCACGAAAGCTATCGATGAAGCCAATGACTTTTTGGATCAGCTCAGTGCCTCTCAAGACCAAGACTCTACCCCGATACGCGCGGAACAAGCGCTTGATGATATCATGCAGTTCGATCATATTAATTTAGCACTAGATCGTAGTTGGGGCGTGTTGTCGCATCTTAATAGCGTGATGAGTAATGATGATATTCGCCACGTGCACCACGAGTTGCTACCGATGTTATCGGCTTATGGTACTCGTGTTGGGCAGCACAAGCCGCTTTTTGAGCGCTACCAAGCGATCGTTGAGGATACAGAGCTCTACTCTCAGCTTGAGCCTGCGCGCACACGGGCGATTGCTTTGGCGCTACAAAGGTTTGAGCTATCAGGGGTAGCGCTGCCAAAAGCGCAGCAAGAGCAGTTTGCCGCTATTCAAAGCAAGCTATCGACTCTGTCCGCCACTTTCTCCGATCACATCTTGGATGCAACCCAAGCTTATGCTTTGCCTCTACAAAATGAGCAATTGGCAGGGGTAACGCAGAGCGGTCTTGGTCTGCTAGCCGATGCAGGCGAGCAGTATAAGGCTCATCAGCTGGCCTGTGATAAGCTAACGCAAGCTGAAATCGATGCACTGCCGACGCCTTATTATGTGGCGACGCTCAATATTCCTGTTTATTTAGCCGTGATGACACACGCCGATGATCGTCAGCTCCGCGAAACTTTATACAAAGCTTATGTCACACGCGCCTCAGAGTTTGATACTCATACCAACGCCAAAGGCGAGTCGTTAAACAACGCCGATATCATGAGTGACATCCTACAGCTACGCGAACAAAAAGCGGCGCTGCTTGGCTTTGATAACTATGCCGAGGTGTCACTATCGACGAAGATGGCGGATAACGTCGCTGAGGTCGAGACGTTTTTACGCAGCTTAGCNGCCAAGGCAACGCCCGTTGCCCAGCAAGATCTAGCGCAGTTACAAGAGTGTGCCAAAGAGTATGGTATTACCGACTTACAGCCTTGGGATAACGCTTATATCGCCGAAAAAGTGAAGCAAAATAAGTTCAATCTATCCCAAGAAGCCATACGTCCTTATTTCCCTTTACCCAAAGTCATTGAGGGATTATTTGCCATTGTTGAGCGACTTTATGGCATCACCGTTATTGAGCAAGACTCAGCGGATAATGACGCGAATACGTCCGCTTCGCTTTGGCACAATGACGTGCGCTTTTATCAGCTATTCGATAGCGATGANAGCTTGATTGGTGGGTTTTATTTCGATTTGTTTGCGCGCAGTGGTAAGCGCGGCGNCGCTTGGATGAGTGGCTTCCAAGCGCGCTATCGCTATGATAATGAGGGTTATGAGCAGTTGCCTGTGTGCTTTATGGTCGGTAACTTTACACCAGCCCTCGCCGGTAAACCCAGCTTACTCACTCACGATGAAGTATTGACCCTATTTCATGAGTTCGGTCATGGTCTGCACCATTTGCTAACACAAGTGAGCGTCGGCGATGTGGCCGGCGTCAATGGTGTGGAATGGGACGCCGTCGAGCTGCCGAGCCAATTTATGGAGAACTGGGCATGGGACTCTGAAGGGATTGCGCTTATTAGCAGTCACGTCGAGACGGGCGAGCCGCTACCGCAAGACAAACTTGACGCCCTGCTTGCCGCCAAAAACTTCCAAAGCGGTATGCAAACGCTGCGCCAAGTCGAGTTTGCTTTGTTTGATTTACTCATTCACGCGCAAACGCCCGCGCCCGATTACGAAGGAGTTTTAGCGACACTAAATGCGGTACGCGCCGATATCGCTATCATGGATACGCCTGATTATAACCGCTTTGCCAATGGCTTTAGCCATATCTTCGCAGGCGGCTATGCGGCGGGTTACTATTCTTATAAATGGGCTGAGCTATTATCTGCTGATGCGTTTAGTAAGTTTGAAGAAGAAGGTATTTTTAATCCCAGTACTGGCAAAGCGTTTCGCGATACCATACTGTCAGTAGGAGGCAGCTTGCCTGCTAAAACCAATTTCGAGAACTTCCGTGGTCGCAGCGCGAGTATTGACGCTTTACTGCGCCATAGCGGTTTTGACATGATAGATAGCAAAGCTGCCAATACACAGATATCAAATGAGGCCGGCTAATGCGTTATCAATCTGAGCGCCCTAAACGCCGATTTTTGGCAGGGGTGCGCTGTCCTAAATGTCAGGCGCTAGATGCTATTGTGCAAGTCAATATATTCGTTCCGGAAGCGGATGAATATATCGAATGCACCCAGTGCGATCATAGCGAGCGTCGCCCTGATTCTGATGAGGTCAGCGCAAAAAACCATCTTGAGGATCAGCTAGCACGCGATGCTATGCCGACTGGCACTCGTGGTACAGTCAAGTTCAAACCTTGAACGCAGCAATAAGTATTTTATAATTCTGTCTTTATTCTCAAGGCCTATCAATCGATAGGCTTTTTACTTTTAGTTTGCTATAGTTTTGTTATAGTATAGCCACCTGACTTCTAGTAGCCACTGGCAAGCGTATGACTTCCAAAAAACCACGTTCTACCTTTAGCAAAGGCAAAAAACACCAGTCTGCAAAACCACGTCATAAAAAATGGCTAGTGGCGGTATTACTTTTGCCTATTCTTATCATTGGCTATCTGTTTTGGTCGCAGCCTTCTTCTGATACCACAGTCGCACCTATGGTCGCGCCGCCAACCATAACCCAGCAAAGTGATGCGGCGCGCTCTGCCGACCCTAGTACAGACCCTAGCGCAGAAGATACTATTATCGAGTCGGATACCAAGAGTGATAACGATGCTATTAATGGCTCTAGCAATGACAGTACTACTGATGAAAATTTGAGTGCTAGTAAAGATAATGCCACTGAGAATAAATCGAATGTAGCCATACCGAGCTCGAAGGCTATTACCGATGCACCTATACCAGAGACTGATACGCTCGCCAAAGAAGAGATCGACCGTTTAGCTGATGAGTATCAGCGCCTAAAAGAGCAAGAGAACATCGATGCTGAGCAAATTGAGATGACTAAGAGCTTGACGCAAATGAAAGCGCAACAGATTGAATTACTCGAACGACAAATCGCTGAATTAGAAGCAGAGCAAGCGGCTCAATGATAATCTAGTCAGTAAGCGCTGACTTATCAAAGCTATCAACAATAGGACTATCGTCATGGCTACTATCGAGCAAACCCATACGCCTATTTTGAACAGTAACGCGCAAGTCCTTATCTTACCCGTCAATAGTGCCGGCATTCTTTTAGATCCAGTGTTAACGCGCTGCAAGACGCTTTATCCTGACAACTATCAGCGCTACCATCGCGCGTGCCGTGATGGCAGCCTAATGGTTGGCAGCTGCTTACTACACAAGCGTCAACGTGAGCTTGCCGGTCTTAGCGCCGCGCATAATGGTAATCAGCCAAACTACATTGCCAATTTAGTCATCTCTGATCACCCTTATCATTCTGCTCGCACNCGCTGGCTCACTGCAGCNTTGATAGATCTGCAACAGCAGCTGATGCCACTAATTCGCTATCAAGGCGTCCGCAAAGCCGCTTTATTAGCGCGTCCCCTCCTCGCCTCTAGCTCTGCTAATAGGACTGAACCTAACCGTACTGGTCTGACGACAGAGACGACGGCTCTTCCTTTGGATTGGCATTCAGTGGTTCTACCCTTGATTAATCAGCACTTGCAAGCCCTCCCTAAATTGCGTATTGCAGTGCATACTCCTAAGAGCCTTTCGCTATAAAGGAGGCTACTTTACAAAGTGGCTATTGTATAACTTTGACTCATCNCCCGTGTTCAAAGCGTGTTTTGTAAAATACCCTGTACAGTAAAATCNAAATATGCTAAAAACAGTGCTTACTACTTAATGACTAAAGCGACGAGCGAGACTGTCGTTAAGCGGCGACGAATGCCGCGACTTAAAGCATTTTGATATAAAGCGTCGCGATCTACAGTATTATAATTTTCTGACAAAAGGACTGTCTATGAAAACCCTCAGAACTCCCGACTCGCATTTTGATAATCTACCTGACTTCGATTTTGCGCCAAATTATTTGATGGTTGCTGATGGCGACGGCGGCGAGCTGCGCGTACATTATCTAGATGAAGGTAATAAAGACGCTGACCCTATATTACTACTGCATGGTGAGCCGTCATGGTGCTACCTGTATCGCAAAATGATACCGATTCTGACCGCAGCGGGACACCGTGTTATCGCGCCGGACTTGCCAGGATTTGGGCGCTCGGACAAGCCGGCCTCACGTACCGACTACACTTATCAGCGCCATGTTGACTGGATGCAATCGCTAGTGGAGCAGCTAGATTTGCAAAATATCACTCTGTTTTGTCAAGATTGGGGCGGTCTGATTGGGCTACGACTTGTCGCGGATAACTCTGAGCGCTTTGCGAGAGTCGCGGCTGGCAACACCATGCTTCCCACCGGCGATCATGACCCTGGTGAGAGCTTTCGTCAGTGGCAGCAGTTCTCACAGGACACGCCAGAGTTTCATGTTGGCGGTATCATCAACGGCGGTACAACTACTGAATTATCACAGGCGACCATAGATGCATACAACGCGCCCTTCCCTAATGAGACCTACAAAGAAGGCGCAAGGCAGTTCCCTATACTAGTGCCAACGACGCCTGATGATCCCGCCTCAGAGGCTAACCGCGCCGCTTGGGGCAAGCTTGGTCAATGGACTAAGCCTTTTATCACTCTATTTGCGGACTCCGACCCTGTGACTGCAGGCGGAGATAAAATTATGCAAAAGCTGATACCAGGTACCAAAGGTCAAAAGCATACTACAATTGCTAACGCCGGTCATTTTTTGCAAGAAGATCAAGGTGAGCATATAGCTGAGTTATTAGCACAGTTCATCGCTGACAACCCATAGTAGGATATACTCTCGATAAACCTGCCGCAGAGCGCTCTTTATTTATGTTGTCATATACGAGTAAAGAGTTACTGTATATGCAGCAACTCCTTATCGTGTTTACTTCTGTAGCCGTTAAATAGTAGTTTGATATCAACACCTTGTTTAAGCTCAGATCATCCCTTAACATCCTTTTTAAGAGTATGAGATAAATCTTAACTCACTTTTATAAAGGATAAACAACAATGTCAAACAACAATAATAGCTCTAATCAAACTCAAGCAAATCAAGATCAGACGCAGTCTTATGATAATGATACAGTTACAGGCGTAGAAGTCGTCAAAGACGATACTGTGGTCTATGAAGATGGCGACTTTGAAGAGTATAACGAAGCGCATGATTTTGAAGAAGATAGTCAAGACAGCTCGGCTAAAGACAGTTCAACTAAAGACAGCATCGAAGATCTAAAACAGTCAGTCGACCAAACATCGAATAATGACAAAGATGACCAGTCGCAAAAAGCGAGCAAAGATAAAGACACTGATAAAGAGCAAACGTCTAATAAAGCAGACAATGCTAAAAACAAAGCTAGCAGTGATAAAGAGAAGTCTAAACCTAGCGAAGATGATAAAGACTCGCAAGACAGTAAAGCTGGCAAGAAAGATAGTGCTGATAAAGAGGACAAATCTAGCTCAGCTATGGCAGGTATTTATCAGTGGGCCTCAAAGCTCAAAGATGACCTGACCTCTGATACTGGCGGCATGACTCAAGACGTCTCTGAAAAAGCGACGGCTATGATGCTCGGTAAACTTGTCGATGCTGCAGACCTTGAACTGGCTGCGTTTGATAAAAGCTTAGAAGTTGCAAAAAACCTCATCGCGACGGCAGAAGAGAGACGCGAAAAGATTGTCGCTCGTAAGGACAAGTATCAAGGTATGATCGATCAGCTAGACCAAGAATAATCCCTTTAATTGATCAGCTTCGAAGTTTAAAGTGCTACGAATCCAATGTCGGATGTTTACTTTTAAGCATTCGGCATTGGATTTTTCGTTAACGTTTTAAAAGAACTTTATTCTATATATCGCCACTAGTGGCTTTTTATATCCAAAATCTTTGACATATTATTGCTACCAACAAGCCCTTAGAGCTTAATTATTTTGAAAAAACAGACCAGCCTGTCTGCTCTCCGAGTAGCTCTAAAGCTTTGGTCCCAAGTTTCGAGTTGCCGACTGAATTTAGGCCCGGTGACCATACTGCGACTGCGCCTTTACCTGGTGCTATGGTAAGAATACCGCCGCCGACGCCGCTTTTACCCGGTAGACCCACCTGATAAGCAAACTCTCCAGAGCCATCATAGTGACCACACATCATCATCAACGAATTGATCCGCTTAGATTGCTGCGGGCTGATTACCTTTGCCCCTGTGGGTTGATTGACGCCGTTAGAAACCAAAAACAGACCGGCACGGGCCAACTGCTCACAGCTCATCGCAATCGAGCATTGATAAAAATAAGTGTTGAGAATGTTATCGACATTGTGCTGTAGATGACCGAAGGATTTCATAAAATGCGCAAGCGCCGCGTTGCGATCTTCGTGGTCAATCTCAGACGTCGCTACTTTGTAGTCAAAGCAGATCGTCTCATCGTCTGCGATAAAGTGCACAAACTGCAATATTTCATCTAATATTTCTGTNGGCTCGCGTCCGAGCGTTATCGCATCGACCACAGCAATGGCGCCTGCATTGATAAAAGGGTTGCGCGGCCTGCCCGATTCATATTCTAGTATAGTGATCGAGTTAAAAGGATCGCCGGAAGGTTCGCGGCCGACATGCCGCCAAAGCGCGCTGCCGAGTTTGCTCAGCGCAAGGGTTAATGTAAATACTTTGGAAATACTTTGTATAGAGAACAGCGTTTTGGCGTCGCCTGCCGAGTACATTTGCCCATCCGGGGTCGCAACAGCAATGCCGAATTGATTGGGGTCGACATGGGCGAGCTGCGGAATGTAATCTGCCACTTTTCCGCGCTCGGTCTCCAGCGCCATTTGGGCGGTAATGTCATCTAAGATTTGTTGCATCATAAGGAGTAACCGTGTTTTATAAGTTTTCTTAAATAGCGGTGATTTTAACTTAATTTAGCAGGATGTTGCGTGCAGCTTACGACACTCAACATTGTAAAGTACAAATTACTTTCATCATATTATTCAGAAGCAAAACCCATACAAAAACCGCCCTAACTATGAAGCTAGAGCGGTTTTTGTATTTGTACTCAATTAGATTGAGCTAAAACTATTTATTCAGCAGCGGTATCTTGCTCAACGCCTTTCATAGTCAGCTTGATGCGACCACGGTTATCGACGTCTTGTACTAAGACTTTAACGGTTTGACCCTCAGATAGATAGTCAGAAACATTCTCGACACGCTCTTCAGCGATTTGTGAGATGTGTACCAGACCATCGGTGTTTGGTAAGACGTTCACGAATGCGCCAAAGTCTACGATACGCGCGACAGTACCTTCATAAGTTTTACCGACTTCAACCTCAGCAGTAAGCGCTTCGATTTTACCGATAGCGGCTTTGGTTGCGGCTTTGTTTTCGCCAAAGATACGGATGGTACCAGCATCATCGATATCGATGACAGCACCTGTCTCTTCAGTTAGCTGACGGATCATCGCGCCGCCTTTACCGATGACGTCACGAATCTTATCAGGGTTGATCTCAATCACTGCATAGTTCGGTGCATGCGCATTGATTTCAGTACGGCTCTCAGGCAGTACTTTATTCATTGCATCTAAGATATGGATACGACCCGCATGAGCTTGCTTAAGCGCTTGCTCCATGATGTCCGGCGTAATGCCTTCGATTTTAATATCCATTTGCAGGGCGGTGATACCGTCTTTAGAACCAGCAACCTTAAAATCCATGTCTCCAAGATGATCTTCGTCACCTAAGATGTCAGATAAGACCGCAAAGCGCTCGCCTTCTTTCACTAGACCCATAGCGATACCAGCGACTGGNGCTTTAAGTGGCACGCCTGCGTCCATCAAGGCAAGGCTAGCACCACAAACAGAAGCCATAGAAGAAGAACCGTTTGATTCTGTGATCTCTGATACCACGCGGATGACATACGGGAAGCGTTCGCTGTCTGGTAGCATCGCTTGCACACCGCGGCGCGCTAGGCGACCATGACCAATCTCGCGACGCTTTGGAATGCCTTCGCGGCCGGTCTCGCCCACTGAGAAATGCGGGAAGTTATAATGCAACATGAAATGATCACGGATCGTACCCGCTAATGAGTCAATCATATTGACATCACGGCTGTTACCCAAAGTGGTGGTCACTAGCGCCTGNGTCTCACCGCGAGTAAATAGTGCTGAACCATGCGTATAAGGAAGCACGCCAACTTGTACGTCTAGCGCACGCACAGTATCCAAATCACGGCCGTCGATACGCGGCTTACCTGACAAGATGTTGTCACGTACCGTACGATACTTAAGGTCATTATAGATGTCTTTTAGCTCAGCGACTTTGCTACTGTAGTCCTCAGACTCGCTATCACCTGCTAGCGCTTCGATAGCGGCGTCTTTAATTTCATCAAGTTTCGTGTAGCGATCTTGCTTGTTTTTAATGCTATAAGCATCAGCCACTTGCGCGCCGAACTGCTCTTTCATAGCAGATTCTAGCTGCTCATCGGTCTTTGGTGCTTCATACTGCTGCTTAGCCGTACCGACTTCCTCAGCTAGCGAGATGATATTATCGATGACAATTTGCTGCTGCTCATGACCGTAGAGTACCGCACCAAGCATTTGATCTTCTGAGAGCTCAGCGGCCTCAGATTCAACCATCAGTACAGCAGACTTAGTACCAGCAACCACTAGATCAAGATCACTCTCTTCGAGCTGCTCAATTGTTGGGTTTAGGACGTATTCGCCATTCATAAAGCCAACACGCGCCGCTGCTACAGGGCCATTGAATGGCGCATCAGAGATAGCCAGTGCCGCTGAAGCACCAATAAGGGCTGCGATATCAGCAGACTGAGTCTTATCTGACGAGACAACCGTCGCTGTGATTTGGACTTCGTTGACATAACCTTCAGGGAATAACGGACGAATCGGACGGTCGATAAGACGTGAGGTTAAGGTTTCGTTTTCACTAGCACGGCCTTCGCGTTTGCCATAAGCGCCTGGGATTTTACCCGCAGCATACATTTTTTCTTGATAGTTAACGGTCAACGGGAAGAAGTTTTGACCTTCTTTAGCTTCAGACTTGACGACCGCTGCAACTAAAACCGTAACACCGCCCATATGTACCATAATAGAGTTTGCTTGACGGGCAACACGGCCAGTCTCGATAACGACTTGCTGGTCGCCATATTGAAACTCACGGGTAATGGTATTAAACATTGACTGGTTTGACATATAAATTTTTTCCTAATGTTGAATGACGAAAATGATAGTCGCCTGTATAAACAGCGCGCTTATCGCTCGTTAAAACTTTTAATAAATGCTTTGGCGCCTGACGACTATCGATAAGCTAAACAAACCAAGCTCCACCGCGCCTATAGTAACTTATGTGCTTATATTAACTAATGTGCAAGTACTGGCACTGAATAAAAATCCATATATTATATTTTACTTCTTTATAAACTTGATAACGCTACTAGTATCAATAATCTTGATAGCACTTTTATACCATCGCCTATTTTACAGAGATTTGTGGCCATTGACCAATTAATTGCAACCCTAAGCACTCTTTATGTTAGCGACTGGTTATTGTCATAACAGGCTTTACGACCTCTGCTATTTTACAGTCTGGTTTACCACTTCAAATAATGATAATGGGTCAACTATCCATACGGCATAAAAAAACGGTGTGAAACTATTCCACACCGTCTTATACTGCTCAAGTCTTGCTGTATTAATCTCATCTACCTTATCGGTAGAGGTTAAATTAACGACGCAGACCTAACTGGTTGATCAAAGTAGAATAACGACCAAGATCTTTACCTTTTAGGTAATCAAGTAGTTTACGGCGAGTGTTAACCATACGGATAAGACCACGGCGGCTATGATGATCGCCTTTGTGCTCTTTAAAATGGTTCTGTAGATCGTTGATACGAGCACTCANTAGAGCAACTTGTACTTCTGGTGAGCCAGTATCGTTTTCGCCGCGTTGGTATTGGGCGATGATTTGTTCGCGATCGGTATTCGTTAGCATAATAGTCTCCAGCAATGCTAAGAGTTAAATAACTTATTCAATCAATTTGAACGGTTATCAAACTATAAAGTAAATAAAATAGCCAACTTCTCATTCAGGGCAACCCTGCATTACTAGAGTTACCCTATTGACAAGCAAGCTTAGGTGGTTAGCTTCAATTTAAGATATAAGCAATACCAAGTCGGTGAAACCATGACGTTGATAAAATTATCGTAATGGTAAGTCTGTAGTCTAAAGACCACAAGCCTTCCCTATTAAAACTTGGCGCTAGTATAACAAAAAACGGCTCAACTAGCAGCAATAATTCGCAGTAGTTTGAACCGTTTACAATTTAAGCCGTGTCCACTCTAAGCTATTTGTAGTTTAAATTATATAAACTAGAGTAGACATGGCAAAAGTATCGATAGTTATCAGTTAGCTTACTTTTTATTCAGATCGTCTTCTTTAGCAGTTCCGCCTAAAGCATCATNATCTAAAGGGGCAGTTGTTGCCTCGGCTAAGCTATCAGGACTCTTATCTTCTNTTGGGTTGATGTCGTCAGCTAGCTTNTCGATCCGCTGCTCTTCTTTGTCCATGTTTTTCTCTGACTTATCCATATTGTCTCCCTATCTGATTACGTTGACCTGTTGTTGTCTTGGCNTTCAATGAATACTTACTGAAAATTAAGCTATTACTTATCTTTCTTAGCTTCTTTTACATTATCAGCAATACGATCTGCTGCAGCTTCACTATCTGTCGTGTGGTTGTCTTCTGTCTGGCTCTTAAGAGACGCTTCTGCTGACTCTGAACGCTGCTGTTCAAGCTTAGTATCGTTTGGGTTAGGCTGTGTCATAATAATATCCTCTGTAAGTTAAGTTATCATTGTCAAATGATTGGTTATCAAAATTATCTAATTTTTAGAATGTATTAGTATCTGTAAAAAACNGCTCATTNAGACAGTGCTTTATCGATAGCTTCAACGAAATTATCAATATCATCTGGGTTGCGTGAAGTGATTAAGTTACCATCGACCTGCACGGTTTCATCAACGAAAGTTGCTCCGGCATTCTCTAAATCTGTCTGTAANGAATGATAGGCCGTTAAGGTTCTACCTTTAGCAATACCAGTATTAATAAGTGTCCAAGGCGCATGACAGATAACAGCTAAAGTCTTATCGCTGTCATTAATAGCTTTTATGATGCTATGGGCTTGCTCGTTACCACGAATGGTATCAGCGTTAACGGTACCACCCGGCAATACTAAAGCATCGTACTCATCGGTATTCGCCTCTTTGGCAAAGATATCAGCAGTGAACGTATCACCCTTATTGACATCCTGATTCATCGCCTGAACTTCTTTATCTTCGTTGGTCGTTATGAGCAGTGTCTTATAACCTTTGTCTTTAAGCTTATTGTTGACCTCTTCGTACTCAGCTTGTTCAAAGTTATTATGTAATAAAAATGCAATAGTCTTCATGGGCCACCTCTTTTGTTCGTAACGTTAATTTGGCTTGTTAATATTATAATTATNTTTATTGAATTTATTATTGTTGCTTAGAGCCATCTTAGTAAGGTGTTATTATTATTTTATAATCTAAGCTTTCCTTACTGCTTTAAGTTGCAACTCTGTCCTTAAGTTAAATTCTAGTTATTATTATTTAGCTTTTCTTCCTTGCTTCTTCTTATTTTGATTTTTATTATTTTATTATTTTTATGCCAAGCTTTCCTTAGCTGACTTAACTACTGTATAAAAAAAGCAGGTTTCGTTATACACAAAACCTGCAATGAAATGTATGAGTATGTGATTAATGTAATTCACTAGTAACTGATATTATCGTTATAGATGAATCATTTTCTTAGGTTGTAGGCGTCCATTGAGACTGATAGCGCCTAAGCCAATAAAATGGCCTTGCGCATCTAGCAGTCTGATATCGACAGGAAGCTCATACTCAGGGGTTTGTTCATTATTACGGTCAGCAGGCTCGTTTTCTAATTTTGCCTGAGTCTTATGAGATAAGCTTTGTAGCATATAATCTCTTAAAGGCTTGTCAATTTGCTCAATGACATTTAGGCGTTGACCTAAACGTAGACGTTGACATTGCTTATCATCTAATGACATTGCAGCGGCAATATCGATGCACGCATCTACTGGCAACAGCTGCTCAAAGCGGCTATCTAAAGACAAGGCTTCTAGGCTTGGAATATCAATAGCCTGCTCACTATCGAACTTACCGACCTGCATACGGCGTAGTGCCGTCAGGTGTCCTAAGGTGCCTAGTGCTTTGGCGATATCTTCTGCTAGCACCCGAATATAAGTACCTTTACTACAAGTCACGACCAGGTCGATCTGATCNGCATCAATTTGAGTCAAAGTNAGCGCAGTTATGACGATATCGCGTGCAGGACGGTCAATCTCTATACCAGCACGGGCGTACTCGTACAACTTTTTGCCGTCTTTTTTGAGCGCTGAATACATCGGCGGTATTTGCTGCTGCGCGCCTATAAACTGCTGAGCCATATTTTGTAGCGTATCTGCATCTAGCTCTGGAATCTGTGCTCGCGCGATAACCTGACCATCAGCATCGCCAGTGTCCGTTTGACTACCAAGTAGTATCGTTGCCTGATAAGACTTATCGGCATCGAGCTGATAATGACTAAATTTTGTTGCCTCTCCAAGACAAATGGGGAGAAGACCGGTTGCCATCGGATCAAGGGTGCCGGTATGACCCGCCTTTTTACTATTGTGTGCAGGCGACTGAAATAAGTACTTCACTTTTGACACCACTTGCTGTGAGGTCATGCCTTGCGGCTTATCGATTAAGATAACGCCAGATACTTTTTGTCTTGCTACTGCGCTTTTATTGGTCATTTTCTTGGCTTTCAACTTCGTCTTCATTTTGCTCAGTTTTGGTTACTGCTTGATTGATCAAATCCATCATGTAGTTACCACGAGCAGTCACTTCATCGTAATGGAAACGCAGACGCGGCGTGGTACGCGTTTTGAGAGTATGACTCAGCTCAGTGCGCAAAAACCCAGCGGCTTTATTGAGCACTTTGACACTCTCTTCATGATTGGTCTTAGTCATCGTATCGTTGAGCTCAGGCTCCATGATAGTGACATAGACGTCCGCGTAGCCAAGATCCGAGCTGACTTTGACGCTAGAGATGGTGACAAAGCCAGTCAAGCGAGGGTCGTTGACTTCATCACGGATAAGCACCGCAAGCTCGCGCTGAATTTGATCTGATAGACGCTGTAAACGTTGATTCATAGTATTGTCCTAGTTTTAACTTTTGTGATTTATTCTATTATACTTTCTACCAACTACTGCTGTTTGGCGTATTTAAATAACTGTCTTTATAACGCTATGACTAATTGCGGTAAAAAAGGCCTAGCAGGATGAACCTGGTAGGCCTAGTAACTGCTTATTAGAGCTTAATTATTAGAGCTTAAGTTTAAACGTTAGCGATAATGCAGACGCTTAAGCCAGTTATAGTTAATAGTTAAGCTTAGATCGTGCGTTCGAACTCTTGAATCTCAAAGACTTCGATCTTATCGCCCGCTTCAACATCGTAGCCACGAACCGCTAGACCACATTCCATCCCAGTACGCACTTCATTGACGTCCTCTTTGTAGCGACGTAGTGACTGCAGCTGACCGGTGAAGATAACTTGATCATCACGTAGGACGCGAATTGGCTTATTACGATAGATCGTCCCTTCGACAACCATACAACCTGCCGCCGCACCGAACTTACTAGAGCGGAACACTTCGCGCACTTCAGCAACACCTAAGATCTTCTCGCGATGCTCAGGAGCTAATAGGCCACTCATAGCGGCTTTGACATCGTCGATTAGGCCATAGATAACGCTATAATAACGAATATCCATGTTAGCGGTATCCGCTTTACGGCGCGCCGTACTATCAGCACGAACGTTGAAGCCTAGTAATACCGCTTCGCTAGATTCAGCCAGCGTGACATCCGACTCTGAGATAGGGCCAACGCCTGAGCTAATGACTCGGACTTTGACTTCATCAGTCGATAGCTCATTCAAGGCTGCTAATAAAGCTTCAAGCGAACCACGAACATCGGTCTTAAGGACGATATTTAAGAAAGATACATCGCCTTGTTGCATTTGCTCAAACATACTCTCAAGGCGCATTTTGTTCTGGCGCTCAAGCTGCTGCTCACGCTCACGGTTGCTTCTAAAATCAGCGACTTCGCGAGCCTTTTTCTCATCAGAAACGACTAAGAATTCACTACCCGCCGCTGGCGTATCTGGTAAGCCTAAGATCTCAACTGGTATAGAAGGACCGGCTGATTTGATACGTTGGCCGTTTTCATCAGTGATAGCACGGACTTTACCGTAGTACTCTCCGGCTAGCACTAGATCGCCTTGCTTGAGCGTACCTTTCTTGACTAGGACACTGACTACTGGGCCACGGCCTTTTTCGAGCTTCGACTCAATAACTACACCTTGAGCGGCACCGTCAGTTGGCGCTTCTAATTCCATAAGCTCGGCTTGTAAGCTAATAAACTCTAGTAGCTCGTCGATACCTTCACCTGTTTTGGCCGAGATACGCGCCATAGGTGTATCACCACCCCACTCTTCTGAAACCACTTCTTTGGTTGTCAGCTCGTTTAGCACGCGATCTGGATCAGCGCTTGGCTTATCCATTTTGTTGATAGCAACAATCAAAGGCGTACCTGCAGCGCGAGCATGATCAATCGCTTCTGCCGTTTGCGGCATCATACCGTCATCAGCGGCCACGACCAAGACAACGATATCAGTCGCTTGCGCGCCGCGTGAGCGCATCGCGCTAAAGGCAGCATGGCCTGGTGTATCTAAGAAGGTAATCACACCGCGATCAGTCTCTACGTGGTAGGCACCGATATGCTGAGTAATGCCGCCCGCTTCGCCGGTAGCGACTTTGGTTTCGCGGATCTTATCGAGTAGCGAGGTCTTACCATGGTCAACATGACCCATAATAGTGACGACCGGTGGACGCGTCTGCACGTTACTACTGCGCTCATCGACAGCTTCGTGTAGGTCGTCTTCAACTTTGGTATCGCTAACCGGAACGGGGTTATGACCCATCTCTTCAACGATAAGACTGGCGGTCGCCTGATCGATAGTATCAGATTCGCTTGCCATCTCACCCATTTTCATCAGCAATTTGGTCACTTCACGGGCTTTGACAGCCATGCGCTGAGCAAGGTCCGATACCGTGATTTGCTCGGCGATTTCGACGTCATAGACAATCTTTTCGACCGGTTTTTCAAACTTATGCTGACCTGATTGTGAAGAGCTTAAACCGTTTTTGCGGTTTTTGATTTCACGCTCTTCTTGGTTTTTGCGGCGACGACCGCGAGCACCGGTACTGTTAGCACCGCGTTTGATTTCGCGGCGCTCTTTTTCGAATGACTCCTCTAGTGCGTCACCCACTAAGCCTTTAGCCAATGGCTCGTCCTTACGAACTTCTGCTACTGGCTCACGGTCGGTATATTTACCGGCCATTTTACGCATCTGCTCAAGCGTACGCTTTTGCGCCTCTTCTGCTTGGGCTTGACGAGTTTCGGCTTCGATTTTGCGTAAGCGAGCTTCTTCTTTTTCGCGAGCTTCGCGAGCTTTACGCTCTGCTGCCGTTTCAACTTTTGGCTTAGTAGCCGCGACTTTTTTCTTCTCTTTTGCTTTGATCTCGCTTGCCGCTTTGCCGCCTTTTTTGACCACAACAGAGGCGGCGACATCATCGCTCTTATCTTCTGAATTTTTGCTAGAGCCTAAGCTTGCACGCATCGCAGCTAGAGTCGCTGCTTGACGCTCTTCGGCTTTTTTCTTAGCCGCGTTACGCTCTTCGGCTTCTTTTTCAGCGCGCTGTTTTGCTTCAGCCATNGCTTGCTCGCGCGCCGCTAATTCTTCAGCCATTTTTTCTGGATTAGGCTTGTCGAATACTTTCTTTCTACGCACCTCTACATTGACGCTCTTAGATTTACCTGAAGAGCCAGTCACGCGAGCGNTACTTGTCGTCTTAGATTTGAGACTAATGCGACGCTTTTCTTGTTGGCCATGACTTTGTTTTAAATGTGCCACCAACTTCTCTTGCTCAAGTTCGGTGACTGAGTCATCCTCCCCGCGAGCAGGTAGCCCAGCATCCTGCAACTGCTGCTGTACAGCACTAGCGGTTTTGCCTACCATGTCTGCCAGTTCTTTGACGGTCTTATCTGCCATTGATTATCACCTACTGTCTATTATTTGCTATATATTCAATTCAGTTGTTGGCTACAAATGATTGTGCTTAGGTTGGTTTTGATTTTTATGTCGCAAGCCAGCCTTTAGTTATCGATAGCATACCACCAAAAGACAGCGGTATGCTTCTAATACCTATTCATTGAACCAAGATTCCCGAGCTTTCATGATAAGCTTACCTGCGGTCTCGGAGTCTAAGCCTTCGATATCTTCGATATCAAATACAGCCTGCTCTGCCAAATCATCAACGGTGATGATGTCTTTTTGCGCCATTTTATAGGCCCAGCTGACAGTCATCCCTTCTAGATCTTGCAGCTCTTGACTAGGCTCTTTCATGTTTTGTTGTTTGACCAGCTCATCTGCGATGACGACTTCTTTAGCGCGCTCTTGAATCATGTCAATCGCTTCGTCATCTAACCCTTCGATATCATAAAAAGTCTCAACCGGTACATAAGCTACCTCTTCGATACTCGTAAAACCGATATCGACAAGGGCTTGCGCTAGGTCCTGATCAACCTCTAAGCGATCATAGAAAAGATCGATAAAGGCTTTGGTCTCATCTTGTTGACGCTGCTGATACTCTTCTTCTAGCATCATGTTGAGCTTATAGCCGGTTAATTCAGAAGCCAAGCGCACGTTTTGACCTTGTGAGCCAATAGCGCGGGCGAGCTGATCATTCGTGCTAAAAATGATATCAGCGGTCTTAGTATCTTCATCAAGGATAATACTGCTCACATCGGCAGGCTCTAAGGCGCTGATGATAAATTGTGCTGGATCATCTGACCATACAACCACATCAATACGCTCACCATCAAGCTCTTGCTGCACCGCTTGGATACGAGTACCGCGCATACCGATACAAGCGCCGACCGGATCGATACGGTTGTCATTGGTCTTCACAGCTATTTTAGCACGAGTACCAGGCAGACGAGCGACATTACGAATCTCGATAATCTCTTCTGCNATCTCCGGCACTTCTTTTTGCATCAAGGCTGAGAGCATCTCAGGATGAGTACGCGACAATAATAACTGCGCGCCGCGGTTATCACGGTTGACATGATAAAGAATAGCGTTGATACGCGATTTGACGCGTAGCTGCTCACGGGGCAACATCTGATCACGTGATAGATAACCTTCAGCGTTATCACCTAAATCAATAATGTAGCCATCACGAGTTTGTTTTTTGACTTCACCATACATCATCTCGCCAATACGCGGCTCAAAAGCGTCCGCTACTAGCGCCCGCTCCGCTTCACGGATCTTTTGAATGATAACTTGCTTTGCCTGCGTGGCCGCGATACGACCAAATTCAATTGATTCTATCTGCTCTTCTTTTACATCGCCGATAGACCATTCGTCTTGATCAAGATCAGTAATAGCGAGCTGACACGCTGGCATCTCATGGTCTTCATCCGCCACTACTGTCCAATAGCGATAGGTATCATAATCACCAGTATCACGGTCAATGGCGACGCGAACCGCCACTTCAGGCTGCTCGGTATAGACCTTCTTTTTTGTTGAGACTACTAAAGCATCTTCAATAGCTTCAAAGATATCTTCAGGATTTAAGCCCTTTTCATTACTGACGGTTTCTACTACCGTTAAAATTTCACGACTCATGCTATACCTGTCCTATCATCTTATAATTGGCTTAAATGTTGTTATCTGTTTGCTAATCTTAAGCATTAATCATCTTCATAAATTAAGTGAGCTTTGTCAATATTACTTAGTGCAATCTCAAAGCGCTCGCCATCGCTGGTGGTCAGCTGTAAAGAGGTATCGTCCATACTATCGAGCTTACCGGTGGCTTTACGGCGTTTTTTNTCGCCTTGCCCGATCGCAGAGATCAAACGCAAACTTATCGTTTGGCCGATATATTCACGCATCTGCTCATCTGAGAAAAAAGCACGATCAAAACCAGGAGAAGACACTTCTAGTACAAACTCGCCAGCGATAGGATCATGTACTTCTAGTACACCGCTCACTTGATGATTGACCGCTGCGCANTCCTCGATAGTGACGTGTTTGTCCTGCGCTTGCTCTTCAGGTAACGCTTCAATGTAAATGCGCAATAAGGAGCGATTGCCTTGCGGCGTAAATTCAATACCCCATAGCGAGACATCACAAGCCGCTACAGCAGGCTCAATAATCGTAGTCAATTCTGCAACTTTGGTCGAAAGCTTCATAATCTATTTATATTTTCCTGTTCACTTATCGGTGGTTTTAGTCACGACGCACTGATCACCATAGAGGCTGGTTGTCATACTCAATGCCGCTAGTACCTAGTGAATCATATTAGGGATTAAATTGTTATCTTCAAGGACAACATAGTAAAGAATAGAGCAGAAGATAGTATTGCTTACGAGTATCGTAACATAGCAATCAGCAAGGACAGGTAGCAAATGATGACAAGTATTTTGTGCTGTCATTTAGGATTAGAGTATCGAATTAACCCTATTCTTCTTAGCTAAAACGTATAGTAGATACTGACATTATACTGATAGTACTGCACTAGGGCGTGTCCCTAATTCAAGCGTTTATGACTAAATGGGCTAAAAATGGCTAAATCTTTGGCAAACGGTGTCAAATAGCTGGTCAATATCTTGATATTACCTTCGCTATTTTCCTTGTTTGCCTGCGATTTATCTCATTTTCATCACCATTTTTGAAATAGGGACACGCCCTAATAATGCTGAGCCGCAGATACAAAAAAACCCACAAACATAATGGTGGGCTAATCGACACTGATATCTCAATACAACAGAATATTAGTGTACAAACATCAGTATTAAAAAGTGGTAGCGGGGGCTGGATTTGAACCAACGACCTTCGGGTTATGAGCCCGACGAGCTACCAGACTGCTCCACCCCGCAACAATTTAGAATGCATATTATAGGGAAGGTTTATCACCTTGTCAATCTTTATCTGAAATAAACTTCAAATCAAAGATTGCTATAACGATATTGCTTTAACACAACTAAAGTACAAACTACTTACTTAATTGGTGCGATTGGGGGGACTTGAACCCCCACGGCTTGCGCCACCACCCCCTCAAGATGGCGTGTCTACCAATTCCACCACAATCGCTTATCGCTAACCGTCTACTGGTATAAATAACGGTTATTGTTTACTGCTATCACCTTCTATCTTATTTGCTTATTAATAATAAGCGTCATGCTTGAGGTTGGCATCACTAAGATAAAACATCGTAAAAACAGGCAAGCATTGTAAAACTAACCCTTACAAATAGCAAGGCCTGCGTATAAAAATAACTACTGCTGAGGATTTTGCGTCAATGGACGCGGGGTTTGCGGCGCTGAAACGGGCGCATCTAAACGAAACTGATCTTCCGCTTGTTCGCGCGCATGCACGGCTAGTACCATACTAGTAATAAAAAATATCACCGTCAGCACCGCTGTCGCACGAGTCAAAAAGTTAGCGCTTCCCGCCGCGCCAAAAACCGTACCAGAAGAGCCGGCACCGAAAGAAGCTCCAGCATCAGCCCCTTTGCCATGCTGTATCAAGATCAAGCCAATCATGGCAATGGCCACGATAATATGCAAGGCTAATATAAAAGTAAACATGGGGTCCTCTTCTGCCGCATATAGTGACGACTGGTAAAAATAGTGACGACTGATAAATTACGAAGGCTATAAAACAAAGACTGTAAATAAGGCGCATTGTACACGATTACAAGGGCGGTGTTAAACCCACTTTCATCGACTGACAAGGCGTTTTGATACCAGTCAAGCTAAGCCTGCCAATATATCGTCGTTCTCAAGCGCTATTTTTGNTATGCTCTTAACTCTTAGCTTGCAGTGCTCAGCCTTTGGCGCGACTAAAAGCGTCGGCTATCGCTAAAAAGCTATCGGCTTTTAATGAAGCGCCGCCTACTAACGCGCCGTCTATCATAGCGCTTGCAGCAAAGCTATCCGCATTATCAGCATTGACGCTACCGCCGTATAACACAGTGACCTCTGGTGACTTTGGCGCAAAACTGGCGATTTGTTGTTTGATATGCTGATGAGTTGCGCTGACCTCGTTCACCGTAGGTACTTTACCAGTGCCAATGGCCCAAACCGGCTCATAAGCGATAATCAAACGCTCAGCTAATGCTTGCGTCTGTACAGCGCCGGTTTGTAGCAANCTTTCGACAACTGCTAGCTGCTCATCAAGTACACTGATGGTTTGCTTGGCATCATACTCCTCTTGAGTCTCACCGATGCACAGCACTACCCCAAGGCCTTGAGCAAAAGCGCAGTTTAGTTTGGTTAGTAAGCTATCATTAGACTCGTGATGATATTGCCGGCGCTCCGAATGACCCAAAAGCGTCCAACTCGCTCCAGCATCCGCGACTTGCTGCGCTGAACAATCNCCNGTATANGCGCCGACTGTAGCGCTATGCGCACTGATNTTCTGCGCGCTCACTTGGATAGATGCGTCTTGCAGGCGCGCGCTGACAGCAGCGAGATGCACACAGCTTGGCGCCACCATAAGCTGACAATACGGGTTATCGCTGCCTCTGTCNTCAGACGCNACCAACAAATTATCTAGTAATATATTGACGTCTTTGCTCGTTGCCGGATTCTGTTTCCAATTGCCAATTACCCAAGCCTGCATAACTCATCTACCTTGTGTCATCTGTCATTGCCAATATGGCTAGTCTGCGCGCCAGTATAACAAATATTTGGCGAGTGCTATAGTAATCGCTTACGATGTATAAAGCGCTAGCACTAGCTACCGTAGCCCTCTTTTTTGATTACCTCATGAGTATAAGGGGTTGTCCCTATAAAAAGTTCAGATATGCTTATATCAGTATGAAGTCATTATGAAATAAACTCTATATTCTCTAGCGTCTGAAACAGTTCTGTTTTTTACGGTATTTTTGCCTATAATTAGGACGAGGTAATCGTTGACCCTAAATTCAAAACTTTATTCAAAACTTTTTGTATGGCTTATAAAAATGGCTAATAAGTTTCGAAAGTTCGTGCTATTAGCTAAATCAGTTTTATTAGATACGTTAAAGCTATAAAATGAATCCATGGCGTCAAATATTTAATACCCAAAATAATTTATATTGGTTGTCACTTTTGGCAGCTGCCGCATCAAGGAGGGTTTATGTCTACCGCTGTCAGCAATTTTGGTAGTCTGGCGCAACAACTAATCAGTGCAGGTGTGGTTAGCGAAACGAACATGCAAACCGCGCAAACCGAGGCGCAGCAGCAGCAAATAGGGCTTGTGCCTTATTTAGTAGAGAATAAAATGGCTGATGCTTACGAGTTGGCTAATCTGTTGTCAAAGTCGTTTGGTGACCCTTTATTTGATCTTAATGCCCTAGCAGAAGACATCGTGCCAAAAGATTTGGTCGATGAGAATATCGTACGTAAGTTTAACGCCCTACCTATCTTCAAACGCGGACAGCAGCTGTTTGTCGCGCTAAGCGACCCCACACGTATCGACGCTATTGACGCTATAGCGTTTAACTCTCGCCTGTCAGTCGCCACCGTGATCGTAGAAGAGGACAAACTCAAACAGCGCATTGAGACCATATATGCTGACACGATGCAGAGCTTTAGTGGCTTTGCAGATAGCGATCTTAATGTCGATTTTGAAGAGAGTAACGAGGATGAGGATGGCGAGACTCAGCTCAATACTAGCGTCGATGAAGCGCCAGTCGTCAAATTCATCAATAAAATGCTAGTCGATGCCATCCGTATGGGCGCCTCCGACTTGCATTTTGAGCCTTATGAAAAAAGCTATAGAGTGCGCTTTCGGGTCGATGGAGTGATGCAAAAAATGGCCAATCCGCCTGTGCAACTTGCCAGCAAGATTGCGGCGCGTCTAAAGGTCATGTCACAAATGGACATCTCTGAGCGCCGTGTGCCACAAGATGGCCGTATCAAGCTAAAGATCTCTAAAAGCCGAGCCATTGATTTTCGGGTAAGCTCCTTACCAACGCTGTTTGGTGAAAAGCTTGTTTTACGTATTTTGGATCCTTCATCAGCGATGATGGGTATTGAGGCGCTAGGTTATGAGCCAGATCAAAAGGAGATGTTCTTAGAAGCGCTTAATAAGCCGCAAGGCATGATACTGATCACCGGTCCGACAGGGTCAGGTAAAACGGTATCGCTCTATACCGGTATCAATATCCTAAATACCGGCGAGACCAACATCTCAACCGCTGAAGATCCAGTCGAGATCAACCTTGAAGGTATCAATCAGGTCAACGTCAATCAAAAGGTCGGCCTCACTTTTGCCACTGCGTTAAAGTCATTCTTGCGTCAAGATCCAGACATCGTTATGGTTGGTGAAATTCGAGACTTAGAGACCGCTGAGATTGCTATCAAAGCAGCGCAAACCGGTCACTTGGTACTCTCCACCTTGCATACCAACTCCGCCCCTGAGACCTTAACGCGCCTAAAAAATATGGGTGTNGCNTCNTTNAATATTGCCACTTCAGTCAACTTAGTCATAGCCCAGCGACTCGCGCGGCGCTTATGTGGAAGCTGCAAAAAGCCTATCGATGTTCCACGTCAAAGCCTGCTGGAGATTGGCTTTACCAATAATGATTTGGACAACCCCAATCATATTATTTATGAGCCGGTCGGCTGTAATGAATGCCGTGAAGGCTATAAAGGTCGCGTCGGTATCTATGAAGTCATGAAAGTAAATCCGGAGATCTCACGCATCATTATGGAGGATGGCAACGCTATCGATATTAAGGATGCCGCGCTTAGAACCGGCTTTCGTGACTTGCGGCGTTCCGGTATTATGAAAGTGCTACAGGGCACAACCACTATTCAAGAAATGCTGCGTGTTACTTCTGAATAAAAACGTAGTAGTGAGTAAAAAAGTGGCGAGTCAAAGACTGAGCGCATTTTGTAGGCCGATAGCGAAATAAAATGAGCACTCACTACAAGGGTCATTTTATTATAAAATAGGCTTTGNTCTTGCTCACTTATGTCCTGCTAAGTTCTTGTCTTGTTAGACGATAGCGATAGCTTACAAAGACTGATAGCGGTAAACTGACTCATTGCAAGACTTGCTGATTTTAAGGCTCAATAGCGACCACGCCTGAGTCGCTATTTAAGCGCAAAGAATGTTGATGGCTAACTTTTATGGCTTATTACATGGCTTAGACTGTTAGACTGCCCCAGTCAGATAGATTTTTAGGAGAGACACATGGCTAAAGCGAAAACGGATATGCTGCTAGATTTNGTCTATGACGGGGTCAATCGCCGTGGACAAAAGGTCAAAGGCGAGACGACCAGTCGAAGCTTGGAGCTGGCCAAAGCAACTTTGCGTAAGCAAGGTATCGTAGTCAAAGGCATCAAGAAAAAGCCAAAAGCTTTATTTACTTTCAAAAAANCCATCAAGCCTATCGATATCGCTATCTTTTCGCGGCAGCTAGCAACCATGATTAAAGCAGGTATTCCTTTAACACAGTCGTTTGAGATTGTCGCGGACTCGCTAGATAACCCGAGTATGAAAGACTTGGTGTTATCGATTAAAGCCGATATCGAAGCCGGTGGCACCTTTGCCGCTGCCCTACGTAAACATCCCCGCTACTTCGATGACCTGTTTTGCTCGCTCGTAGAATCTGGTGAGCAATCAGGGGCGCTTGAGACGATGCTTGAGCGCGTCGCCACCTATAAAGAAAAAAGCGAAATACTTAAATCAAAAATCAAAAAAGCCATGAAATATCCGATCGCGGTTATTGTGGTCGCGGTCATTGTGACGATGATTTTGCTGATCAAAGTGGTGCCGGTCTTCTCAGATTTGTTTAGCTCTTTTGGCGCAGAACTTCCTGCCTTNACCCAAATGGTCGTTGGCATGTCTGAATGGATGCAGTCTTGGTGGTTTGTANTAATTGTCATCATTGGTGCNGCTATTATTGGATTTTCTGAAGCGAAAAAAAGATCAAAAAAATTCCGCGATTCCTTAGATCGTTTGACGCTAAGACTGCCTATCTTTGGTAACATCGCTTATCAAGCGATTATTGCTCGTTTCTCTCGTACCTTATCGACGACTTTCGCCGCCGGTGTACCGCTAATCGATGCTCTAGACTCAACCGCTGGCGCGACGAATAACGTGGTGTACTACAATGCTACTCAGCAAATCAAAAACGACGTGGCAACCGGTCAGCAGCTGCAGTTTTCGATGCGCTCAACCAACCTCTTTCCTAGTATGGCGATTCAGATGGTCGGTATTGGTGAGGAGTCAGGAAGTTTGGAGGAGATGCTCGATAAAGTAGCTAGCCACTATGAAAGTGAAGTTGATAATGCAGTCGATGGTCTTACCAGTCTTATGGAGCCACTGATTATGGCGGTGCTTGGCGTATTAGTAGGTGGCCTTGTCATTGCTATGTATTTACCGATTTTCCAGATGGGTTCTGTGGTAGGTTAAAACCGTCACCCAAAGCAACCCTTTAAAGGCCAGTGTTGATGCAATTGCTAGAATTATTACAAAATAATATGAGCGCGGCGCTCATAGTGTTTGGGTTATTAGGCCTGTGTGTAGGCAGTTTTTTGAATGTTGTGATTCATCGTATGCCGCTGATGATGTTTTATTCTTGGCGACAAGAGTGCAGTGAATTTATGTCGCAGCAGCCGGATATCACGCCTGAGCAGTCGACGGTTTTGGCGCAAGCAGTGGCAAACGATACGCCTATTACTCTCAGTCGTCCAGCGTCGCGTTGTCCGCACTGCGCTCATAAGATTAAGTGGTATGAGAACATACCGCTAGTCAGCTGGCTGGCGCTGCGCGGCCGCTGCTCTGAGTGTCAAGCGAGTATTGGCGTGCGCTACCCTGTTGTGGAGCTAGTAACTGCCCTGCTCTCTGCACTCGTTATTTATCATTTTGGCGTGTCGGCTACTGGCCTATCCGCACTGATACTGGTCTGGACGCTAATTGCGCTAACGGGGATAGATTTCGATACCCAGTTGCTGCCTGATAGGCTGACTTTTCCCTTAGCAGGACTGGGACTTGCGGTGAACTCGCAAGGCTGGTTTGTGAGTCCTACGCAATCGATTTGGGGCTTATTACTTGGGTTTTTATCATTNTGGATAGTGGTGAAAGTCTTTTATCTCATCACCAAAAAGCATGGCATGGGTCAAGGCGACTTTAAGCTGCTAGCAGTACTTGGCGCTTGGCTTGGGCCCATGATGCTGCCTTTAATTATTCTCTTATCTTCTTTATTGGGTTCCATCGTTGGTATTATCTTGATGAAAAAGCAAGGTGAAAGTAGGCCTTTCGCTTTTGGACCTTATATTGCTGTTGCTGGCATTATCGCTTTATTATATGGAGCGGACATCATCAACTGGTATTTGGGCATGTACGCCTGATGGCGTACGCTAGGCTTACAAGACAGTAAAGCAATGTCTACATCCTTACTCGTTATAACCGTTAAGATTATAATCTCATCATGCACTTGCTTGGATATCACCCTCAATGATATCCGCGCTTTTTTATTCTATTGGCTAAATTAAGTTACCTTTATGACTATCAATGACCGCTCCTTCTCGCAACCCGCTCACGGCTCTGCTGCTCGCCCGCAGACTATAAATAAGCGTAAAAACAATAAACTAGTCATCGGTTTGACCGGTGGTATAGGCAGTGGGAAATCCGCGACTAGCGATTGGTTTGCAGCGAAAGGGATAGATATCATCGACGCAGATGTCATCGCGCATGAGGTAGTCGCTAAAGGTAGCGCTACTCTACGTAAGATTCAAAAAAAATTCGGCGATTGGGTTATTAATGGAAAAGGAGAGATGGATCGCGCAGCCGTGCGAACGCATGTCTTTACTCACCCTGAAGCGCTCATTGAGCTTGAATCGATTACCCATCCGGCGATAAGAGAGGCGGCAAAAGAGCAGCTGGCCGCTAGTACTTCTGAGTATATCATCCTATCAGCGCCGCTACTGATAGAAGCCGCTGAAGCGGGTCTGGCTAATCTATGTCAGCGCATTTTAGTCGTTGATGCAAGCGAGGGCACGCAACTTGAACGCGCAAGCTTAAGAGACGCGCAAAGTGTGCCGAAGATTAAGGCCATTATGGCCAATCAGCTCAGCCGTGAAGCGCGCAATAGTCATGCTGATGATGTCGTCGTTAATGATGGTGATATCGCTGCGCTACATTTGCAGCTTGAGCCTCTGCATCAGACCTATCTTGCCCTAGCCCAGCAGCTTAAGTAGTGCGCTGCCGGTTGATCTCGTATAACGCCATACCAGTCGCTACACTGACATTCAGGCTTTGCAAATTACCATGCGCGTTGCCTGACATCGGGATATAGACCAGCTCATCACAGCTCTCGAGCGTCAGCCTGCGCATACCTTCCCCTTCAGAGCCCATAATCAGTGCCGTCTTACCGGTCATATCCGCTTCATGTATCGGTTTTGCGGTCTCATCTAGCGCTGTGCCAAAGACAAAAACACCAGCACTTTTAATCTGAGNAAGCATACGCGCCAAATTGGTCACGCTGATAATCGGCATCATCTCAGCAGCGCCAACAGAGACCTTAGCTACCGTTGGGGTTAGGCTTGCGGCATGATGCTTAGGACAAACCACCGCATCCACACCCATCGCTACTGCAGTACGCAAACAAGCGCCAAAGTTATGAGCGTCGGTGATCTGATCGAGCACTAGTAATAAGCAGCTTTCCTGCGCTATTACAGTATCTAACACCGCTTCATCAGCAAAAGCCAACGGTCTTGCATGCAAGACGACACCTTGATGCTGCGGGCTACCACACAATTGTGTGAGCTTATCTTTTTGTGTGGGCTGAATGCTGACGCCATTATCTTGCGCGCTTGCCATAATAGCGGCAACATGGCTATCGCTTTCGCGGCCTTGCTGCACGAATAGACTTAAGGCATCTAGCGGACGATGCTCTAAGAGGGCATCGATAGCATGAATACCATAAAAGTAGTTGGGCTTTGCCATAATTGAACCTATTGAATAATATCACTAATAAATGAGTCTGGCTCTCAAGCGCTTAGTAACGCTTTGTTTGCCAATAGCCAAAATAAAAAAAGACAGATAAAACCTTGCTGATTTTATATGCCTTTTCTTATGCACAAGTTTTTATGTACTGATTTTTTCTACTAAAAGTAAGTCATTGAACTAATTTATTAGACTAAGTCACTGTGAAGGTAAGTCACTGAACCAAGTGAATTGAGCCTTGTTCTAAACCCTGCCACTTTTTCAATGACTTCACGCTTATGAGAACCCCTACCCTTCTAAATGACAGACGTACTGTACAATCTCTTCGGTACGCAAATTAAAGCTGCTATTGCCTTCTACTACAAAAGACTGGCCAGCACGGTAGTAGCTAAAGTCTTCGTCACCATTGATTTTGACTTCNCACTCACCGCTGATGATTTCGATACGCTCAGAGGTATTAGTGCTGAAGTGGTACTGTTCAACGCTACTGTCGCAGGGAAGGATAACCCCTAAGGTCTTATGTTGACCACTCTCAAACATGATAGTGTGACTAGAACACCGTCCATCATAGGATATGGTGGCCTGAGCATTGACGGTTACATTGGTAAACTTTGCCGCTGACATAGGGGCTTCCTTATCAAATAATTATTGCTAAACTAAAAAATAAGTGCTTCATCAAAATATTAATAGACTGACGATGACTAGTGCCTGCTTTACCAAATCGCAAAGGCCATGTACACAGCCTAGCAACAGGACAACACTGCTAGACGACCACTCTAAATGGCAATGATAAACGACGATGCACTTTAGTGCTCAGTGTTACCATTTTTATAGTTTGATAGTTGTGATTCGGTATAACTATTAATAAACTATTATTAAAGTGTACGTTTGTATTTTGATGAGATAATGCTACCACATTATTTCTATAAAGTTTGTTAAAGCGGCAATGAAATCTCGTTAATTTATTCAAACCCTTGCTCTTTGTAGAGTCTAAGCTTGCGACTATACAGGCACTACTTTAATATCATCTTTAAGAATAAAAAAGTCGCTAGTCAGCGCTAGAGTATTGTAAAATAAGCAAAAATTATTATAGTCGCTAAAGGCCCAAGACGGTATCCTGACAATAGGCAAACGCCTTCATAAAATTGTATCTATTTGCTGATATCGGCTTATATTCCCCTATAATAATGCTCTTTGTCATCGAACTAACGACTGCGTTAGTATGCTAACGAAGAGGTATTATTCGCGAGCTACGCTCTTTATTATTGTCTGCCATGAGAGGCTTTGATGCTATTATCATTAACCTTGTACCAGTTTGCGCTAATCGCTGAGCATGAGCTAAGCGTTGCCGAAGGCTTCAATGTTATCACTGGTGAAACGGGTGCGGGTAAATCTCTACTGCTCGACGCGCTATCTTTGTGTATAGGCGAGCGCGCGGATAGCTCGATGGTGCGCCATGGCGCGCCGCACGCGGATATCTATGCGCAGTTCGATGTGACTCATAATAGCCTCGTTAGCGACTGGTTTGCGGCAGGCGGGCGCGAATTGGCTGAGCCTGAAGTACTCATTCGCCGCCAGCTGAGTAACAATGGCCGCTCAAAAGCTTGGCTCAATGGCGCGCCTGTAAGCTTAGCGGAGCTCAAAAGCTTAGGCGTATTATTAGTAAATATCCATAGCCAACACGCCCAGCAAGCGCTATTAAAACCTCAGTTTGTGGTGCAGTGGTTAGATGCAATGGCACAAACCACCTCACTGGCTGAGCAGACTGCGACTAGCTACCAGTATTATCAGCAGCTCAAGCGCCGCGCTGATGAGATCGCTAGCCGCGCCGCCCAGCGTCAAGACCGCATTCAGTTGCTGCAAAGTCAACTGGCCGATATCGCGCCCCTACTCGCCGTTGATTATAGTGAAATCGAAGCCGAGCACGAAGAGCTGTCAAACATCGAAGCGCTGATGTCAGAGGCCAGTCACGGTCTACATCTACTCGATAATGATAGTGATGAACCTGATGTGATGACCTTGCTTGGTCAAGCGATTAAGCTGTGTGACAATCAGCTCNGTGTCAGTCAGACTTTTGAGCAAGCCTCCGAGCAGCTGCATCTAGCGCAGCAGCAAATCACGGAAGTCACCGCGATGCTGACGGACTACGCTGAGCAGCAACTGCCCGATCCTGAGCGCCTGCAGACTTTAGATAATCTAATCAGCCTCGGTCATCGCTTGTCTCGTAAACACAGTCTGCCTGCTAGTGATTTAATCAATGAAGCTCATGAGTGGCAACAGCAACTAGAGCAATTAGAAAACGAGCCGACAAGCGATGCGTTAGCCGCGCAAATTTCAGAGGCTTGGCAAGAGTACCTCACTAATGCTAAAGCCCTACATAAAGCACGGACCCAAGCTGCGCCTACTATCTGCGCGCAGCTAGTGACGCAGCTGCAGCCGTTAGCACTGCCTAATGCCCGCTGCGAGTTTATGTTTACTAAAAAACCAACTGAATCCGCTTACAATGCGCAAGGCTGCTACGATATCGAGCTCCTGTTTAGCGCTAACGTNGGTATGCCGATGCAGCCGTTACATAAGATTGCCTCAGGTGGTGAGCTGTCGCGGATGGCGCTNGTGATGCAAGTGCTGCAAGCGACCAGTAGCGATAATAATGCCGCCANACCTATGCTGGTCTTTGATGAAGTCGATGTCGGTATCAGCGGCGGTACCGCGCAAGTGGTCGGTGAGTTACTACGTAGCCTCGGGCAGACTCAGCAACTACTCGCCATTACCCACCAAGCGCAAGTGGCGGCGCAAGCGCATCAGCATATCTTAGTACAAAAGCATCATCACGAGCAGACCCAAAGCGAGCTTGTCATCTTGACCGGTAGCGCGCAAGTCGATGAGCTGGCGAGAATGTCAGGTGGGGTCACGATCACTGANGTCACCCGCGATCACGCGCGCAGCTTACTAACTGACGTCAAATAGTGGCTTTGAGACCGCTAGCGTTTNCCTAAAAACCCTTATTGATTTTCGCGTTANCATCGCCATATAGTAGTGTCTACCCTTTTATGTTGTCCTTGTATTTATGTCTACTACAAATTTGACTCATCACTTTTTGATTGCGGCCCCTGAGCTGCCAGACCCAAGGTTTGAGCAGGCGCTGATCTATATCTGTCGCCATGATAAGCATGGGGCGCTCGGATTGATGGTCAATCGTCCCCTAAAAAAAGCCAACGTAGGCAAGCTTCTAGAGGACTTAAACATCGAAGTTACCGACCCACAAGTGATGGAAGACTTAGCACTTGAGGGCGGCCCTATGTACCCTGAGGTTGGCTTTGTGCTGCATACCGGCCAGCCGCAGTGGGCGTCCTCTTTTGCCATATCAGAGAATGTCTGTATTACCACCAGCCAAGATGTGCTTAAGCGTATCGCTGTCGGTCAAGGCGTCGGCCATTATCAGCTGTGTTTGGGTCACGCCAGCTGGGGCAAAAAACAATTGGAAGATGAGCTCAATAATGGCGACTGGCTCGTCTGCCCCGCCGATCTTAATATTTTGTTTGATGCGCCNTTTGATGCGCGTTGGCAGCTAGCGGCTNATAAGCTTGGGGTAAACTTTGATTATCTAAGTAGTGATATTGGTCATGCGTGATCAGTTAAAAACGCTTTTATTAGGGTAGATTGCTTATTAGGGTAGATAGTATGACAATTAATGAACATAAACCTCTGNNTGTAGAGAATGCAAACGCTGACAGCAGCAACTCGCTGGCAGCCTTAGACGTGCAACCAAAAGAGCATCTCATTTTAAGCTTAGATTACGGCGTAAAAAAGATGGGCATGGCACTGGGTAATAGTATCACCCAAACCGCGCGCGCCTTNGATATCTTNGCCATGAATAACGGTCAGCCGGATTGGGATAATTTGATAGGCATCATCAAGACTTGGGGTGTCACTCAAGTGATCATCGGTCTACCGCTGAATATGGATGGCAGTCGCTCGATGCTCTCACGCCGCGCGCATAAGTTCGCTCGCCGCTTGGCACATAGACTGATGGAGCAGCACATGTCGGTCGTGGTGAGTCTGTGCGATGAGCGCTTAACGTCAGTAGAAGCACGCACTATAGCGTGGGAGAACGGCTGGATCGACCACGAGCGCGACGCTATCGATGACATCTCAGCTTGTATATTGCTCTCGACTTATTTTGCCGATCCTAGCAGCGCAATAGCTATCGATAGTATCAAACCCGATTAATACACGCCTTTTTTACCCTAATAGATAAGCAACTGATCTTATGAGCATTGAGCCCAAGCAAGCCAACACTTATGGCATACCGCCGCTAGCTATCGCCCGTATCAAAGGCGCACAGCAAGCCAATACAATCGCTATTTATATGATTTACGCGGCGCTGGTCGCTTTTGTGGTGTTTGGCACTATTGCTAGTATTAAAGTCTTTCATGATAATCAGTTGCTGTATCGCTTGTTTTACAATTTGCCGTTTATATTAGTAGCTTTGACCATTCCTATCACCCTGTATGATGCGTTTATTATTTACCGCTATCGCCTCAGTCAATCGTCAATGGTGATTATGACTATTGGGGTTTCGACGATTATCTTACTCGGCGGGCTATTATTCGCCGATACCGCTTGGTTAGGATTGGCTTCTTGGCTTGGAGTGGCGTTTTTATTCAAAGTCAGCTTTAAACGTTTCTTTGACTTTTTGCAAGCTGAAGAAGAAACCGAAACGCTTGAGCAAAGCTAATTTTGACTTCAAAAATGTCGCAATACTTTTTATAAATTAGATAGCTTAAACCCTCTTTAACCTTTTTATGACTAAAAAACCACTATGACGACTCCTATTACGCCTACGCCCATTAATCATCATCTCGACACTCAAGGACTGATATGTCCTGAGCCGGTCATGATGCTGCACCGCACCATACGCAAAGCCGATAGCGGTGATGTCATCGAAATACTCGCAACCGACCCGGCAACAACGCGCGATATTCCTAATTTCTGTCGGCACTTGGGTCATGAGTTTTTGAGTCAAGAAACCTTAGCCGAAGACATAAACTTAGAAGTGGATCCTGATGAAATCACTATCGATAGCGATAATGATGCGCCAACCAGCGCCACCCTATATCGCTACTTGGTAAAGAAAAAAAGCGCTTAGTTAAGATCAGCGGGAGTCATAAGTATTATTAAAAGCCCCATCATAAGTACTATCAAACGCGCAAAACTGAGGTCGTTTAACTAAAGCCGCCTAAAAACATCATTCATTAGTAAAAGGTACATCATGTGTTACTAACCGAAAAAAAATATGTAGAGTGGCACGAGAACGACACCTCACACCTGGCTCGTTGGCTGTCGGCTAGCGATCATCCTGCGCCTAGGCGAATAGTCATCGTCGATGACCAAACCACTGCCGATGAGGCTTATCGATTAGCCTGCGCTGGTACGTCTATGCTCTATCGCGGCGACTTTTATAATGCGCGGCAACTATTGCAGGCCATCACTCGGCGCATTGAGCGTACTGAAAATAATTCTGCCAAACGCAAGTCAAGAAAAGCTGCTAATAAAGCCAAAAACTCAACTGAATCAGACTCCAAAACCCTACCAAATCTCTTTCACCAGCAGCGTCAAATGACCGCCCAGCGCTCGCGTATCTTAAGTCGCTTACTATTAGAGCTAGATGCTAATTATGTCAGCTCGTTACGCCGTGCGCCTGATATGAGCCATGCTTGCTTAGCCGCTTTTGGCCCACTGGATAAAGAGGATCAGTCATGTGTGCTGTCATTTCGCGACTTGCAAGGCGCATTAGGAGCAGCTGGCTGGCGCGAAAAAGGCGTAGCGATCAAAGCGCTCGGCTTATCTATATATCCACACTACGGTGTGTTTGCGCCGACTCGTCATGAGTACGTGCCACTATTGCTCGATGCGCCTTTGCCCAAAGCTTGCGATGTCGCTTATGATATAGGTACTGGCACCGGCTTGCTGGCTATTATNTTAGCAAAGCGCGGTATCAAACAGATCATAGCGACGGATGTAAACCCACGTGCGCTAACCTGTGCCCAAGATAACTTCGAGCGCCAAGGGCTAGCTCATGTACACTTGCAACAAGTCGATCTATTCCCAACCGACGCGCCACTCGCCAATCTAATTGTCTGCAATCCGCCTTGGCTACCANCTAAACCGACCTCACCACTAGAGTATTCGGTCTACGATGCTAACAGCGCAATGTTAAAAGGGTTTTTGCAGGGCGCAAAATCGCACTTAGCTCAGCATGGCGAGATTTGGCTCATTCTGTCTGATTTAGCGGAGCACTTACAGCTACGTAGTCGTGATGAGTTATTGGGGTGGATTGCAGATGCNGGGCTNAGCNGTNAAATATCGNCTNGATACTCAGCCCAANCACGGTCGTAGTCAGGATAAGNCTGACCCTTTATACACAGCGCGTAGTAGTGAAATTACGTCGCTATGGTGTTTGCAAAGTGTTTAGTATTTTATTNTCGAGTACCCTTCTATGAGCCGTGANCGCGCNGTACAACAACGTCAGCCCAAAGCNCTTGCCGTCGATGACGAGCCAGCTTACCTGACGGAGTTTCGTCAAGCGATGCTCGCACGCGGCTTAGCGACTCGTACGCGTAACGCTTATGTCCGCGACTTGCGAAGCTGTGAGNNGACGCATCACAAAGCACTGACCCAGTGGCAANNCGATGANGTGCTGCACTGCTTATCACAGCTCGCAGCCGAGGGTAAAACGCCGCGTACGCAAGCGCGAATGCTCTCAAGTCTGCGCCAATTCTACTTGTGGATGATCGCCAGTAACCTACGTGAAGACAACCCTTGTGAGCGCATTAAATCACCTAAGCTGGGACGACCGCTGCCTAAAGATTTAGCGGAAGCGGACGTCGATAACCTGCTTGCCGCGCCTGATACTAGCACCGCACTCGGTCTACGCGACAAAGCCATGCTAGAGGTGCTCTATGCGTGTGGTCTGCGCGTCAGCGAGCTGATTAATCTCGCACTTGAGCAAGTCAATCTCAACGCCGGCTGGCTACAAATCACCGGTAAAGGTAACAAAACGCGGCTGGTACCGCTAGGCGAATATGCAGCGGACGCGCTGGAAGATTATTTGAGTCATGGTCGCGGCGAGCTGGTCGCTCATCTAAAATCAGGTAACTGCCAAGCGGTGTTTTTGACGGCGCAAGGCGGCTATATGACGAGGCAGAACTTTTGGTACTTGCTCAAGAAGTATGCCAAAGTTGCCAGTATTGATAAAGAACTCTCCCCGCATACGCTACGCCACGCCTTCGCTACTCATTTACTCAATCATGGCGCGGATCTGCGTAGCGTACAATTGTTATTAGGCCATAGTGATTTATCGACGACGCAGATTTATACTCATGTGGCGACAGCAAGATTGCAGAAGTTGCATGCGGAGCACCATCCGCGCGGCTAGGGTATTGAAGAGAGGGTAAAAGCTTGGTGTAGGGTGGGTTAGACTTAACAAATTCTCGAAGAGAATGCGGTTAAGACGTAACCCACCTTTCTTATAACTGTATTCTAAACTTGGTGGGTTACGCTGTTGCCTACCCTACTCGCTAATTTACTTTTATATAGAAAAATAATTTTAGTGTATTAGCTTAACTCACGTATTCGCTGGGCTAAAAGCCCAGCCTACAAAGACTTATCCATTATTCGAATACAACCTGCCTGAGATAAAACAAACCCATTTTGATTGTTTTGGATTTGGTAGGTTACGCATTCGCTAACCCACCCTACGTGTTATAGCAGTAGCGTTTTTAAAGAAAGCATAACCCTAACTACGTTTAATAGTAGCAAGAACATGGTGTTACCGCTAGCCCTGATAGTAGCGGTATCCTGTCGCAGACGCTGGCAATGCGGACTGTGGCTAGGGATGGTCTCGAGGTAACAGGAACAGCGCTAGACACGATAGTCCGCACGCCAGTGGCAAGGCAGATACAAGCGGATAGCAGGATAAGCTCCTCATACTTATGCCATACATACCTCTCTCGTTTAACGCTTCCTAACTGAAAACAGACACCGTTATCGCTACACTCTTTATAATGAATTTAGAGATTATAATAAATTTAGAGAATGTAGCATTTAAGGACAGGGAGTGAGTTATGTTTGGCTTCGATATTGATATGGATTTGATGAAGTATCATTTCTTTCAATTAGGGATTGCTTTTATCTTATCCTTACCGGTTGCGCTGAATCGGGAGATGAAAGACAGCGGCGCAGGCCTGCGCACCTTTCCCTTAGTCACTGTCGCCTCTTGTGCCTTTATGCTTGTCGGCCGCGACATCTATTCAGAAGGCGATGCCGAGGCGCGTATCATGTATGGCATTATTACAGGTATGGGTTTTATCGGTGGTGGCGCTATTTTTAAGAGTAGCGGCAGTGTCAAAGGAACAGCGACGGCAGCAGGACTATGGAACACAGGCGCTATCGGTATCTCGGTGGCGTATATAGTCGAACCACTATTAAAGTGTTACAGCGTTAGACTCGTTTAGCCTACTACTGTAGTACTTGCACTCGTCTGCCTTGTACCACTTTTAATATTGATTGACTATAGTCGCTATGAGATTGCGATTATTTTGTCAGTGGTGAGCTTTTTGATATTGCAGTTCTCTGAGCCGTTCAAGTCCAGTAATCATCAAAAATAATGCACGCGCTGCGCAATCGGCGCTGAAATTTATCGCGGTTGCCGTTACAATACTCGTCATACCGTGCGTACTTTATCGTGAGTAAGATACTGATATCGCACTACCCTTTTTATAATCCTATACGAGAATGTTATGAGTCATCAGCCCCCTGCAGAGTTATTAGAAAAAGCCAAACACTGGCGCGAAGATATACATTTTACGGATGACGTACTAGGTAAGCCTTTTGATTTTGTGACGACTTGGGGTATATTTTCGCCGCAAAAGCTCGATGATGGTAGCTTGATGCTACTCGATCACGTCGATTTTCAGGCTGATGATGACTCGATAGATCTAGGCTGTGGCTACGGCGTGCTTGGCATGACTGCGGCGCGCGAGTGCCCGAATGGTCAGCATACGCTGATTGATAAGGATTTTATGGCGGTGGAGTATGCGCGGCGTAACTGCGAAAAAAACGCTATTAGCAATGTCGATGTGCATTTATCAAACGGCTTTAACCAAGTGGCGGCGGACAAAGACTTTAGCCTCGTGATGTCAAACTTACCGGCCAAGGTCGGTAAAGAGCAGCATTATCTGTACTTCCTCGATGCTTATGCGCGGATGCGTCAGGGCGGGCGTTTTTATGTGGTGACGATCAATGGCCTACGTCAGTTTATGAAGCGCTCATTTACCGAGGTGTTCGGTAATAGCGATAAGGTCAAGCAAGGCAAAACTTATACCATTACTATGGCGGTGAAAGAATAGCTTTTGAACTTAGCAAAAGTAAACCGCACTCAGCAAAATCCCGCTAAAACGAATCAGTATTAGCGGGATTTTGCTTTNANTGGTTCATTTCGCCGGCTACNTAGNCCAGCTACATTTGCCGTTTTAGTAAATAGCCTCCAAACACCGCACTAGCAATAACTGGCAGTAGCACCATNAAAAATGGNGAAAAACCTGTGGCCAACGATACAAACCCAACTAAGTCTTGAATATAGCTAAATAGTAGCCCGAANAGNAANGCAACAACGATACGCAGGCCTAAACTGTGCGTGCGTAGCGAGCCAAAAACAAAAGAGCACGCAACGATCACCAGCGATAATATCGACAGCGGAGATAGCAGTTTTTGCCAAAACGCCAGCTCGTGAGTCAATGANCGCTTACCNTGNTGCTGCATAAACTGACGATGTGCGTATAGCTGGGTCAAGGACAAATCTTCGGCATCNCGGGTCAGNAGATACACCGANTCAGGCGCAAAAGGTAGNCTNAANGTATCTGTAGTAGCGAGCTGTTGACTGCTTTGAAAGCCTTGATTGATGGTCAGCCTCGTGATGTTATTGAGCTGCCAGTCATAGCGGTACTGCTCGTCTTTATTATCGCTTGTGCGCCCGACTAGTTGACGCCCTGTATACTGGCCGCCCTCAGCACGGATAGCAGTTTGTAGGTTGCCATTCTTATCCAAATGCCAACGCTTGACCTCACCGATATTGCCTTCGACATCAGCATAATCGATGTAGAGAATGTCACTGCCATTCGCTTGCAGTGTTTTCTCATCGTCTGCGCTGTTTACGTTTACACTACTAAAACTTGGCTGCATGGCCCAGTAGCCGCGCACTGAGGTAATCAGCGCGCTGCTGTCGTCATCATTAATCTCATCGGCCAGGTGGTTGCTCGTAGGTAATATAAACTGGTTAATAGACAACGCTAAGATGACGAATAATAAAGCCGGCTGGAGTACCCAGCCCACGATACGATAGACGCTGACGCCTGAGGCGCGCATGACCACAAGCTCGCTCTTATTAGCCAATAGTCCAAGACCCACCACAGCGCCAAGCAGCGCGCCCGTCGGAATGAACTGCTCTAAAAAGTAAGGCGAGCGATAAAAGATATATTTGAGCGCCTCGCCCATCGTATAGCTATCGCTGAGCGAATCAAGCTCAGACAAGTAAGAAAATAAAACCTGTAAGCCCCATAGCCCAAGTACCGCGGCGATAGTCGCTAGCAAAGCATTAAGCTTGACGTAACGACCGAGCACTTTTAGTCGACTGGGTGGCTTTGCCAATGACAAGCCTTTATTTTTTGCGGCAAACAGTGAGGAGCGCATTATGAGGCTCCTGTATTTGAGTCATTTATAGAACCTAAATCGTCGTGCTTATCTTCGCTCAACCGAAAGCGCAGTCGATGCTGGATACGGCTGCCCCAATTCATATAAAGTGCTAACACCATAAACCCTACTATCAACCAAGCATAAGACCAAACGCTCACATTGCCTTTAGCGACAGCGTTTTTTAAAGAGATGATACCGAGCGCACAACTCACAAAGAGTAAGATGGCCGGAAATAATCGTAGCCAGCGTCCTTGACGCGGACGTACTTGCGCGAGCGGTACCGCAAGCATAGGCGCGATAATCATCAGCCAAGGCAGTGCTAAGCGGTAGCCAAGCTCGCCTTGGGCGGCGAGCCTAGCCTCGCTAGTACTGACCGCCATACTGCCTGTTGCCGCTTGCCATAAGGGACCGATCGCCTGTGTTTCGATATTGTCTTCGCTGACGACCTCTTCTTCGGACTCTGTCAAAGTAATACGGTAGCGATCAAAGCCGATCTGATTGTATTTTAGGCTACCAGCGCCGACTTCATAACGCCGTCCCTGAAACAGATCCAATTGAGTAACGCCGCCGGCAATGCTCTCTACTTGTTCTGCGCGGCGAGCCAAGGTAATCGTGTCTTTACTCGCAGCCCGATTGGCGCTATCAATCAGCTCTTTTGGTAAATCCTCAACAGGCAAGCGCTCAACCAATTCGGACTCTTGGGCTGTCTGAGCTGACACACTTTGAGCGCCATTATTGGCAGGTTTTGCCGATTGTGTTTTGGGCTGTGTTTGAATCAGCACCACATCTTGCAGCTGGGTTTTATCGTCGCTCAGACTGCCCACATACAGATGATAATTACCGCTACTGATAAACTCTTTCGGGCGGATTAAATCAAAAGCACTAGTCAAAGCTTGCTGCTGCCAAATCGTCTCTGAGGAGCGCACTCCCCAAGGCTTGCCGACTATAGACAAAGCCGCCTCACCCACAAACAACGCCAAAATCAGTGGTGTTATCAGCCGAGCTAACTTCCCGCGTGAGACGCCGCTGGCATTAATCACCGCCATTTCTTGATCCACATAAAGCCTACCAAAAACGAGCATCAAACCGATAAAAAACGCCAAAGGTAAAATAAGCTCTAAAAAGTAAGGCAGATTATAGCCAATAATGGTGAATAATAAGCTGATATCTAAGTTGCCTTCAGCGGCAATTCCAAAATAACGTATCAGACGGCCACCGAGCATCATCACTACCAAAAACCCCAATACCAAAGCGGTCGTTGAGGCAACTTGACGGGTCATGTAGCGGCGTAATATCACAATTAGGACTCTTAAATAAGGGTTGGCGTTTGCAAGGATAAGTGGTTATACATCCGTATCGTGCAAGCTCATAAGCGATCTTTTGGCTTTTTTATAGTTTTTGGTAAATATGGCAAAGCGAGTATAAGCGTCAAACGTAACTGCTAATGCTAGCATGTTTTTATAAAAAATGACGGTGAAAAGTGTGTAAAAGTACGATACGCTTTCTATCTAAACAGTCACAAATAACATTATCTAACCCTTACAGAACAGTCGCGCTGTCATCAATATGTTAGACTGTCATATAAGCTGTAGTAGGTTCACGACCTTCTTTGCTCAGCATTCTTGTTTTTCATAACTCTAATAAGGACAAAACTATATGAATATTAAGCTAACCGCACAACTGCCAAAAACGCATACCCAAAAAATACTAAAAAAAGAAGCCAAAGACAAAGACTCGAGCTGTTTAGTGGTCTTAGTCGATAATAACAAAAACATCTTGGCAAGCGACTCATTGACAGAGTATCAAGAGCGTATTGAGCAGTTGATGGCAGTCTCACATTTCAGTGGCAAAGCCTGCGAAACGGTCGCTGACTATGCCTTAGCTGGTGATAAAAAAACCACTAAAGCCAATCCGCTACAATTATTAATCGTTGGCGTAGGCGCCATAGATAAGCTCAACCACAGCGCACTACAAAAAATCGCTAAGACCATTTATCAATCAACGCAAAAACGCGTCGCCTCCTTAACTATCGCGCTCGGCGATGCTCTACAAGAAAACGAGTTTAGCCAATTTGCTCTGAACCTGCTAGCAGCGACTTATCGCTTTGATAAATACAAATCAGAGCAAACCACGCCGGTATTAACTGATATCTACTTGCTCGCTGATAATAGCTTGCAGTCCGCTTTAGACTTCGCGCAGTCAGTGTTTGTCGGTCAAAGCTTGACTCGCGATGTCGCTAATGAGCCAGGTAACATCTGCTTCCCAGCTTATATGGCAGAGCAAGCGCAGGAGCTGGGCAAAAAATACTCTGATATCCTAAAAGTCACTGTATTAGGTGAAGAAGAGATGTCAGCGCTCGGTATGGAGTGCTTCTTAGCGGTCTCTAGAGGCTCAGTCCGCGAGGGCAAGTTGGTGATTATGGAATATCAAGGTAAGTCGAAATTTACCGCTAACCATTCAGCCAGTTATCGCGATAACGCTAGCAGCGCTGCCAAAGCTGGTCTAAAAGCGATTGCAGATAAGCTGCCTTTAAAAGCCAATACGAAAAAAGGCAGCAACAGTGACGCCCCTATCGTATTAGTCGGTAAAGGCGTCACCTTTGACTCNGGCGGTATCTCTATCAAGCCAGGCGCGGCGATGGATGAGATGAAATTTGATATGGGCGGCTCAGCGTCAGTCTTGGGTACTATCCAAGCGCTATGTGAAGCGCGTCTGCCTATTAACGTCGTCGGCGCGCTCGCTTGTGCTGAAAATATGCCGTCAGGGGAAGCCACGCGTCCTGGTGATATCGTCAAAGCCATGAATGGCAAGTCAGTTGAGATCTTAAATACTGATGCTGAAGGCCGCTTGGTGCTAGCTGATACTCTATGCTATATCCAGCGCTATAATCCAAAAGCGATCATCGATGTGGCCACTTTGACTGGCGCTTGCGTCGTCGCTTTAGGTCACGTGCGCTCAGCGGTGTTTAGTAATGATGAAGACGTACTGTTCGAGCTTGAGAATGCTAGCGCTCAATCAGGCGATCTTATCTGGCACATGCCGTTAGATGATGAGTATCAGTCATTGCTTGACTCGCCTATCGCCGATATGCAAAATATCGGTGGTAAAGGTGCTGGCGCCGTCACTGCTGCTTGTTTCTTATCGCGCTTCGTAGAAGAAGGCCAAGCATGGGCACATTTGGACATTGCTGGTACCGCATGGAACTCTGGTAAAGAAAAAGCCGCTACCGGTCGCCCAGTCCCTCTATTTATGCAATATCTCAAAAACAGCGTCGATATGGCATAAACAGTGCTGTATGATCAGACACTTCATAAGGCTTAAGTACCAAACATGTCAAAACTAACCGTTAGTTTTTATGTCTTAAGCGCGAGTAAAGCCCAAGATTTCTTGGGCTTTATTTGTCAGCTCACTCAAACTGCCTTAAATAAGAGCACNCAGTCGCTGGTTATTCTGGCGGATAATGAACAACTGCTGAGCGAGCTTGATGAAGCGTTATGGGCCNNTGATGCGGCAAGCTTTATTCCGCATCAGCGCTNAAGCGCTAGCANTAGTGAGGCGACGGCGAGTACTGATAANAATTCTGCAGCGCCTGTGCTCTTAGCATCACAGCTGCCGNCAGANTTTAGCGGTATCGTCATCAANACCACTCCCNGCCCCATCAATGATTATATCTCGTCAACGAGCAACGCGCTGCCTAGCCGTCTGCTAGAGATTATCCTACCNGATGANGCTAGCGTCGCCCAAGGCCGTNATAAATATAAACACTACCAACAGCTTGGTTATGAGCTCACTCATTTTAAAGTATAAAAGCTTTAACAGCCGCTAATCTTCACAAATAAAACCNTCTGTGTCATTAGTCGCTCTACTTCGAGCGCATCTAAAACATCTATATAGTTGATTATCATCTTAGCTATTGCGCTCTCGAGGTCGCAGAGCATTAGGTGAATATCACAAAAAATGCTACTATCTTTCGATTATTATAGGCTTTATATTTTTTGATTATCGTTTATTAGAAGGATAAAGATGCGTTCATTGATAGCAATGTATCAACGGATAGGGTTAGTGCCGCTTATTATCGTCGGTCTGGTGCTGGGTGTGCTGATTGGCTGGCTGGCCCCTAGCGCTGGTATAGCTTTAGGAATATTAGGAACTTTATTTGTCGGCGCGCTCAAAGCCGTAGCACCTATACTCGTGTTTGTATTAGTATTAGCCGCTATCAGTAAGCAGCGCAGTGGTGATGAGGTCTACGTCAAACCTGTCCTTATCATGTATATGTTTGGCACTTTTTTGGCCGCATTGACTGCCGTTGGTGCCAGCTTCTTGTTCCCGATTGAGATGGTCCTAGTCAATGCCAATATCGAGCAAGTACCGCCTGCCAATCTAAAAGAGGTGCTAACCAACTTGCTCATGAGCCTAGTGGCCAATCCTGTCAATGCTGTAGCGAATGCCAACTATATTGGTATCTTAGCATGGGCGATTATTATCGGTTTTGCGCTGCGTCAAGCTGGTGATACTACGCGCGGTGTCGTAAGCGACTTTGCTGATGCGATATCACAAGTGGTCAAATGGGTCATTGCCCTCGCACCTTTTGGTATCTTAGGGTTGGTCGCCAATACTGTCGCTGAAACAGGCTTTGAGGCGCTAAAAGGCTATGCCAATATTTTGATGGTATTGGTTGGCTGTATGCTGTTTATCGCTCTAGTTGCTAACCCTTTAATTGTATTAGTCAAAACCGGCAAAAACCCTTACCCGCTAGTACTGACTTGCCTGCGTGAGTCTGGTATTACCGCCTTTTTTACCCGCTCATCAGCAGCTAATATTCCTGTGAATATGAACCTTGCTCACAAACTAGGTCTGCACGAAGATACTTATTCAGTCACCATTCCGCTCGGTGCNACTATTAANATGGCCGGTGCGGCGATTACCATTAATGTGCTCACCTTAGCTGCGGCGCACACTTTGGGTATTGAGGTCAGCTTTGCCTCCGCTTTACTNCTAAGCTTAGTGGCGACAGTCAGTGCTGGCGGCGCGTCGGGCGTACCTGGCGGCTCATTACTGCTCATTCCATTGGCCGCAAGTCTATTTAGCATTCCTAACGATATTGCGATGCAAGTGGTGGCCGTTGGTTTTATTATTGGCGTCATTCAAGACTCTGCGGAGACAGCACTTAACTCGTCAACCGATATACTATTCACCGCTGCCGCCGATCCNAAATACGCCCGTTAGCGTATTAAGCTTTGACGACGTTTTAATCAAAACTCAAGGATAAAAAAAGGGCACTCAGGTGCCCTTTTTATACTTTAAAACTTGTATGCAAGTCAGGTTTAAGCTTTCAATAGCTTACTTTAAGTGATCTACTTCGACCTCAATCACAGGCGTCTGCATCTCCAGCTGGCGTTTAAACTGGCGCAGCTGCTCCACTTCATCTAACAGCTCAAGTATCAAGCCAATAGCCGGTACGCTCGCTTCAAAATCACGACTAAGACGTGAGGCACGGCGCACGGTGGTCAGCTGATAGCCAGTAAACTGCTGACTCTCAGGCACATCATACTCAATGATATTTTCTTCTATTAAGGCGATAACCCACTGCGGCTCTTGACCACAAGCAGACACTAATTCATCAAAACTCATAACTATGTCGGTTAATTCAGGCGAGTGTTTCATCATTATTATCCTCGTTTATGCTATATCTCTCATCATCTGTCTAACTTTAGCTCTCTTATGACCATTTTGCTCACTAGCGACTGATGCTAGTATGAGCAAAGGCTTGTTTTAGCTGCTCATAAGCTTGCTTAGCTTCGTCCGTGGTGACTTCTGGATTGACGATATTTAGGGTCAAGTATAAGTCTCCCGCTTGTTTTGCAGGGATACCCTTGCCCTTCAAACGCAGATTACTTCCTGATTTGCTATTACTCGGAATAGTGACGCCGAGCTTACCTGCAGGAGTCGTGACATTGATTCTTTCGCCCAACGCCGCCTCCCACGGAGTGATATTCACCGTTTGGTAAACATTAGCGCCTTCCAAGCGAATATTATCGGCAGCAGTGATGGTGACTTTAAGGAATAGATCTCCGTTTTTTCCACCTCCGATACCGGCAGCGCCTTGCCCTGCTAGGCGGATTTGCTTGCCATCAGTGATGCCTTTAGGAATTTTAATCTTCAGGGTTTTATTCTCATAACCCACACTACCATTAGGCTGACGGACAGGGACATTCAACTTAATACTATAGTCGTCGCCGCTATAGACCGAAGCGAGATCGACACTGATCTCCGCATGCTGATCTTGACCTTTGCTATCTTGGCCAAAACCACCACCGAACTGATCAAAACCACTTGGTCCACCAGCCGACTGGCCCGCAGAGCCGCGAGCACCGCGCCCAAAAGCTGAGAAGATATCATCGAAACGAAAACCGCCACCGCCAAAGGCTTCACCGTCACCGAACTGATCTTTGATATCTTCCCAGCGAAAGCCGCCTTGCGCGCCTGCCGACTGACCGCCAAATCCGCCAAAGCCACCAGCACCAGCTTGGCCCGCAAAAGGATTGTCTAGCATAGCGTCATATTCGCTACGCTTATCTTTATCCCTAAGTGTCTCGTAAGCGTTATTAATCTCAGCGATTTTATTATCTGCATCTGGATCGTCACTGACATCAGGGTGATATTGACGGACTAGTTTGCGATACTTTTTCTTAATATCGGCGTCTGAGGCGTCTTTTTTTACCCCTAAAATGTCATAGTAGTTTTTTTCTGCCATTATTTTTCCTTATCATTTTATTGAGAAAATTTTTATTAAACGCTATAAAGTTAGAATCATCTGTTTCTATAATAAGACTTTTTTCTACAATATCAATTTTACTCAATGGCTACGACCTTTTTNGGGCTTTGTAATCAACAGCCTCGACACAGATTTTCAGGNTAGATTTAAGTTTGCCAGTTACATTGTATAGAAATCTTTAAGATATTAACTTTGGTTATGAATCAATAGCTTATAAGGTAACTGAAATTTGACTTGTCTTATTTTTTACACATCTGTAAGGATATAGCAAGCTTTATCCTGTAAAATACTGCAATGTTTACACTCATAGGGAGTGAAAATAATATAGGCAAGAGAATCTGTCTATTTTATAAATTACGTATAGGTGTTAAATGTCTTATTTAATCAAGTCTTTAGTTATCATGTTGTCATTAGCGCTGAGTACCACCGTTTTTGCTGGTAATACTAGCTATTATGGTAGTAAATTCCACGGTAAGCGTACCGCTAGTGGTAGTATTTTCAATATGAATGCCATGACCGCCGCACATAAAACCTTACCGTTCGGCACTAAAGTTAAGGTAACTAACCAAAAGACGAAGCAGAGTGTGATAGTTAAAATCACGGATAGAGGTCCTTTTACACCCGGCCGTATCTTAGATTTATCTAAAGGCGCTGCTAGTAAGATAAACTGTCAACTTTGTACGACGACTATGAAAGTACTCTCTTACGGTGATGGCAAATATCGTAGACAGTAACCTGTCGCGCGAATGTTTTAAGTCTTAAGACCCAATCATATAAAAACCCCAATCGTATAAAAAAAGGAGAGCATTAGCTCTCCTTTTTTGTGTTCGCTCAAAGTTTTGAGCAGGCATTTTAATTAAACTTAGCTTCCATTTCTTCTAAACTTGTCATCGCTACTAATAAGCTCTCCTCTTTATCGTTATGTTGCTGCTGTAGCGAAGCTTGCTTGTCAAGCAGCGCTATCAAGTCGGCTTTGCGGTGCGCTTCATAAAGCTCAGTATCGGCAAGCTCAGTCTCCAAGCTTGCTAGCTGCTCATCTAGCTTCGCCAATGCCTTTTCGGTATTTTCGATTTCTCGGCGTATAGGCGCGGTCAGTTTGCGCTGCTCAGCCGCCAACTTACGCTGCTCTTCTTTACTCAAAGTACTAGCAGGGTTTTTGGACGTCTGACTCTCAGCTTTAGTTGTCACTGTAGCCTGTATTGACTCACTATGCTTAACCTCTTTATTTTTGGCTCTATTACCCGTTTCACGTGAAACCAACGTCATTTGTGCCTTTTTGTCTTTGGCTTGTTTATTGCTATTTTTATCCTGCGCGTTCTCTTGTTTGCGCTTCTCCGCTAGCCACTTGCCGTAATCACTAATATCGCCTGCGAACTCGTCGATCCGGCCGTCATGGACGAGATAGAGCTCATCACAGACGTTAGCAATCAGTTCGCGATCATGCGAGACGAGCACGACCGCGCCTTGAAACCCTTGTAGCGCTAAAGTCAAAGCTTGACGCATTTGTAAGTCTAAGTGGTTAGTCGGCTCATCGAGCACGAGCACGTTAGGACGCTGCCAAACGATTAATGCCAAGGTCAGGCGTGCGCGCTCACCGCCTGAGAACAGCTCGCTTGGGGTATCGATACGCTCGCCGCGAAAATCAAAACTGCCCAAAAACGAGCGCAATGTTGCATCAGAGGTCTTGCCCGCGAGGCGACGTAGCATCTGCATCGGTGTGGCGGCGGCGTCTAAAGCGTCCATTTGATGCTGATTAAAGTAGCCAAGCTTGAGAGTATCAGAGACTTGGTATGTGCCTGAGAGTACCTTTAATTCACCAACCAACGCTTTAATCAAAGTCGACTTACCCGCGCCATTCATACCGAGTAAGCCGAGGCGCGTATCCGGGGTGACTTGTACGTTAGCATTATGCAGCAGCGGGATATCACTATAACCGATGTCAGCTTTGGTCATCTCAATCAGCGGCGTGCTCATGTGCGCCGGCTCATAGAACTTAAATGAAAAGGGGTTATCCGCCATCATCGGTGACAGCTCCGCCATGCGCTCAAGCTGCTTGATACGGCTTTGGGCTTGCTTAGCCTTGCTGGCTTTGGCACGGAAACGCCGGATAAAGTCATCTAAGTGCGCACGGGTTGCTTGCTGCTTCTCATAAGCTTGCTGCTGCTGCGCCATACGCTCGTGACGGATGCGCACAAACTGCTGATAATTACCGGTGTAGAGAGTGATTTTTTGCTGTTCGACATGCAGAATATGATCGACAGTGGCATCCAAAAAAGTCTGATCATGCGAGATGACGATGACTAAACCTGTGAACTGATTAATCCAAGTCTCAAGCCATAAAATAGCATCTAAGTCTAAGTGGTTGGTCGGCTCATCGAGCAGCATCAGATCGGCACGGCTCATCAAGGTTTTGGCGAGGTTTAGACGCATGCGCCAGCCCCCTGAAAAGCCCTCTACCGGCTGCTCATGTTGGCTGGCTTTAAAACCAAGACCCGCCATAATTTGCGCCGCTTTGGTGGGCGTACGATAGCCATCTATCTCGTCGAACTGCTGATGCAAGATACCAATCTGCTCATCGCTAACATTGCTCAAATCACTCAACGCCTCATTGAGCTGATACCACTGCTCATCACCGCTTAGGACATAATCAATGGCCGTTTGACTACTTGCCCCCACTTCCTGCGCCATGTGTGCGACCTGCCAGCTCTCAGGAATGCTCACCTCGCCTTTATCGAGCGTCACTTCAGTATCGCCTACGCCCATTTGTGTCAACAGTAAGGCAAATAGCGTTGATTTACCGGTGCCGTTGTTACCCGTCAGCCCTATTTTGTGATTGGGGTGCAACTGGAAACTGGCGTCCGAGAAAAGCACTCGACCATCACGGCGAACACTAACGTCTTTAAATTCGATCATAAGGGGTTTTATCTCACAGGAGTTATAGCGACCACGGCACTTATTCGCTCAATTATTCGATCAATAGCTGATTAAGTCGGTCGCTAGCAGGTCAATAGTTATAAGAGGCAATGATGAAAATTTACAGAAAAACAGGCCAAAGCCAGCCATAATTGATGGCTATTATTTCAAACGACTGGCGGATAGGCAAACGATTAAACCATTATTTAGGGCGTGTTGAGCATTCTACCATGGCACTGACAGAGACTATTTTTTAGGCGATTTGCAGATAAAAATGGTAAGTTTAGTCGTTCTAAGCGTCTATTTTTATCAATAAAGCGGCAAAAAATAGTCCTGTCCCTGTTGTTGTAGTTAGGGCTGATGCTAAAATCGCCCTAGTCGTTGCGACTGTTTAAATAAAATCAGCTAGCCAATGCAATAAGCATTATCTGCAATTTTAACGACGACTAGAACACGGCTTTGATTAACTAGTAGCGATCAGCAGTGCGCATTTGTGAATGTTCAACACGCCCTATAAATAACTGTTTCATTTTTAAGTCATTTATTGAGGGGTGTCAGACTTATTTCAATATCGTCTATCTGTTTTATCAAACACGCTTATCACTCTTGATAAGTTAAGCCTAGCCCCAATTATGGTATACTGCCAAAACACTACTGACATCAAGCAGTTAAGCATTCGCTAATGAGGTGATTATGACCCAAACTACTACTCAATATGATCCAAGCGCCAGTCAGCCGGTCGATCCTACTATGCTAAGCCTGACCGATAGCGCGGCCCAAAAAGTGCGCCGTCTACGCGAAGAAGAAGGCGATAAGGAGCTTATGCTGCGCGTTTATGTGACAGGCGGCGGCTGTTCTGGTTTTTCTTACGGCTTTAGATTCGACAGTGATATGAATGAAGACGATGCCAATTTTGATAATGGTGATGTCACTTTGGTGATCGATTCGCTCAGTTATCAGTACTTACAAGGCTCTACCGTTGACTATACTGAAGGGCTAGAGGGCGCGCGCTTTATCGTAGATAACCCCAATGCAACCACGTCTTGTGGCTGCGGCTCTTCGTTTTCTATCTAACAGTGCTTTTTTCACTGCCCGCTTATCAAACGTTTTTGTTAAAGCATCTATTTTTTATAGGTGCTTTTTTGGCTAAGCCAACTGATTTGTTTCACCGCTGAAGGTTACTGAAATTGTAATTGTGCGTGGTTTTTGCATTATCTTTGGGCTAAACTGACTTTGAACTAAACGGAGCGCTCTTTTGATATAATTGATAGCGACGACGGTTTATAGCAACGACAGTGCCAAATTGGCTGCAGTTTTGCGCCGGTTTTATTTGAGCAAACCCTATTTGAACCAATCTTAGTAAAGGGTTGCTCCACCATAATGAATAACAATAGATGACTATTATGAGTAATTTTGCAAGTAGCTTTGTGGATTTTGAAATACCAAGTTGGTTTGATAGCCAATTATTGATGGGCATGCTGCGCGGTATCGAAAAAGAAGGTCTGCGCGTTAGATCAGATGGGTTTTTGGCACAAACGCCGCACCCTTCAAAGCTTGGTTCAAAATTGACCCACCCGTTCATCACTACGGACTACTCTGAGAGTCTACTTGAGCTTATCACTGACCCAAAAGCGACGCCAAAAGATACTTTGGCTATGCTGCGTCAGCTGCATGTCTTAGTCTATCAGGCTTTGCCAGAGGGTGAGCTGATGTGGCCGTTGTCTATGCCTTGTATGCTCTCAGCAGATGATGCCGATATTCCACTGGCTGATTATGGTAGCTCTAATACCGGTAAGCTTAAAACGCTTTATCGTAGTGGACTTGGTATTCGTTATGGTCGCCGTATGCAGACGATTGCGGGGCTGCATTATAACCTATCTTTTGGCGATGGTTTATTTATACAGTGGCAAAAGCAGCTTGCAGACGCGCAGACGCAGACGCTGACCGAGTTCAAAAACGAGAAGTATTTAGGCCTCATCCGTAACTTTAAGCGCTTAACAAGCTTAGTTCTATATCTGCTAGGCGCTAGCCCTAGCGTCTGTCCTTGCTTCATCTCAGGCCGCGAGCATGACTTGGAGCTGATGAACGAGTCAACCTATTATAGACCAGCTGCCACAAGCCTACGTATGGGGAAGCTTGGCTATACCAATAGCGTTCAAGAACATCTGGATATCCGCTATAACGATCTCACTGAGTATGTCGCAGGCCTACGCCGCGCGATTCAAACGCCGCATGAGAGCTTTAAGGCACTTGGGCTAAATGATGAAGCGGGTAACCCTATCCAGATCAATGATCATATATTGCAAATAGAGAACGAATACTACAGTCCTATTCGCCCCAAACAAATTGCCGCGCGTGGTGAGACGCCGACAGAAGCGCTAGAGCGTCGCGGTATCGCTTATGTGGAATTTCGTGCCATCGACTTAGATCCTTATAGCGATGTAGGTATTCGCCTCTCAAGCGCTTGCTTCTTAGAGGTTATGGCGCTGTACTGCTTACTCAATGAGTCGCCAGATTTGTTGCCGGCAGAAGAAGAGGAGCTGGCGATTAATCTAGAGCGCGTAGTTAACGAAGGCCGCTCGGATAATCTACATATTCTAAATAATGGCGAAGAGCAGTCGCTACAAAGCTGGATGCTGGCACATTTATCAAGTATGCAGCCGCTAGCCGCATTACTTGACGCCCATCATGGCGGTAATGATTACCGCGTAGCAGTAGCTTTGATGCAAGGTAAAGCGAGTAATTCAGAGTCGACCATCTCAGCACAAGTTAATGCCGATAGTATGCGCTTAGGCAGTATGTGGAAGTTAGGCTTTACCTTAGCGCAGCAGCATCGCGATGCTATCCTTCAGCATACTTTAAGCCCTAATATGCAGGCAAAATATGAAGTATTGGCTGAGAAGTCGCTGTTGCAACAAAGCGAGATCGAAGCCAATGACACCGAAGACTTTATGGACTTCATTAAGCAGTACCGTTAAGCCTAGATGGCCTTAGCGGATGAGTCATTTAACTGAAATCAGCCATAATTAGCTACTAATCATAGCTCCAGCCCCTAATTTAAGAGTACTTATTTGATGCAAAGCCTACCCTCTTATCGCAGTATGCAAGTGTTTTTGGTAATTATGAGCGCTATCGGCATGGGCTATGCCTTGTTTTTTTTGCAGCAGTCTATGGGGCTTTCTCCCTGTCCTTTATGTATCTTTCAGCGTATCGGTTTGATGGTGATGGGCGGCTTTGCGCTCGTAGCGGCTATTTTTAATCCAAAATCGAAACTTATCAGGTTTGGTCTGTGGTTAGGTAGTTTAGTCGGTATTGGCTGGGCGACGGGCGTTGCTGCTCGTCATGTCTGGCTCCAGCATCTGCCAGCTGATCAAGTGCCTGCTTGTGGCCCTGGCCTAGACTATTGGCTTGATACGCTACCGATGCAGCAAGTACTAAAACAAGTGTTCGCAGGTTCTGGAGAGTGCGCTACTATTGACTGGACATTTTTGGGTTTAAGTATCCCAGAGCAATCTTTGATATTTTTTAGCTTTCTTATTATCGTTCACTTGCTCATACTGATGAATATATTGCGTTCAAAAACTTAAAGGCTGTCAGTGCTATCAGTGCTGATAGTGCCCACTCGGGCTAATCGGCACTAACTTATGCCTAAACTAACTTATTCCTAGATAGCAACCTCGCTTAGTGTCTTCTACTTCTGCAGTTAGCAGTTAGTACTCCCGCAGTCTCGCTGCAGCATCACCGCTCAACTCTATCTTTTATGTATTAATGTCCTCTGTATCAGTAACTTTTTTATCAAAAGTCTGTCACTGAGAGGCAAATCCTAAAATACAAATCTCCTCCTTTTATAACAAAAACCACACATTTTGGTCATTCCAGTTTGTTATCTTACGATAATATTTTTCCGTTGATGGTGAATAAATAATCGTTTATCTTCAAAAGATATACAAAATGTGGCAATAAGGCTCTGCACACCAGTCCTGTGAGTACATCAGAAGCAGGTATGGTTACTTTGCCACTCTTGTCATCTTAAATGACATTAATACTAGCTTTTGTAAGTAGAGCTAACCTTAGTTGTCAGCTTGCACTTAATCCTCATCTGTCTGCTGTTGGTAAGATCATGATATATTCTTTTTCTAAATTTGCCACAACGACTGCTCATTGTGGCTCTCGCTCGACTTTGAAACTCTTATTACCTTTGTCTTTTTGTGCTTTACTTGCGGGCTGTGATAGCCACTCCTCGACTCCTAGCACTGATAAAAGAATGATGATTGCAAGTAAGCAGAGCGATGCTATTGCTGCAGAGCAGGAGACCATAGACCCTACCTCAGATAGCGATGGGACTAATAGCGAAGAGGATGAGTCGCTGATTAGTACGGCTAAATCGGATAGAAAATCCTCCGTAGATCGCTCATCTTCGGATGCTACTACAACAAACGACAGTCAAATGCAGGCTACTTTAATCGGTGATTATAAGGGAGTAATGCCCTGCTCTTTTTGTAGCAGCACAGAGGTGTTGCTAAACTTATTTGCTGATGGCTCTGTGGTAAAAACCAGTATTTATGATAATCCAAAAGAGCCGACCGATTCGTTAATTGAAAACGGTATTTATCGTCAAGATGATGACAAGATCACGATCGTTTACGATGATCAGCGTATAGAGAGCTATATTATTCAAAACAACCATTTAGTATTACTAGATGATAACAACATCGCTGACGATGACTACACGTTATCGCGCCAGTAATATAAGTNTTTGTATATATTTTTTGGTTCATAATAATAATTGGTAAACTTTAGATAATGTTAACGCCTACAGACTAGGCGTTTTTTTGGGCGTTTTTTTACGCATTTTATTGGTTATACCGTAGGCTTTACTTTACAATAATGTCCTAAATATCACGACTTACTCTTCTTTTCTTATCATTCGGTGCGAAACGTCTATGCATATTCATATTCTTGGTATTTGTGGCACTTTTATGGGCTCACTAGCCTTATTGGCCCGCGAGCTTGGGCATGAAGTGACGGGCTCAGATGCCAATGTCTATCCGCCGATGTCCACTCAGTTACAAGAGGCTGGCGTGACGATTATGGAAGGCTATCATATCGAGCATCTACAGCCTGCGCCTGAGTTGGTCGTTGTCGGTAATGCGATNAAGCGCGGGATGGATGTGGTCGAGTATATGCTCAATCAAGGACTGCGCTATACCTCAGGGCCGCAGTTCTTATCGGAGCAAGTACTACAATCGCGCCATGTGATAGCAGTGGCGGGCACGCATGGTAAGACCACAACGACGACGATGCTCGCTTGGATATTACAATATGCTGGGATTGATAGCGGGTTTTTGATTGGCGGCGTGCCGTTAGTCGATACTGATGATAAGCGTCTACAACAAGTCTTCGCTCATAGTAGCTACTTAGGCGCTGACTCTACAAGCACATCGGATTTAGGTTACTTTGTTATTGAAGCCGACGAATATGATTCAGCGTTTTTTGATAAGCGCTCAAAGTTCGTACATTATCGCCCGCGTACCGCTATTTTGAATAATTTGGAGTTTGATCACGCTGACATTTTTGCTGATCTAGGAGCGATTCAGACGCAGTTTCATCATATGCTGCGTATGATTCCGAGTAGCGGACAAATTATTATGCCAGNCAATACGCCAAGNCTCGAAGATACCTTAGCTAAAGGCGTTTGGACGCCCGTTTGGCGCACCTCTATTGTCGATAATACTGATAAGAATCCGGCGCAAGCTCAAACCGCGGCAGCTGAGAGCGAGTGGCAAGCCCGACTTATCAGCGCTGATGGTAGCCAGTTTGAAGTGAGCTTTCATGGCGATAANAGCNCTAAAAATACAACTGGTAATGAAGCGGCTAGTATTAATACGGCCGTAGTCGATTGGGCGATGAACGGCTTGCATAATGTCAATAATGCGCTAGTCGCTATCGCAGCGGCTTATGATATCGGCGTCGATATCGCAACTGCCTGCGCCGCACTATCTGAGTTTGCCGGTATCAAACGGCGTATGGAGCTGATCGGTGAGGTGGGGGATATCTTAGTCTTTGATGATTTCGCTCATCATCCGACCGCGATTACCACCACGTTGGATGGTGCCAAAAAGAAAATGGCTAATCAAAAGGTTTGGGCCGTTATCGAACCGCGCAGCAACACGATGAAGATGGGTATTCATCAAGACAGCCTAGCGTCTTCGGCCGCGCTTGCCGATCAGACGCTTTGGTACGAGCCTACAGGCCTTGAATGGGGCCTCAAAGACGTCATAGCGCAAGCGCAGCAGCATAGTAGCAACTTAAGCAATCAGCAAGTGCTTGGTAGTACCGACGCTATAATTGAGCATCTCACTACTCATGCTAGAGCGGGTGATGCTATTATCATCATGTCTAACGGCGGTTTTGAAGGTATTCACCAACGCCTATTGGCAGCATTGGCAACGACTCAGCGCTAATAACCTTACTCTTAGCTCATGCCATAGTCTATGTAGCGTCCTCAAATTATGAATGGCGCTTTTTTTATCGTTTTTACAAGCTCTTTACGCATTCAATTCAAATGATAGCAAATCAGGACTTTTTATCACACAGCCCCTACACTACTAACATTTCGTGCTTACTCTTCTGGCGAAGGAGTGACTACAATGTACTCATTCAATCAATTAGGAGAATAATAATGGGTTTTATATGGATGATCATTGTTGGTTTAGTCGCAGGTCTATTAGCGCGCGCTATTAAGCCAGGTAACGATGCGATGGGCTGGATTATGACTATTGTACTCGGTATTGTAGGTGCAATGCTTGGTGGCTTTATTGCCGGTCTAATCGGTATCGATGCTGATGGCGGCTTTATCGGTCTGATATTCTCAGTGATTGGCGCTATTATCTTACTCTTCTTGTATGAGATGATCGTCAGTAAACGCCGCGTATAATATAAGCACTTTTATAACAGGTGTTTAGCTATACTCTCGATTTAAAAAAACCTTATTATTATAAGGTCTTTTTTTATGAAGGCTTTAGTTACTGCCCATAAATCTACTAATACGAAATCGACCTCAAGTTGTTGATAATCGTTACTTTTGCCCCCATTTACCTTATAATAACGCCAATTCTATTTGCATGACTGAGGTAAGCCACTATGGCAGTACTCCCTATTTTAAGCTACCCTGATCCGCGCTTGCGCACTATCGCCGCCCCTGTAAAAGAGGTCGATGCTGAGATAAAAACATTAATCAGTGACATGATTGAAACTATGTATGCCGCTGATGGTATCGGTCTTGCCGCCTCGCAAGTGGATCGCCATATTCAACTGATCGTGATGGACTTATCTGAAAACAGAGATACTCCCATGGTCTTTATCAATCCTAAAGTGACGCCACTAGTCGAAGAAAAGCAGCCNTANGAAGAAGGCTGTCTGTCGGTTCCTGATGTCTATGATAAAGTTGAGCGCCCAAGTAAAGTGCGTATCGAAGCTTTAGACGCTGATGGTGAGGCTATTGACGAGATAGCAGAAGGCTTACTCGCTGTTTGTATTCAGCACGAAATGGACCATCTCAATGGGGTTATCTTTGTCGATTATCTATCACGCCTAAAACAAACTCGCGCCCGCGATAAAGTCAAAAAAGTGCTTAAGATACGCGAAAAGCAAAGCCAACAAGCCGCAAAACAGCCTGAAGCTACAAATGTCTAAATAGCGAACCTTTGAGTGCATGTCAAAACCTTCATGTTGACATGCATTTTTATGCCTCCTTTCTAAAAACCCCTTTCCTCTTTTTTATCTTTACTAAAGGCTTATTGCTATGACTATGATCAAAATTGACCAATATTTTGACCCTGCTGCTTGGGGCAAATTCACCAAAGCCGCTGAGGGTCGCGACACGCCTTTTTTGATCGTTGATCTGAATCGTATCAAACTGAAATTCAATGAAATGATTGGCCTGTTTCCCGAAGCAAAAGTCCATTATGCAATGAAAGCTAGCCCTGCGGTGCAAGTGATTGAGCTATTAGCAGAGCTAGGTTCAAACTTTGACTGCGCNTCCATCTATGAGCTGGATCGGGTGCTCGACTGCGGCGTTGCGCCCTCGCGTATCTCTTATGGCAATACCATCAAAAAAGCAAAGCATGTAAAATACGCCTTTGATAAAGGTATCGATCTGTATGCAACCGACTCAGAAGCAGATCTCAAAAATATCGCTGAGCAGGCTCCTGGCTCAAAGGTGTTTGTACGTATTTTGGTAGAAGGCTCAGACACTGCTGAATGGCCCTTATCGCGCAAGTTTGGGTGCCATCCTGATATGGCCGTTGATCTGCTCATCCAAGCTAAAGAGCTTGGCTTAGTGCCTTATGGAGTTTCGTTCCACGTGGGCAGTCAGCAAAAATCAGTGACCGTCTGGCACGATGCCCTAGTCATGGTCAAAGATATCTTTGATAAGCTTATGAGTGAGCAAGGCATTAAGCTACAAATGATTAACCTCGGCGGCGGCTTCCCTGCTCGGTATCTCAACCAAATCAATACCATACAAGACTACGCCGGATCGGTAAAACAATACTTAGTCGATAGCTACGGTATAGACGATATGCCAGAGATTATCCTGGAGCCCGGCCGCTCGCTGGTGGCAAGCTCTGGGGTCTTAGTCAGTGAAGTGGTGCTGATTTCTCGCAAGTCGCATGAGGAGGAGACGCGCTGGGTTTATACTGATGTGGGGCTGTTCCAAGGGTTAATTGAAACGTTAGGTGAAGCGATTAAATATCCCGTTTATACTCCAAAAATGGCAACATCGACCACGTCAGGTACAGTGGTTTTAGCAGGGCCGACTTGTGACTCTGCTGATATCATGTATGAAGAGACCGACTATCAGCTACCCCAAGAGCTGGAGATTGGCGATAAAATTTATTGGCTCGCGACGGGGGCTTATACCAACTCTTATTCGTCTGTCGAGTTCAATGGCTTTCCGCCATTAGAAGTGGTTTATCTTGATTAATACTTGNTTAGTTAGTTCATAAAAAAAGCGTAATACTGAAATTTAAAGTATTGCGCTTTTTTTATGACTTATATTTGGCGTAGGGTGCGCCCCGCGTNCTTGAAAGTCGTTAAAACAAGGCAATGACTCGTTAACTTACTAAGATAACTTTTGATTAGAATGTTTAATCATCATATTTAAGTTAATGGTGTGCATGGCGCATCCTACAACATCTTAGTTCTGGAGAACTCAACTACTGAACCAATAGCTGAATCGGGGCACTGGTGCTAGTCATACTACGACGATTGCCAGCAAAGCCTGAGCTTTGGTTTTGAGCGCTTTGTATAACTTGTCCGATAGTGACCCATTGCCCGCGCGGTACGATAACTGTGCTATTTAGCCTTTGTGATTCAATAGCGTTTTTTTGGTAATATCGAGAATGGCTANTGAGTAGCTTCTCTTCTGCTTGCGACAACTGCACTTCCACTTGTCCATTGGGCAGTAGTCTTGGGGTGACGGCAATGCCTCTCGTTGTCGGCAATAACACTTGCTGCTGAATAATAATCTGAGCTGACGGACTATGATAAGACGGATAGCGATTATTTCGATAAGCCGTCGCCTGATAGTTTTGCGTTAAGGAATATAGCGTATTGGTGCTAATGCTGGCAGCGCTACCTGAGAGCGTTTGCACTTGATATAAGCTATTGCTCTGCTGCTGACTATCGCTTTGGTTCACNATACCTGTCCCTTGAATACCACGCTTGCTGATAATCACTTGGCCTTGGCGGATATTACTTTGTATATTACCACTACTGCCTACTCGTACTGCGACTAGCAGCGGCTGCGGCTGAGTGTCTATTTGCGCAAGGAGCTGTTGCACCGCCTTGTAATTCGCCGCGCTGGTTTGTAGCACAAGCTTATCTTGATAACTACTTACTGTGCCGCCGTCACGGCTACTGTTTAGCTGTTGGCGTACGGCTGGCAGTAGAGCATCACCGCCGTAAGTATCGATGACATANGTTTGNGCGCTTTTGTGAGCAGAGGCGGCTTGCGCAGGTACAANAAANCTAGTACCTACACTTAAAAACAAAAGCGTCATCAGTGAGCGGTTCATCTTATAGCTATCCTAATTATTTAAAACTCGCTTATCCAACTCTACTCATTCAGCCTTACTCATTTAACCCAAGTACATCTTGCATATTATACTGCCCTGCTTTTTGCTGAATGACCCAAGTGGTAGCGCGTACCGCCCCTGCTGCAAAGGTCATNCGCGCACGTGCTCTGTGAGTAATCTCGACCACTTCGCCATCAGCGATAAACATTACCGTATGATCGCCAATGATTTCGCCGCCGCGTATCGCATGAATGCCTATGCTACCTGCTTCGCGCGCGCCTGTTTGTCCTTCACGGCCATAGACTGCAACCTCTTTTAGGTTTTGNCCTCGAGCTTCAGCGACGGCTTGGGCCATCATGTAAGCAGTGCCTGATGGCGCGTCAATCTTGTGTTTATGATGCGCTTCGATGACCTCAACGTCAGCCTCATTGCCAAAGGCTTTAGCAGCCATACCTAATAGCTTGAGCGATAGGTTGACCCCAGTTGAATAGTTGCCCGCATAGACGATAGGAATGTGTTTGCTGGCCTCGGTAAGCACTTGCTCCTGCTGCTCATTAAAGCCTGTTGTACCGATGACCATCGCGACTTTATGCTCAGCGCAAGTCTGCATATTTTGCTCAGTGGCATCCGGCAAGCTAAAGTCAATGAGCACATCGATATCATCGATCACTGAAACTAAATCATCGACGATTTTGATATTTAAGCGCTCGATAGCGGCGACCTCACCGGCGTCAGCGCCAATCAGACTTGATCCTTCACGCTCGATAGCAGCGCTGAGAGACGTTTGCGGATTGTCCTGTACCGCCTCAATCAACATACGTCCCATACGGCCACCGGCTCCGATAACGCCGATATTTATCATCTCTTTTGTTTGTGTCTTACTCATACTTTTGTCCTAAAGCTCATGGTCTATATTTATAGGTTAGCAGTGCCTTGTTAGCACGCGTTATGTTAATTATCATAGCATGAATTGTTTTTGCTGCGACTAACAAGCAGACATAAAAAAGCCTAATAGTTTCACATGAAACTATTAGGCCTATTGATAACGTCAAAAAGCTCAAAAGTTAACGCTTAGTCGAATAGTTCGCCAATCTTTTTAAAGAAAGATTTTTTGTGCGGCGATTGTTGATGCTTGCTATCACCGTCCAAGGTATCTTGAAACTCACGTAACAGATCTTTTTGTTCGCGAGTGAGATTGACTGGCGTTTCGATAATGACGCGGCAAATCAGATCGCCTTTCATCGTCGTACGCACTGGCGTCACACCTTTACCGCGTACNCGCAGCAGCTTACCGCTTTGCGTGCCTTCGGCGACTTTGATTTTGACTTTGCCATCTAAAGTTGGGATNTCAACNTCTTTACCTAAAGCGGCATCGGTGATGCTCACTGGCACATCCATATANAGATCTGCGCCTTGACGAGTAAAGACCTCATGCGGNTTCACGCGTACTTCAACATATAAATCGCCGTTTTGCACGCCAGCACCGCCCGCTTCGCCTTCACCTGCTAGACGCACGCGGTCGCCATCATCGACGCCGGCTGGGATAGAAACCTCAAGCGTGCGAGANTTNTCTTGGACGCCATTACCATGACAGTCTGGGCATGGGTTCTTGATTTGNTTACCGCTACCGCCGCACTGTGGACACGCTTGCTGCACAGCAAAGAAGCCTTGCTGCATACGCACTTGGCCTTGCCCATGACAAGTCTGGCACGTGACGATATCAGAGGCNTCTTTCGCGCCTTTACCATCGCAAGTGTCACAAGGCGCAGGCGCGGTGAAGCTGATCTCTTTTTGGCAACCGCGCACCGCTTCCTCAAGCGTTAGCTCGATGACATAACGAAGATCAGAGCCGCGGCGCGTACGACTACCACCGCCGCGAGCTTGACCGAAGATATCACCGAAGTTNCCAAAGATATCACCAAAGATGTCTTGGAAGTTACCGCCGCCGCCGAAGCCGCCACCGCCNCCCATGCCNNTCTCAAANGCAGCGTGACCCATACGGTCGTAGGCTGAGCGCTTATCTTCGTCACTAAGCACCTCATAAGCCATCGACGCTTCTTTGAATTTTTCTTCGGCATCAGGGTCATCAGAGTTGCGATCGGGATGGTATTTCATTGCCAGCTTGCGGTAGGCTCTTTTTATCTCTTTGCTATCAGCCGTTTTGCTGACCCCTAACACTTCATAAAAATCGCGCTTACTCATGAGCTCTCCTATCGTCATCACAGTGATGCTTGCTAATANNCTTACGTCTACTACGCCTCAATCATCAAAAGTGTTTCATGTGAAACACAAAATCAATATCATAGCGTATCGGTAAAATCAGCAACGTACTGCGCTAACCAAATCAATTAATAAATAAAGGTATAAAGATATAAAAGTTTGGCCTGTTAATGGAGGTGNCTCAGCGATTTATCAAGCTTAATAATTNTGAAATTATTATCTGCGTAGTTTTATTCTGCAGATAATCGTACCTATAGTCAGTTTAAAGTAAAATTGTTATGAGATTAANTGCGCTACTGGTATAAATTTTACTTGCGTGCTGCGTTCCTTCGATGCTGCATGAAATTCATCCCAGCAGCGCTATGTCATTTTTAGAGTGAANCGACTATATATCCTCTTAGCTTGATTATTNTNTAGTTTTTCATAACATCAAGCGCTAAAGTCGTGCTAATATTTAGCGCTCTATAAGCAGGCGTTCATACTTGAAATTCGGTGTAAGAGAGCATTGATTATGAAAAAACTAACGGCCTTTATCTTATTGATCATCGTTATGGCAGTCGTGGTCTATGCAGGCTCGCCCTATTACAGCGCTTATCAACTAAAGAACGCTTATGATGCTAAAGATGGCGCGACTATCGCAGCAGCCATCGATTACGAGCAAGTCCGTCCTAGCGTCTATAGACAGCTGACGGATAAATTTGCGCTGACCATGAGCAAGTATCCACTAGTCGCTGAGCTTGGCGGCGCGCCCTTAGAGCAAGCGGCTGATAGTTTTATCAGTCAAGCAGTGGCAGGCGCNNTTACCCCTGACAATGTCAAAACCCTAATTAATACCCAAGGTCAAGCCAATACCGCGACCAAAGAGCTGGCTGCGGCTTGGGCCATTGCTAGTAATCAAGTCGATCTCAAAAACCTCATTCAAGATCTCATCATTCAGCGCGGTGATATCAATGCAGTAGTCAAAAACCAAATACAGCTGGTCATGCAAAAACAAGCCAGCGAGCTTGAGGAGCAAGCGGCGCAAGGAGAAGATAGCGAACCTAGTCTGAGCTATTGCGGTATCAATTGCTTTACCATTAGCGGNCAAGTCAAAGGCTATCCCATCACTGTTGAGATGCANCGNCANGGCTTTATTGACTGGCAAATCNTCGATGTGGTATTGCCTTAAATCAAGATTCTCTATGAACTTTAAAGGCATAAGTGCTATTTAAGTTCTAAAACCAATTCGCACAAAAAGCGCGCTATAACTTGATAGTTTATAGCGCGCTTTTGCTATGGGNTTTTAGATTTTAAAATAGCTGTGAATGAGCTAACTACTGAACGCCCAAAAACTCTAAGAATTCAGGACTCTCAAAGCTCGCTTGATATAAAACGCCATCCTCGCGATATATCGCTGGCGTCGCTATCACTGCAAGACCCGCCGCCCTTTCACGATTAGGGGTAATATAATCCATATTACAACTGGCAGGCGCTGGCGTCATCTGGCCTTGTAGCATTGCCTTGTCTAGAGCGTTACGGCGACTGCCCTCATCCGCTTGACACCAGATCCCGCGCATCTGCGCAGGTGACGCTTCATATATAGGATAACCGATAGTCTTGACGGTGACGCCTTTGGCATTGAGATCTGCCATTTGCTTATGTAGCATTCGGCAGTACGGGCAATTCACATCAGTTGCAACATAAATAACGGCGCGCTCGGTAGTCGTTGCCGGATAAGTAATCAGCTGCGACTCATCTAGTGAGGCAAAGACAGATTTGTTTTTATTCGCCTCAAAAGTCTCATCAAGTCCTGTGAATTGACCATTCTCTATCACCGATATCTCGCCATCAGTAATGTATTGCGCATCATCTGAGAGTAAAAACGGCACGCCNTCTAATGTTGCGCCCCAAATCACGCCCGGCACTGCGGTATAAAAAAACGGCGTTTTAGCGCTCATGTTTTTCAGCGCACTCATATTCTCTAGTATTGAGGATTTCACCGCCGCGCTGACATATTCGCCTGCTTGCGCACTAGTGGCTCGCGTTGGGGTTTGCTTCACTTTACGTGGGCTTGGATTTTTTTGTAGCTCGCCTTGGATGACATATTTGCCATCAGTGGTGATATGGAGTGGCGGCTGTCCTGCTAGATTGACCTGATACATATTAGGCAAATTAGAGGGTTCGATAGATAAGATTTGCGCTTTGATACCAACCTCGGTCAATACTTGACGCAGATGGCTATCAGTGTCAGCACTGACGTTGTGCGCTGCCGCACTTTGCGTCATCTTAATATTCTCATCGGTTGAAGTCGCAGGCTGGGCGCAAGCCGTCGCCGTTAATAGCAGCGCACTAATAAAACTAATAGGTTTAAGTAGAGGTGGTTTCACAGCAGTCATCCTAGCAAGTAGCATTTATATACCAATAGCAATCAGCATTTCGTCTTAAAACACTATCTAAAAAGTAGAGTGAAAAGATATCAGGACTTTAGCACATTAGCTAAANTTTCGGAGGGTTTGCCAGTTACTTTTGCAANTCGCTACTTGAGCTTNAGGGAGGCGCAATAGAGAGCGATAAAACAAGTNATAAAGCTCAACTTAGACGTCAGGTGCGCGAGGCGCACCCTACCGTAAACCTAAAAATATACTTGTAAATATCCCTAAAACTTCTCTACTTCCTCAGGCGTTAAAAAGCGACTATCGCCACGCTCTAACCCGTCTAAAGTAATATGGCCAATGCTAGCGCGATGCAGCTCGACGACTTTATTACCGAAGTAGCCCATCATACGTTTGACCTGATGATATTTGCCTTGCTCCAAGGTTAGACGCGCATGTTTCTCATCGATAAACTCAAGGGTAGCCGGTTTGGTCGGCTCATAATCGCCCTCTAACAAGATACCTTCGCCCACCTTTTTGATTGCGTGGGCTTGCTCCTCCTCATTCATAGGATCAGCCAGCGTTAGCTCATAGACTTTGGCATGCTCGTGCTTGGGACTTGTGACGCGGTGTAGCCAGCCGCCATCATCGCTAAGCAGCAGTGCGCCTGTGGTATCGACATCCAAGCGACCTGCGATACGTAAACTGCCTAGCTCTGGTACGGCAATCAATTCGGTGACGATAGGATACTCTTTGGCCTTTAACGTACACTCAAAGCCTTCAGGCTTATGCAGCAAGATATAACGATTACCCGTCGCCACCGAGAGCGGCTCGCCTGCCCACAGCACTTCATCATTGATAATATCGACATGTAGGCCAGGGTCTTTGACCACCTCATCATTGACGGTGACCTCAGAGGCGTGGAGGATTTTTTTGGACTCTTTGCGTGACAGCTCAGTGGCTTTACTGATAAATTTATCGAGACGCATACTTTTTACTACCTTTAGTCATATAGGGTTTTGTTATAGTGGTGTCAGTTTAACATATCCCATCTAACCCTAAGTGTACCATCGATGCAATATGAGCTATCAAACCTTAAAAAACCCCGTGACCGCACGGCTTGAGATTAAAAAATCCGAGTTTATTGCTTATGCCTATCCTGTAAATTCACGTGAGCAAGCGATGTTTCATGTGGAACAACTACGAGAAAAGTACCCTGATGCTCGGCATTGGTGCTGGGCCTATATCATTGGCGACCCTGATAATACTACGAGCGCAGGTTTCGATGATGATGGCGAGCCGAGTGGTACTGCAGGGCGACCAATACTAGGCGTGCTGCAGCATAAATCTATCGGCAATATTATCATTATCGTGGTGCGCTACTTTGGCGGTATTAAGCTTGGCGCAGGCGGTCTCACTCGTGCCTATGCAGGCTCTGCACAAGCAGCAGTCGATCAGATGATATTGCAACCTTTCGTGCCGATGANGCAAGTGCAAATACTAGCGGACTTCGCGACTGAANCTCAGTGTCGTTATGTGGTTGAGAGCTTAGAGGGCACTATCGAAGATGTCGCCTATAGCAAACAAGTCACCTTAACTGTCACTATTGCTGAGGTTGATATTGAGACCTTAAAAACTGAACTAGCGATGGCAGGTANAGTNATANAGCCCACAGATTAGTATGTTCTAAAGAAGTAAACTGAGCTTAATTAAANAATACAGTAATCATCTGTTCACTGAGCCGTTCACCGAAATCTATTGGAAGCTTGCTGCGAGCTTAGTATGATAANAAATTCGTTAAATTAACAATGTATAGACTCAGTCTTATAGAGCTGTTTTGTTTCACGTGNAACNAGCTATTTAAATCACACTCATATTTTNTATTTATACTTTTATTTTACAACTTTAGAAACCCTACTATGACGACCTTTACCTATAACGCATTTAAGCCGCCTTTTTGGCTGACTAATCCGCACTTGCAAAGCATCCTGCCAAAGTTTTTTGCGCCCAAAGCACCNAAATACAGACGAGTNGTGCGCAAAGATTCCTTGGACGAGAGTGATATTGCCTATGACTTTTATGATGCGCATCCTATAGAACATTCAGAAAACTNAGAAAATNGTGAACTTGAACAAACGCCATTAATCGTTTTGTTCCACGGTATGGAAGGCAGTAGCGATAGCCATTATGCCCGCGCTNTGGCTTATCAGATGCACGCGCAAGGGTGGCACTTTGTNGTCGCCCATTTCCGCAGCTGTGGTGGTATTCCAGCTAGTGGACGGGTGTTTTATAACGCNGGTGATACGGGCGAAGTGCACTACATGCTGCAAAACCTAAGCGAAAAATACGCCAATATGTATGCGGTCGGCGTCTCACTNGGTGGTAATGCCTTAGCNAAATACATGGGCGAATACGGCGAGAAAGCGCTCTGNAAAGGCGCGGCTGTCATCTCCGCCCCTGTCGATATGTCATCAGCGGCGCTGAGTATGCACAGCTTTTTGAGTCATCGCATTTATACGCCGTATTTGCTTAATCCGATTATTAAAAAAGCCCTTGCCAACGACATCAGCAAAGAGGAGATCGACTCTATCAAAGCGGTCAATCGTATCAGCGACTTTGACGATATCTTTACCGCGCCGCGTCATGGCTACCGCTCTAACAACGACTACTATCATAGCGCCTCAGCCCTGCCCTACTTGCGCGATGTCAAAAAACCCTTATTNNTGATTAGCGCCAAAGACGATCCGTTTTTGGGCTTTACCGCCACCGCGAACGATGTCTCCGACTGCGTCACTATTATCGATACCAAGCACGGCGGGCACGTCGGCTACATTCGCTATCGCTCGGATAGCAANCAAGCTCAGGGCCGTGATAAAAAATCNAGATTCGATATCAATTGGCTACCCGAAACCGTCAGCGCCTACTTTCAATCCATCGGTGTGGACGCTACCGTCAAGTCAAAATAAGCGTATCACGAGCCTACCCTTAAACTTTTGAGACTCTATTATGTATCCTTACTTGCGTTACACTAAGTCGATCGTTGATGCGTTTATCACTAATAAAAAAGCTCAACCGTTAGCGTTTGAACAGGTCAGCGAAGTCACTGTACGCTGTAGTATTACCGATATCGATCCGATGTTTGAGATGAATAATGGCCGTGTATTGACCGTCTATGATATTGGCCGTACAGATTTTATCATTCGCACGGGGCTTGCCAAGCAGCTGCTAAAGAACCGTTGGGGTATGGTAGTGGCAGGCAGCACCATTCAATACCGTAAGCGTATCCGCCTGTTTGATAAAGTGACCATTAAGACGCAGCTCGTCGGTATAGATGAGCGCTGGCTCTATCTTGAGCATTCGATGTGGGTTAAAGGCAAACCTTGTTCCTCGGTGCTATTACGCACGGGCGTCACCAAAGGCGGCAAAGTCATTGAAACCGCCAAAGTGTTAAAGGCGTTAGGTGAGCCTAATTTAGTCATGTCACCTGAGCCATGGGTGCAAGAGTGGATAGCGTCCAATAAGGATCATCGTTGGCCGCCGATGGCTAAGGACTAAAATACTCTACGATAAGTCTCTGACTACCTTATCCTCCTTTACCTTAAGCTTTGAGAGCAGACCATGTACCCCTTTATTCGTCATACCGTCTCACTTATACAAGCTGTTTCGCAAGTCAAAAAGGGTCAGAGGCTAGCCTTAAATGAGGTCAGTGAAATTGAGTTTCGCTGTCAGTTGACGGAATATCTTCTAAATCATATAGTCTAGACAAAAACGCGGTTTCATCTAATCTTCCAGCCCAATCAATACCTTCTACCTGCATAGCATCGAATATATGACGTCGAGTGATTTGAGTTATTTTGTTCATGAGATTCTAAATTCTTTCAAGTTTATAGGTTTAATTATATCGGTTTGGAACACTCAACTACAAAACCGTAGTCAAACATATTGACTACGGTTTTGTAGTCAAATTCTGTAAAAGTAGTAGAGGTTGACATGGGAAGCAGTTTAGCCTGAGCACCGTTAAAAAATTGCACTGCAATTTTAGGTGAACTTGGAGAGCGGTTTAGCCCCGATTGCAGCGGATATACTTGGCTGCACACTGTGTTGCGGGGACTTGGCTTTTCAGAAAATCATAGATTTTCTCTTGCGTCAGGGTAAGTGTCTCCCAGACACTTACTGTTTCCTTCCTCATATCGAGGCAACAGGAGCACGACTGCCTATTAGTCACCGCCACAGTGGCAGCTAAGATAGTAGCGTAAAGCGGGAATAGCTACTATTTAATCCCCTCCCGAAACCCTTTATAATCCTCAGCCGTTTGCTCTACTGCCTCTATCATCGGTACGTGACCGATATCTTCCATCATAATGACTTGCGCTTGCGGGATGATGTNTTTGATCACATTGACCGTTTCAGGTTTGATGACTTGATCCTTCTCACCCCAAACCACGAGCGTTGGAATATTATAGTCCGCGATGATTTGAGCGCGCTCCTCGACATTATCAGTGACGATTTGCTCAAGGATTTTGGCGTCCAACTCCTTATTATTGATACGCTCTTGTGCGAATACCGCTTTGACTGACTTNGGCAAATAAGGCGGCTTATACATGACAAAATCGTACATCTTATAGAAGTCTTCTTTGCTATTGATCAGCAATGGGTTGTTCTCAAGAGTTGCGCCCTCAAGCGATTTTGGCACGCCTGCTGACCAAAACCCTGCGCTATCGACAAGCCACAGACTCTTGACGTCTTTTGGGTACTTTGCGGCATAAGCGACACTGATCGCGCCGCCCATCGAGTTACCGCCGATGTGAATATTGCTTGCNAATCCNTTAGCTTGCAACAGCTCATGTAAGCGCGTGGCCTGTGCCTGTGAGCGATAGTCTGCGCTCATAGGTTTGCTCGACTCGCCAAAACCCAGCAGATCAGGAATGATCAGATGATAGTCCTCTAACTCGTCAGCGATACGGGTGAAGTTGTCCTTATTACCGCCAAAACCGTGAATAAGGAGTAAGGGCTCGCCTGTTAGGTTGGCGTTTTCGGCATAAACTAACTTGTCGCCAGAAGTTAGCGTAAATGATTTGACATCCAGATCAGACTTATTGCGCTCATATTGAATGATTTTTTGGGTNGTGTTAACGGCAAGCGTATTGGGCGCTGTGGTACAGCCTACGATAGAGAGACTAAATAGTGCGGCAAGGCCTAAGCGTTTAAATAGCATGGAGGCATCCTTGTTTAGAATTAAGGTGGAAANAAAATCTAATTTTGATTTTAGCGCTAAACTTGTGCCTAGATTTTTTAATTTATAACTTTCTAGTCAAAACCTTATCTTCTATGTTCATATACAAGACTATCGTTAGCTCTTGTTTACTTTTCTAGCCCAGATAGCTTAGGCATTGTTATTTATAATAGGAGCGTTTTATAGCAGTAGTGGTTATAACTACAACCCTAAGCTCACCATCTATTCTCAATTAAACCCAACTGACACTCATCAAAGCCCAATCAAAGTGGCATAGAAGGATGCACCTTGAGCGACACGAGTACGCCCTCCAGTAAATCGCGTGACCTTACCAAAGGGTCTATCGCCAAAACGACGTTTGCCGCTACTCGCTAATATCGCGCCCATCTGTGCCCACTCGCCTTTTGCTTGCAGCTCACCAATCGGTGCAAAGTCTAAGCTATGAATAAGCAGGTCCGCTGAATGCAGGCCACCTAACTCAGCCTTGACCCCTTCATTGATCAGTCGATAATAGCTCTCGGTACTCTCCCAACTCATGCCACCGATGATGCCTAATGTACGTTGTGGTCTAGCCTTATCGTTACTTTTCATAGTCTATTCTTATTGATTGGTCTGGTTTATTTATGCTATCGATATCGTTAACATTTAAAGAACTTGGTGTTTGATAATAACCAATTTACCTAGTTACATACAGGTTATATGATAGCTCTCTATAAAACCTTTAGGACAAAAATGCGTTATGGCACTACCGAAACTAAGAATACGTATGAGCCGCAAACTATATCGCCTAGTATTTACTGGACTGATGGCCATGATGATGTCGCTTATTATTTCAGCGGCGCTGATACTGGTCAAAGCAGGCTATAGTGATCATTTCTTCGCTGACCTACTTAGCTCATGGGGACTAGGCTTTGTATTTGCATGGCCAAGCGCCTATGTCTGCGCATACTTTATCCAAGAGCATGTACTGAGCCGTATTGAGTTTTATTGAACAATAAATGAGGATACTTGTGCGCTTATATGACAACAACAAAAAACTAAAATTGTGTTTTTTATACCATAGAACTTGACGCCTAAAACACCATAAGTAACTAAATTAATATTGCGTCAAACAGGTGGCGCTTGTTACTGTGGCTCACAACTTAACGATGAATAGTACTTTTATAAATAGTACTTTTATAAATAATACCTCCATAAATCAAGGAATATATTATGCGCAGCGCAACTTATAACGAATTTGGCAAACCCACCGAAGTCCTCAGCCTCGGCGATCGCCCTATCCCTGAGCCACAGGCCAATGAAGTCCGTGTCAAAACGGTACTCGCCTCTATCCACAACCATGATCTGTTAACCATTCGCGGTCAGTATGGCTTTAAGCCAGAGATGCCTGCTATTGCAGGCTCCGAGGCGGTCGGCGTGGTCGATGCTGTGGGTAGCGAGGTTAAAAATCTCAAAGTCGGTCAGCGCGTTGCTGCCGCTAGCGTGCAAGCGACTTGGGCGGAGTATTTTGTCGCTGACGAGGACATGGTGTTTGCCATCCCTGAGAGCTTGGATGATGAGATGGCCGCGCAGCTGATCGCTATGCCGCTTAGCGCGCTTATGCTGCTTGAGTTCTTAGAAGCCAAGAGCGGACAATGGATTATCCATAACGCGGCGAACGGCGCAGTCGGTAAATCGCTTGCGATGCTAGCAGCGGCGCGCGGCGTCAACACTATCAATGTGGTCCGTAGCAGCGATGCCATAAAAGAGCTAGAAGCAATCGGCGCAGAAAATAACGTCAGCACTGATAATGAGGACTGGAAAGAGCAAGTCAAAGCCATCCTTGGCGAGAATAAAATCAGCGCAGCAGTCGATTCAGTCGGCGGCGACGCCAGTGGCGACTTATTATCACTGCTCGGTCATGGTGGCACCTTGGCGTCCTTTGGCATCATGTCAGGCCAGCCCATGACGCTCAATCCGACGCATCTTATCTTTAAACAAGCCATCGTAAAAGGATTTTGGGGCAGTAAAATCAGCCAAGAGATGAGTGTGGAGAATAAACAGCGCTTAATCGATGAGCTAATCGAACGCGCGACCAGTGGCAAGCTCCATCTGCCCGTTGAAGCGACATTTGATCTAGCAGATATCACAAAGGCCGTCGATGGCAAATTACAATCAGGCAAAAATGGTAAGGTGCTGTTAAAGCCATAAGGGCTATTAAAACCATAAGAATTTGCTACGCGTAAATTACCTGATCTAAAGTCCTTTAACAGCTCACTCAAAACAGTGCTTCTTATGATAGAAGCGCTGTTTTTTTATGCAGAATGTTAATTCTGGTGCAAAAGTAGCACTCGTTAAGAAAGCCTTATGCTTAATCTCGACTCCCTTACAATTCTAAGTCAGCCACAACGTTAAGTAACCAAAATCAAGTTGAGAACGCTTAGTCTGAGTTGTTATCGTTTATAAAAAGCAAATTGTTAAACTTAATTTCTTTGAGTACTCAATAATCTCTTTAAGTGCTCAAACTGACAAATAATAAAAAGGATACTTCTATGCGCACTGCAACTTACCATGAATGTGGCAAACCATCTGACGTGCTTGGCGTGAGTGACAGCCCGACTCCAGACCCCAAAGACAACGAAGTCCGTATCAAGACTGTCTTATCTTCCATTCATAATCACGACCTTGTTACCATCAAAGGCGAGTACGGTAATAAACCTAAACTGCCTGCGACAGGCGGTAGTGAGGCGGTAGGGACTATTGATGCTTTAGGCAGTGAGGTCACAGGCTTTGAAAAAGGTCAGCGCGTCGTAGTCTCAGGCGTACAAGGCACGTGGGCGGAGTATTTTATCGCCCCAGTTTCAAGCCTAATCCCGATACCAGACGCTATCGATGATGAGATGGCCGCTCAATTAATCGCTATGCCGATGAGCGCGCTGTTGCTCATTGAGTTTTTAAACATCAAGCCGGGGCAATGGATCATCCAAAACGCCGCTAACGGTGCGGTCGGTGAATCGATGGCGATGCTCGCCCCTACTCGTAAAATCAATACCATTAATCTAGTACGCAGCAAAGAGTCTGAGCAAGAGCTTATCGATTTAGGTATCACTGACAACAACGTCGTGACTGATAATGACGACTAGAAAGCGCAAGTAAAAAATATCGTTGGCGATGCTCAAATTAGCGGCGCAGTCGATGCCGTTGGTGGTCAGCCAGGCGGCGAGCTAGTATCAATGCTGGGTAAACATGGCGTCATGGCGTCACTCGGCGCAATGTCAGGTAAACCGCTGATGCTGAATCCTAGCAATCTGATCTTTAATCTGGCGCAAGTTAAAGGCTTTTGGGCGAGCGATATGATGCAAACCATCAGTAAAGAAGATATGCAGCGCTTAACTGGTGAGCTAATCGAAAATGCTGCTAATGGCACTCTAAAACTACCGACTGGCGGTGTTTACGATTTAAACGATATCCAAAAAGCGGTCTCTGATGAGGTGCAATCAGACAAAAAAGGTAAGATACTCATTAAGCCTTAATGTATCGCCGTAAAGTTTATTTACCCAAAAAGGAATAATATTATGTCCAATCAAACAAACTCTGATAATAAAACCTTCAAAGCCTTAGTGGTCGAAGAAACCAGCGAAGGCACATTCGCAAAAAGCATTCAACAGCGCAACCTCAGAGACCTGCCTGACAATGATCTATTGATCGAAGTACATTACTCCTCGCTCAACTATAAAGATGCCATGTCGGCCTCAGGCAATAAGAGCA
>FUFK010041443.1_pt1 | contig 76150 bp, 68 predicted proteins | sample 1021851 | NCBI WGS metagenome assembly FUFK01 (sample SAMEA51879418, study PRJEB19060) | metagenome | reverse complement strand
AGGTACAGGGGCCAAGGCGACCGCCGATCTGAGGGTCGACTACCACCGCCCGGCAACCTCAGGACCACTCGTAGCATCGGGCAAGATTATCAAGATCGGTAAAAATATCTCGGTCGCTGAAACACGTGTATACGGTCCTGCTGGTAACCTTTTGGCTAGCGGCCGCGGTGCCTACGTATGCTAACAGCGCTATCCTGATGGAACTAACTGCAGGGCGAAAATTGGCAGGCCTGTTCCTCGAAGACCTGCGAAATACCCCCACGACTTTCAGAGCGATGTGCGTCGCGACAGCCGCCTTCCGGTGACCGAAAACAAAGATTAACCTTCGATCTATCAAAATGGGCACCGTGGCCAGATAGCATCACTGGTGCGCCGAAAAAGGCGGGTCGTGAACGCCGGGCGGAAGTAGGTGGCTCGACGAAAGGACCGAGGTTTCCGGATCGCGTCAGAGCCAACAATCGGACTAAGACTTCAATGGTCAGAAAGAGACCCGACCGGAACCGAGTGGTAGGTCCGGTTGGCGCTATATGCGTCAGAATCTCACTCCATATGTTGTCATGTTCTACTACCCGACATAATTGTTTTCGGGCCCGCTCGTGCAGGTTCGGTTCTGCCGCTACCCCTGCTGCGTCGTTCGTTCAACGAGGGTACAGGTTGGTTTCTTTACGATATGAATGATGGTGGTCCTCGTGACCTCAACATACGGGCTGCGCCCATCGGTTACCTTGTACGGCTTATCCTTGGGCTTGAAAGCGCGAAGCCGAGGTAGGATTCCTTGATCTTGTCGTAACGTGTGGCGACCCTGCGCCAGTTCTTGAGCTTGTTGAACAGCCTCTCGACGAGATTACGCCAGCGATTGACGATTTGTTCAAAAGCTCGACGCGAACGGCAATTTTCTAACGGTCAGGCCGACTCGACTGGTTCATTGACAAATGGCTTTTTAGTCGGTGCCGAAGGAACGGACCTGCGTCATATTACAAATTACGGGCGGCGTGCGGAACGTCCTATCGCGGATAGCTGATCTCGGAAGCTGGACATCGGTCTGCGTTTCCGTTGCGGGGTTTACGCTATCTACCGCCCGTCTTAGGACGAAAGAGCATTCGCCTTTCGTGGCGCGCATACCGCGCAAGGAACGTCCTGGCTGCCTCGGATGCCGTGAAGCGACATTCTTCCTCGGTTGCCATTGCTGGTCCGCCGAACAACCGTGCATCGAAAATATCGGTCTTGCACAATTCGCTTAGTTGTCGCGCCGCGAAGCTCGGGCGGTCGATCCGCAGTTCACCACGTTCGTGCCAGACACGAAGCAGGGATGCGATCTCGTCCGTACCGCGCCATGGACCGTTACGAAGGAACACGTCGGCTGCGGTATGGAACCGTTCGTTCCCGGCGATGCACATCTTGCAGAACATGAGAATGTCGTCATCGCGGCCGAACAGCCAGGTAAGTTCGAGCGCCACCTTCAGAATACCTTTTCCGGCGGGGAGGCTGGCGAACGAAGGGCTGGCGATGGTAGCACGGTTGCGGCCCAGCATGTACTCGATTGAGGCCAAGTATAGCGCGGACTTATCCCTGAAATGATTGTAGATCGTGGGTTTGGCAACACCGGCCCGGCGTGCGATCGCGTCCATATTGGCGCCGTCGAAACCATTGGCGGCGAACTGTTCGACCGCGGCAGCAAGAACCTTTGCGTGAATACTGGGATGGGGCGCAGTCATTTTCGTGGCCTCGGCGTTGTTCATTAAATCGCGCTTTTCGGAAAGGTTCCGACTCTCCTTGCCCGCTGCCTTGCTATAACCCCCGGGGCGAAATGATAAGCCTGAATTCGTAATGGAGGTTGAAAAGCTTATCTCGATAGTTCAGGCGAATGAACCGCTCAGTTCATTCAAGACGGGGTTCAGCCGAATTGATCAGCGACAGATCCTGCCGGACACGCTTTGTGTTCAGATACCCGCCGATCTTTTTCGCCGGCATGCTGTTATCGGGATGCATGGCCGTGGGGGGCGATTATGATCGCCAGCCCCCGCCTGCCGCGCAAACCGACTGGATCGACCGCGCCAACGTAGCGGTGGCGGAGGAGGAGTTCGTCGCATGGTGGCGGGAACTTGGCGACCCGGAACTCGCTAGGCTGATCGAGGCGGCGTTGCAGAACAATCTGACGATACGCCAGGGGTTGTCGCGCATAGAGGAAGCCAATGCCCGTCGCCTTCGCGCCCGCGCTGCCCGCTATCCCTCGGTCAGTGCGGAAAGCTCGGCCACCGTGCTCCAGCAAAGCCTCAACACCCAGCTTGGCCAAGCTCAGTTCCCCGGCTTCGAGCGTCAATACGAGCAATATGCTCTGGGCGCGGCATTCAACTGGCAAGTCGATCTATGGGGCCAGACACAGCGCCGGATCGATGCGGCCGATGCCCGGGTGGAAGCGCTGATCGCAGCCGCCAACGGCGCGCGCCTGGCGATCGCATCGGAAACGGCGGCCACCTATTTCACCATGGCCGGCTTCCAGCAGGAGAAGCGGGCACTGCTGCTCGGGATCGAGGCGCAACGCACGCAGCTCGATCTTGCGGAAACCCGTTTGGAAGCAGGCGCCATTTCACGCGCGCAGCTGGTCCTTGTGGAAGCGGAACTCGCGCGTTTGGCGGAGCAGCTGCCAGGTGTCGAAGCGGAAATTCAGGCCAATGCGCTTGCGCTGGGCGTCCTGACCGGACGCCTGCCGGAAAACGAGATCGCCCTAGCCGATAGGGTGCCGCCGCTGCTGGAGCTGCCGGACATTCCGGTGGGAACCCGGGCGGATTTGCTCAGGCGCCGCCCCGATGTCGCCCGGCTCGAACGCGAACTGGCGGCGGAAACATTCGAGGTCGGCGTCGCACGCGGGGAACTGTTCCCGCAACTGGGCCTCGATGCATCGGGGGGCTTTACCTCCATCGATCCCGGGACGATCCTGTCCGGCGACAGCACGCGCTTTACCATCGTGCCGTTTTTGTCCTGGCGCGTTTTCGATGGCGGGAGGGTGCGCGCCGACATTCGTTTGGCGCAAGCCGAAGCGCGCACCGCCGCCCTGGCCTATGTCGAAGGCACGCTGACCGCGATCGAGGAGGCGGAAACCGCGATCGCGCAATACGACCTCGCACGTGAGGGGCGTCCGCTCGCGTTGCGCACGATAGAACTCGCGCAGGAAAATCTTCGTCTCGCGCGGATCCGTTTCGAAGTGGGCGATATCGACCGGTTCGAATTGCAGGATGCCGAACGGACATATAGCGATGCGCTGCGCAACGGCGCGATTTCCTACCGCAATTCGACGCTCGCACTAGCGCAGCTTTACGCCGCGCTCGGCGGCGGCTGGCAAGCCTTTCCGCCTTATGTCGCTATTCCCGCTCCCGCCCCGGCACCTCCTTCGGCGGCGGCCCCGCCGTCCACGATCCTGCCTATTTCCGACTGAACAGAAAGCCGTGATGCCTCTCTTATCTCTTCGAAGATCGACCATTCTCGTCGCCATCTCGCTGATGCTGGTCGCTTGCGGCAGCCAGGATGAACCCCCGCCCCCCAAGCCCGTCGCGTGGATCGAGATCGGCACCGGCTCCAACACCGACATCGCGACGAACGTTCCGGGCCGGGTGCAGGCAAGGAACCGGACGGTCCTGAGCTTCGAAGTCGGCGGCACGATCGCCAGCATGTCGGCCGACCTTGGCGACCGGGTGGCGCGCGGCAGTGTGATCGCGACGCTCGACCCGGCAAGCTACCGGCTCGAAGTGGCTAGAGCGCAGGCCAATCTCGCGGAAAGCCGCGCGCGCCTCGATCAGGCGCGGCAGGACGAGGAACGTCAGGAATATCTGTACTCCGAAGGCGCAGCATCGCAGGCCCGGCTCGAGGATGCGCGAGCCCAGCTCGGCAGCCTCGGTGCGATTGCCGATGCAAACGAGGCGCAGCTGGGCGTGGCGCGCGAAGCGCTCTCGGATACGCGGATGCGAGCGCCTTATTCCGGTCAGATCGCCCGCCGTCTGGTCGAACCGGGAACCCAGGTTTCCCCGGGGCAATCGGTTTACGAACTGGACGGCAGCCAGTTGGAGGTCAGCTTCTCGGTCCCGCAACGCCAGCGCGACCGGCTGTCGGTGGGGCAGAACGTCACCGTTGCGCCCTCATCGGGCGATGGCATCACAAGCTCTGCCCGCATTACCGATATCGGCAGTAGGGCAAGCGGGCCGGGAGCGTTCGAAATCGTCGCCGCTCTGGCAGCGGCCAGCCCCGAACTGGAAGCGGGTCAGGTCGTCGAGGTCCGCCTGCCCGATCGCCCGGTGCAATCGGAGAACGGGCGGGATACCGCCCGAATCCTGGTGCCGCTGACGGCGATCATACCGGAAGATGACGATAGCGGTTACGTGTGGCGCATATTGCCGCGTACGCAACGGTTGGAAAAGGCTCCCGTCCGGTTCGGCAAGGCCAGTGGAAACGAGGTGGTGGTCCTGTCGGGCCTTTCGCGCGGCGACATGATCGTATCGAAAGGCGCAGCCTTCCTGTCCGAAGGGCAAGAGGTGAGCCGCCTCGGCGTCGGCCCACGACGCTACGCGCGATGACCACGCTTTCCGAAATCGGGTTCCGCTTCCGCCCCGCGGTACTGCTTACCATCGCGCTGGCGATGGTCTACGGTGCAGTCAGCTATTTCACCTTGCCCGCGCGGGAGGATCCCCAGATCACCATCCGCGAGGCGGTGGTCTCCACCAGCCACCCGGGTCTCTCGCCGAGCCGGGTCGAACAGCTGATTACCACTCCGCTTGCCGAAGCGATCAGGACCATTCCCGAGATAAAGGAGGTGCGTGCGACCTCAATGGAAGGTCAGTCGATCATTCACGCCGAGGCTGAATTTTCGGCGAGCGACCTCGACCAGGTCTGGGACGAATTGGCGGACAAGGTCGAGGAAACGACGCCCCTGTTGCCCGAAGGGGCGCGCAAGCCCTTCATCAACGACGAATTCGGCGACGTCGCCGTGATCACCATGGCGCTGCAATCCGACAGTTTCGACATGGTCGAGTTGGGCGACCTCGCCGAACATATCCGTACCCGGCTCTACATGATCGAGGGCACGCGGGAGGTCGACGTTCTGGGCCGCCCGGATGAGCGCATTTATGTCGAGATGGACAATGCAACGCTGGCACGATTGGGTGCGCCGCTTTCTGCGGTGGCGCAGGCTCTGCGATCCCAGAACACCGTTGCGCCCGGCGGAACGATCGAAACCGAGACCCGCCGCATTGCGATCCAGCCTTCCGGATCATTCGACAGCGTGGAGGAGATCGCCGATCTCTATTTGGAACTCGGCCCCGAGATCGGCCCGATACGGCTGGGCGATTATGCCGAAATCCGGCGCGGTTTTCTCGAACCGCCTGCTCAGACCGCCTATTTCAACGGCGAACGGGCCATCGTGTTCGCGATCTCCATGCTCGATGAAGAAAGCGTCATAAACTACGCCGGACGCGCGCGCCCTGCGATCGACGAGTTGCGCCAGGCGATGCCCGCGGGCGTCGAACTTAACGTGATGACCTGGCAGGCCGATCAGGTCGAGAACGCCGTTTATGGCGTCAGCTTCAATGTCCTGCAGACCCTGGCGCTGGTACTGGGCGTCGTCATCCTGTTCCTAGGCGTCAGAACCGGCCTGATCGTGGGCTCCATCGTGCCGGTCGTGATTCTGGTGACGCTGGGGGTGATGGGCGTGTTCGGGATCAAGCTGGAACGCATGAGCCTGGCGACGATCGTGATCTCGCTGGGACTGCTGGTCGATAACGGCATCGTCATCGCCGAGGATTTTAAGACCCGGCTGGCGCAGGGCGTGGACCGACGCGATGCGATCGGCGAAACTGGCAAGGAGCTTGCCCTCCCGCTCCTGGCATCGACGATTACAACGATTCTCGTCTTTCTGCCGCTGATGCTGGCAGAGGAAGGTTCGGGAGAATATACCCGCAGCATCTCGCTCGTCATCTTGATTTCTCTGTCTTCGTCATGGCTGATCGCGATGATGGTCACGCCCACGCTGTGCTACTGGTTCGCGCAGCCGACCGATAAGGAGACGCAAGGGAAGATCCGCCGCAAGGTGGATCAGGCGTTCGAATGGGCCAATAGCAAATACGAAGATCGTCTGCGCTGGGCGCTCGATCATCGCAAGCTGTTCATGGGCGCGATGGCCGCTGCCTTCGTCCTCGCGGGCTATTCGTTGCAATTCGTGCCGCAGCAGTTCTTTCCTGCCTCCGACCGGGCGCAGATCCTCGTCTACGCCGATATGCCGGTCGGCACTTCGAGCGCCGCGACGGACGATCAGATACAGCAGATCGCGCAATATATCGAAGATGACGAACGCTATCCCGATTTCGATAATGTCGCCGCCTATTCGGGGTTCGGTGGCCCGCGCTTCGTGCTGTCTCTCGCTCCCGTCGATCCCGCGCCGAACCGCGGCTTCCTGGTCATCAACGCTGCTGATGCCGAAGCCCGCGATAAAGGCGTCCTCGCGCTTCGCAACGATCTGGCAGCCCAGTTTCCCGGTATTCGCCTGCGAATAGCGGGAATGTTTCTCGGGCCGAGCGATCCCAACATCACGCAGGTACAGGTGCGCGGGCCTGACCGGGATGTACTCCTGGAAACGGGAGACAGGCTCGCTGCCCTCCTGCGAGATGTCGAAGGCACGATCGATGTTACTTCCGACTGGGAAAACCCGTCGCTTCAATACCGGGTTTCGGTCGACCAGGCAGCGGCGCGCGCTGCGGGTGTCTCCTCGCTGGACGTTTCGCAGGCCCTTTCGGCCTACTTCGCAGGGCAACCTGCCGGCGAGTTTCGCGACGGGGACGATCTGGTTCCCATCATCTTACGCGCTCCGGAAGGCGAACGCTCCGACCCCGGGCGGATAGAGGCGGTTACGCTGACCGGCAGCGACGAGCCGGTTCAACTCGGTGAAATTGCCACCGTCACGCTGCGCCCCCAGCTCGGGCGGATACAGACAGAGGATCTGATCGAAACCCTAACCGTGGAAGCCAGACCGACCGAGGTGACGCCGCAGGATCTGGTGCCGCGAATACAGGAACAGCTCGACGAACTCGAAGCCAGCCTGCCGCCCGGTCATTTCATCGAATGGGACGGAATTATCGCACAGAGCGCGGAGGGTACCGGTGCCCTGTTCGCCAGCGTACCGGCCATGATCGGTTTGATAGTTATCATGCTGGTCGCTCTGTTCCGGGGATTTCGGCGCGCCGGCATAATATTGCTGACCCTGCCACTCTCGATCATCGGCGCGGCGATCGGCTTGCACGTCATGCGCGCGGATTTCGGCTTCATGGTCATTCTCGGACTGTTCGCGCTGGTAGGTATCATCATCAACAATGCCATCGTACTGGTCGACAGGTGCGATATCGAAAGGAAGGAGAAAGACGACGTGACCGATGCCGTCATCTCAGCGTCGCTAAGACGCTTTCGCCCGATCCTGATGACCAACATAACCACTGTACTGGGTTTGCTTCCGCTCATTATCGCGCAAGACGTACTGTTCTATGGCATGGCCAGCGCGATCGCCTTCGGACTTCTAGTGGGAACCATTCTTACGCTGGGCGTCGTCCCGGTTCTATATACCTGGTTCTTTGGAGGCGATGAGGAACGGGCTTTGAAGGCTACGACTGGCGAGCCCGCGGCCGATGGCGAGGCGTAGCCACAACCGTCGGCCACCATCTACAGCCAGAAGGTGTTCATGCCGCGATAAGGCGTCCCGCAGGAACGCAAGGGCCGCGAGACTGGCACACCGCGCCACGGCTTGACCCAGGGCTTGGTGCATTCTTCAAGCTTTTCGATGATGGCGGCAGTGATGCGCTGAGCTGGCGAAGCTGAAGCAGTGCGGCGGGATCTGGCCATGGGAGTTCTCCTGATCTCCGGGACGGACATGCCCCGGCTCAGGAAGAGCAAAGCTCCCTCCACTCTCGATCAGTGATCTCGGCTTTGCGCCCCAATCTCGGTCATTCGAAGGTTTCTCTGGCTGTCCTGAAACCAGCCGTTCGCCCATCCTATAGTAGACAGCCGTAGCGCGGAAAATTTCTGGCTTTGAATGCTCGATTACGAATCAAAGCAATCGATCCAGCCCCGCATGGGAAAGCGCTCGAACGACGAGACGAGAAAACCAAGTGGTGCCAGGTTCGGTGAATTCAACTTCCGGCTCGTCATCGCGCGTATCGATCCAACCCAGCTTGCCATCTTCGGAAATGACGACGCGGTAGGTATTGGGCGCAATCGCATCGTCGAAGACTCGTCGCATTTCCGCGCCCATTTCCGCGCTTTCGATTACGATCCCAAGTTCGGTATTCAAGTCGAACGACCGCGGATCGAAATTGAACGATCCGATGAACACCGTGCTGCCATCGACCGTGAAGGCTTTGGCATGAAGGGTCGATCCGTTCCCGGATCGCTGGCTTCCTGATCCGGCTCGGATGAACTTGCCTTTCACCTTTGGGCGATCATTCGGTGCGGGCATTTCGAAAAGCTGGACACCCGCCGCAACGAGAGTCTTGCGATGAGGCGCATAGCCCGCGTGCACCACCCCTACATCGGTCGATGCATAGGAATTGGTGAGGATGCGCACATCCACGCCGTGCCTAGCCATATCGGCGAACGCTATCGCTCCGCGTTTCGTAGGCACGAAGTAGCCCGAGACAATAAGTAGTTCCTGCTCAGGTTCGCCGATCAATTCGGTCAGCGCATCGAACATCGTCGGCTTGTTGGAATGAGGTTCGGAAACCTTGTCTGGCGGATCGCTGACCAGCCTGACGGGAACCCACCGCGGTTCGATGTCTTCGGTAGCAATCCGCACCAGAATGCTCGCACTATCTGCCAGAGCCATATACGAGCGCGCTTCGGCCGAGGTGATCTTTGCTCGATGTTCGGTTTCCGCTTTTGCACGATCCGCTGCATCGATCGCGCCCACGGCCTCTTCCATGGATCGAGAAAGCTCGTAATTCCAGAACCGATCGAAGCAGTCCGAAACTTCGGTCACGACCGGACCGGCGCATATGGCATCGAGATCCGCGAAGACGTCTGCATCGCGCGCGGCGAAATACTCGTCCCCGATGTTGCGACCACCGACAATCGTGATCTGATTGTCGACCGTGAAGCTTTTCGAATGCATCCGGCGGTTCGCCCGGGAGAAATCGAACAGGAAGTCGAGCGGCTTGAAACGCCGGTTGCGAAAGGGATTGAACAGCCTGATCTCGACATTGGCATGCCGGTCCAACCAGCCCAAGGTATCGTCCAGACCCGCGATCCCGTTATCGTCCAAGAGCAAGCGGACGCGCACGCCGCGATCAGCTGCCTTGCGCACCTCCTCGAAAAGAAGATGCCCGGTCAGGTCATCATGCCAGATGTAGTATTGCAGATCGATCGAGCGCTCGGCGTTGCGCAGAAGCCAAACCCGCATGGCGAAAGCGTCAACGCCGTCGCGAAGCAGCTCCACGCCGCTCCTGCCTGGATGCTTTGCCGCTTCCTCGGACACACCCAAACCCAGGGTCGATAAGCCGGTATTGCCCAGCGCTAGGCTTGCCGGCCGCTCGGGCGAATGGTGGCCGCTCCCTCGAACCACAGGTTCAAACCGTCTGTTCGGTCTGCAGTCGGATCGTCCTGGTCGGGAAAGCGATGCCGATGCCGAGTTCATCGAGCTTGCGCATAATGGCGAACAGAAGCGTTTCCTGCATTGCCAGCGATTCCGGATAGGAGCGGGTTCGGAAATAGGCGAAGAACTCGACATGCAATGCGCTGTCGCCGAAGCCGTTGAACCGGACCCTGACTTCATCGTCGATGATGTTCTCGTCCGCCTGAAGTATCGCGCGCAGTTCGGCGAGCAGGCGCTCCATCTGGTCGGCATCGGTATCGTAGGTGACACCCAGTGTCTGATTGAACAGGAAGCGATCCCGGAGAGCAAAATTCTCGATCCGATCAGACGCCAGGTTGCCGTTGGGAATCGAAACCAACGTGCGATCATTGGTGCGCACCAGTGTTGAGCGCATCCCGATATCCTCAACCGTGCCGAAGACATCTCCGATTTTTGCGACATCGCCCACCTGCACCGGCCGGTCCGCAATCAGCGTGACGGAGCCTACAAGGTTTTCGATGGTCTTCTGCGCTCCCAGAGCGAGAGCAAGTCCGCCGATGCCAAGCGCAGCGATGCCCGTGGTCACATCCAGACCTATCGTGTCGAGGACAGCGATGAAAGCAATCGCCAGCAGCGCCACCTTCGCGCCGCGGCGCATAAACGTGACGACGGTTGCAGCCTGTCGTCGTTCGGCGCGATGCATTCGGCCGGTCAACACGCGCGCGATAGCGTCGACCAGTCGCAAGGCAAACCAAGCCAGAGCGATCCATGCGACAATGCCGGCGTAGCGGAGCAAAGTCTGACGGGCGACGATCGACACTGGTAGATCGGCGGAAACCAGGTAGAAAGTGACAACGACTAAATAGAGCGAAAGCGGCGGAAGGGCCGCTTGAAAGAACCGGTATACCGGACTCGCTTCGTGTTCGGACAGAGCACTCCGCAAAAGCCGGAGAACAAGGGCCGAGGCGATCCTAAAAACGATAAACGCCGCTATCGCGATGCCGATCAGGAGTAACCAGTCGGTCCACGGTGCACCGCCGACCACAATTTCCTCGGCCTCGTCCGTTTCCGTGACCATTTCCGGCGGCACGAAATCTGCAATCGCTTGCGTCGTTTGCGACGAGACCCGCCATTGCGCCGTTCCGTCCTCCAAGGACAACCGCTCAAGCAGTATCGGCGTCGGCTCCGGTTCGTCGGCCAGCCTGCCGATCTGCTCGAGATCTGCCGGCAAACCGTCATCCAGTTGGCCTTCAGGGTCGTTCGACAGAGCGGCGAATGGCGTTAAGGAACCGCCACGGTCGAGCGCGGCTTGAAATCTGCGTGCGAGTGCCGCCGCTTCACCATCGAGAATGCTTGCGTCAGGCGCGTCGGCATCAGTGCCATCCGCTCCATCCGCGAAGTAATTTGCTGCGCGCACATAATCGCCATCGGCCAATGCCTGTAGAAGCGCGGTCACGGTCGAACGCGGTGTCTCGCGTTTGAAGGGATCGGGTTGAGGCTCAGCGTCACTGGCTTCGGCGGCGGGTTCCGGTGCAGCCAGCGTCTGCGCGGCAGCAGGCGGCGACAAGAGCGCCAGCATGCAGCTGGCGACGGCCAAAAAGAACGTGCGGTAAGCCATCACGATTCAGACTTCTCGAGTTCCTCAAGCATATACCGATGGCCGCGTTCCTGAAGCTCGTAGAACTTGGCCAGGTTGACGACGTTTTCCCGGCCTTCCGGCCGGTTCACCCTGCTTGCCGCCGCCTCGATCATGCGGCGATAGCCTGCGAACCGTTCGATGAATTGCTTGATGAGCAGAGTGTAGGGGTGCTCGCACATGCCGAAATAGGTTTCGCGCTTACCCGGCTTCGATCGCCGCTCGATGATCTTGAGGCTTTCGAGCAGCCGGAGATTGATACTGACACTGCCGCGGCTGACCATGAGTGTATCGGCAATCTCGGCAGAGGTCAGATCCCGTGCCACCACCATCAAAAGCGCCCATATCCGGCCAGTGATCCGCGCCTGGCCGTCAGCTTCTGCGTTGATTCCCATCCGCTCGATGAAGTCCGTTTCCGCTTCGCTCAATGTGATCTTGCGTGTCGTCATGAGATGTTCCTGCCGAACGTATAGGTGAGCGCGATGCCGCCCGACATCTGGTTGCGGGAGCCGAACCGTTCGACCAGCGGCGAGTCCGCNGGATCGCCGACAAGGCGATCATATTTGGCGTAGCTGTAAATACCCCAGCGCGGTGTGAACTGATGAATATAGCCAGCAGTGACTCCAACTGCCTGCAGTCCGCCGTCAGCGTCATAAGCTGTCAGGGCCGAGGCCGCAGCGTCTTCGGGTCGGACTCCGAAATAGGCATCCTGATAATTGCTGTCCGTCACCGTCACACGTGGTCCGATGGAAAAGAGCTGCTGGTCGCCTTCGCGCCAGACATAGTCGGCGCCCAGATGGCCGATGAAGCCATCGTGACCGCTGACAGCCTGCCGCCCCTCGGCCCGAAGGCGAATGCTATCGCTTAATTGATACTGGACGAAGCCGCCGAGTTCGACGGAGATGTCGACGTCCGGCAGTGCGCCGCCCACATCCGAAGAGGATCGCTTCCCCTCGAACCCGAGCGATGGCCCGGCAGAGAACCTTTCGCCGCGCAGAAGAGGGAACCCGAATCCCTCGTCCGGTGCCTCGAATTCAAACTCTTCGTCACCGCGAGCGCGCGACAGGTCGAACAGTGGCCGGTATGAAATATCGTCTGAGCCCGGATAGCTCGGCGTGATCTGCGGCCCCAACGCGATCCGGGTCCGTCGCGGTTCTTCGTCGCTGTTTTCCTGCGCTGAGACCGGCAGAGCTGGCAGAGCCGCGACTGCGACCGAAAAGACGAGAAAGGGATTGGGTTTGGGCATTTCAATTTCCTAGGTGTTGCGAGGAGCAGTCGCTCGTTCTTCCTCACGGACGTCGCCGACGAATTCGAGCAGGAAAGCGGTGCTGAAGCCAAACATGATGAGGCCGTTCGCCGCCACGATGGCCGACAGCAGCCGCACTTCTTGTGACAAGATGACATCACCGAAGCCCAGCGTTGTAAGCGACACGGTGGCGAAATACAGGGCCGGCTCAAGCGCTTGGAAAGCGCCAAGAGCCATAAACAGCCCGGCCCAGAGCCATGCGGCCGCTGTCAACGCCAGCAACATCCAGATCGTCGCGCTTGCAAGCAGCAGCGTTCCACCCACTCGCGATTTGCGGAACCGTGACGGGATCACGCGGTCATCGACGGCGAATGCAGCAGCTACGAAGCCTGCCTGGACGATCATTGTAAAGCCGACCATCAGCGCACCGATCAGCGATTGCATGGCGATTGTCATTGGCCTTCGCCCTCGGCTTCCATGAGGCTCGGGAACCAGGAACGCGCTTCGCCTCGGCTTACGCCATGGGCGTAAAGCTCGGTCATATATTGCTGCGAAAACAGCTCTTCCCACTCGTTGTCGAATTCGGGCCCGATGAAAGTCACATTGAAATCGACGCCATTGGTTGTGGCGAACTGTTGCACTGCCAGCACGGAAGCTCTGTCGTGGGCAGACAACACCGTATCTAGCGCGCGGCCGATAATTTCGAAGGTGTTCGGTTTGATCACCTCGAATTCTGGTCGCGGTCGCCCGTTGAGTATCACGTAAATCTGTTCTTGGCCGGTGGCACCTGCGCCATTGCTATCAACGAGCAGGCTCTCCGGCAGAGCAAGAAAACCTGCAGTTGCCGCGCCGTCGACATGCATTTCGGCAAATTGGCTTTTCCCGCCGGTCACATCGATGAGCACAGGTGGAAACAGCCCGGGAACGCTCGCCGATGCCAGCAGAACCTGTCTGAAGAGGGCAAGCCTGTTCGGTGCCTGACTGGCGGCGATCGCGCCCATATCCCAGATGACACCGCGCGCTGCGTCGAGGTTCGTCGTCTGGACAAGGAGTCGCCGACCCTTCGCATGCTCCCGCGCGACAGCCGCCAGCAGCACCTCATCTACGTTTTGCGCGATAAGCTCGGCTAGCGGTGTGGTATCCGCGAAACTCGGTTGGGTCAGCAGTCCGACGATGCCGCGTTGACGGTAGATGTCCCGGCGACTGATCCCGGTGTAGAATTGTCGAAGCCGCTCGTCATATGTCGAACCAAGAAAGGCGAAGGGCGCTATGAGGGCGCCCGTGCTGACACCGGAAACGATAGTGAATTGCGGTCGTTCGCCGCTATCGCTCCAACCCGTCAAGAAGCCCGCTGCATAGGCACCGTCATGCGCGCCGCCCGAAAGGGCCAGGAGGATGGCGGGTTGTTCTGCTCCTTGCTGTGCCTCCATCTCCACACGCATTGCGTTGAACTCGGCTGCGGTTGCGTCCGCCCAGTAGCGCACGTCGGAATAGCCCGGCAGCTGCGCTTGCTCGGCCTGTAACGGCGTGCGCTCGATCCGGTCGGGCCAGGTCGCGCATCCACCAAGAGCCAATGCGAGGGGGAGCAACAGGGTCGCGAAACGACGCATTAATCGAGCGCCTCGGCCTGGGCGCGGCTTTTGCGAGTCAGCAGGGTGTAGAGCGCCGGGATGATGAACAGCGACAGGATCGTCGACGAAACCAGTCCGAACATGATTGCGAAGCAAAGCGGCCGATACATCGGGCTACCGATGGCGAGCGGGATCAGGCCTACGATGGTCGTGACCGATGTCGTCAGGATCGGGCGGAGCCGGTCTGCCGCGCCGCGCGCTGCAGCGTCTGCGATGCTCATGCCCTCCTGTAGTCGCGTGTTCATCGTATCGACCATGACGATGCCGTTATTTACCACGATCCCGATCAGCGCGATCACGCCCACAACGGCGAAGAAGGACAGGCTGAGGCCGAAGGTGAAAAAGCCGAGGAACGTCCCGATCAGTGCCAGCGGCATGGTCGTGATGAGGATGAAAGCCTGCGGGAAGCTGTCGAACACGATAACCAAGACACCGAATACCATGATGATGGCCACCGCCAATGCGATGCCCGCCGAGCCAAATGTCTCGGCGGTTTCTTCCGCCTCGCCGCCGACGGCATAGCTATAGTCGGCGGCCCAGCTTTCCTGAGCCGCGTCGAGTTGGGGTCGAAGCGCTTCGATGATTTCCGTGACGGCGCGATCCTGGTTCTTCGCCAGCACGGTCAGCGCCCGCTGTCCGTCCTTGTGACTGACGGCCACGGCGGCTTCAGACTGCACCGGCTCGAGCAGCGAGAGCAGCGCTACGCTTTCCCCGCGCGGCGTGAAGGCGCGCACCATCGCAAGTTCTTCGTAGCGCGACGGGCCGCCAGCCTCGAAGCCGCTCCGGCTCGGCCAGTCGGTGCCGACACGGATTTCAAGGTCGTCCTCGGGACCGGGCGTCACGAACTCGCCCACCTGATCGTTCGACAGGGCGAAGCGGATTTGCGCGGCCAGGTCGGCTTGCGTCAGGCCGAAGAAATCCAGTGCCTCGCGGTTCGGCTGAAGCGCGATCTCACCCTTGACGCTCCCGAGGTTGTCTCGAACGTCGACCACGCCTGCCTCGTCCTTCAACAATTCTTGAACCTCTTCCGAGAGTTCCTGCAACCTGCCCATATCGGGGCCGGTCAGGACGATCTCGATGGGATCGCCGGTCGTCGGCTGCCCGGTTTCGGGCACCACGAGAAGATCCGCGCCTGCGACATTGCGATCGAGATAAGTCTGCAGTTCCTCGCGCAGCTCGTCGGCCAGTTCGTATCCGGCGGCATCGCGATTCTCGCGGTCGACGAAGGTCGCGGAGAAGCCGATGAAGTTCTCCGCCGTCGAAGGCTGAAGCGACGCCGCGACCGATCCTCCGGCGAAGGGACTCTTCCTGCCTACAAGCTTCAGGACATCGGCGAAATAGGGCTTTTCACGCAGGATCTCCCCGACATCGTCGGCAATCCGCTGCGATGTCGCGAGCTGGGTCGAAGCGGGCAGCTCGATATTGATCCCCAGGTTTTCGCCGTCGGTCTTGGGGTAAAGCACGAGCGAGGTCTGCGCGATGGCAATGCATGACAGGATGAATACGCCGACCGCGCCGCCTACCCAGGTCCAGGCGCGTTTGCGGCTTGAAATGATATTCGCCTGTGTCCATCCTTCCAGCCAGTTCGAGGCCTTCACCGAAAGCTCGTCCGCTTTGCTCGTTTTCTCTTCGGTATCGCCTTTCGCGACCCGCTCGAGCAGATAACGCGACAGCGGGACCGCCGCGAACAGGGCAACGATGTAGGCGAGCACCAGACACGCAATCGCCGTGATTGGCAGCACACGGATGAACTTGCCCGAGACGCCGCCGATGGCCATCAATGGCGCCAGCGCCAAAATGGTGGTGAGCTGCCCAGCGAAGGCAGGCACGGCATAGCGATTGATCGTGCTAAGCGCTGCCTCACCGAAACTCTTGTTGTTGCTGTAAATGTCCTCGTGCAGGCCTTCCATCATCAGGATGAAGACATCGACCAGGAGGCCGAGCGCCAGCACCATGCCGATAATGACGAGCTCGTTGAGCGAATAGCCCATCAACAGCACGACGATCAGTACGCCTGCAAAGGTCACCGGGATGGACAGGCCAGCTATCAGCCCTTCGCGCCAGCTCAGCACCAGAAACAGGATGATGAAAACCGCGAGCATGGCCTGCCAGCCATTGTTGAATACGCTGATGAGCGAGTCCCAGATTGTCTCAGCTTCGTCCTGGACCACGGTGTAGTCGACACCTTGCGGCCAGCCATTGCTTTGCGAGAACGCGTCGATCTCGGCGATGACCTCGTCGATAAGCTGGATGGTGTCCGCACCCGGAACTTTCTTGACCGACAGGCTGACCGAAGGGCGGAAGCGCTCGCCATCTTCGCTGTAGAATGTGCGCGAGTCCTCGGTTTCCAACTGGCGCCGGACGGTCGCGACCTCACCCAGCAGAACGGGTCTGCCCGTCGCTCCGTCGCCAAAACGGGTTACCGGCAGTGCGCGAAGGTCGTCGACCGTGCGGAATTGACCTTCCAGGCGAACGACCGCACCGATTTCCTCGCTTTCGATTTCACCGAAGGGCTGTTCTAGGTTGGCGCGGGTAATCGCGTTGCGAACCTCTACGGGCGAAAGGCCGAGCGCGAGCAATCGCTGCGGTTCTAGCAGAACCTGCACGATCTCTTCACGCACGCCCGCCAGATCCACCTCGTTGACGCCATTGATACGCTCGAGGCGGTCCTGCAAATCTTCTCCGAGCGCGCTGAACGCCGCAGGCCCCGCTTCGCCATAGAGCGCGACGGTCAGCACCGGTCGATCATCGACCGAAACCTGTTCGACGGTTGGCTTCTCCGCTTCGGAAGGCAGTTCTGCCTCGGCGTCGGCCACTGACTCTCGCAGTCGCGCGATTGCGTCATCGGAATCGGCGCTGGCGTCGAACTCAACCGAGATGAGCGAGAAACTGTCGAACGACGCACTGTTGATGGCCTTGACGTCGGCGAGCGTCGTCAACTCGTCCTCGATCTCCTGAGTCACCTGCTCCTCGATCGTCGTCGGGTCGGCACCGGGCCAGGTTGTGGTGATCGTCGCCTGGGGAATGTCGAGGTCGGGCAGCGATTCCTTGACCAAGCTGAAATAGGCCATGACCCCGCCCACGACGAGCAGCGTGGTCAGCAGGATGCCGAATGTGGTCTTGAGAAAGAAGAACCGTGCGAGCGGACTGGCATTCGCTACCGCTTCGCTCTCGGTCGCACCCGCTTTATCAGGCTCGGATGACAAGATATGCGGATTGTCGTCGGTAGCTGAATTGCTCACTGGGCTTCACCCGTGCGGCTACCGCTACGGCGACGTTGCTCGCCAATCCGGCGAACCCTGTCGCCGTCGGAAAGGCGTTCGACACCGCTTGTGACGATTGGCGTTCCAGCATCGAGGCCCGATATGACAGCAACCCCCTCGATGCCCTGAAGCCCGAGTTGAATCGCTGTGCGCCGCGCCACGCGCGTCTGCGGATCATACACGAAAACATAGGCCGCATTGTCCTCGAACCGGATCGCGTCATAGGGGACAATGACGGTGTCAGTGGCCTCTCGACCCGCTATCCAGGTGGTGACGAACTCCCCATCCTGAAGGCGCACCGATCCGCTGTTGCTGCGGATGGTCACCTGAAAGGAACGTCGCTCCGGATCCAGCGAAGGCGAGATTGCGGTGACGCGCCCGCCAACGGCATAATCGCTGACGGCAAGACCTGGAGCGCGCCCGGATCCGATGCCGGGGCGTTCGGCTGCCTGTTGCCCGGTGGCCTCTGTGGAGCCGCCCGCATCGATCAGGACTTCCGATCCTACCTCGATCGCATCGCGTTCGAAGGCAGGCAATTGCACGGTGATCTCGAAGAAGGAGGGATTGATGATGACGACAGGCACTGTCGAGAGCGCGCCGGACTCGCTACCTGTCTGCAGCGTTTGCGGTGAAAAATAGCGGCCTTGCTCAATGTTGAGGCGCGCGATGACACCGTTGATCGGCGACACGATCCGGCTCTCGCTGACGCTCACCTGCGCTTCATCGACCTGCGCCCGCGCGGCATTTACGCTGGAACGGACAGAGGCGAGCTGGGCGTCCGCTTTTGCCTTTGCCGCTCGCGCCTGCGCCAGACGAGCCTCTGCCTCGTCATATTCCTGCTCGGAAGCGGAATTCAGCGCCAGCAACTGGCGATACCTCTCGAAAGTCTCCTGTGCGAGCTCGAGGTTGGCAGCGGCTTCGCGCTGGTTTGCCTGTGCCACGGCCACCTCGGTGCGGGCACCCGCGAGGTTCGCGCGGGCGTTGGCAACGCCTGCTTCGGCGCGCGCCTGTTGCTGATAGGCAATGACTTGACCGCGGCGAACCCGGTCGCCTTCATCGAGCCGGGGGTCGACATAGGCTACCCGCCCTGCACTTTCGAAGCTCAGAAATTCGCGCTCACCAGCACGGGCTGTCCCTTGGGCGTAGACCCAGGACTGGATGTCGCCGGTCTGCACGCGCGCAACCCGGACGCTTATCGCTTGCGCCTGTGCAGCTGCCTCGGTTTCTTCGCCATCTGCGTCCTCGGCACCGCTGCCACAGGCCGAAAGGGCCAGCATTATGCTGGCGGACAGCAAAAATCGAAATTTCATTGGTCGTAATCCTGCGGAACTTGGGCGGTTGAAGCGCCACCTGTGAATTGCGGAGTGGCAGCGGGCGAGCCGAAGCCACCGCCGAGCGCGAGGTGAAGTGCGACGCGGTTTTCAAGACGCGCACGCCGTGTGGCGATGACGGCGCTACGGGCATCGAGCGCCCCCTGTTGGCTCTGGAGCACCGTCAGAAAGGGATCGATGCCTGCACGATACCGGTTGAACGAGATGTCGACCGATTGCTGCGAAGCTTCCGCCGCTGCGACCAGTGCAGCTTCACGCGCGGCCAGATCGTCGTCGACTGCCAGTGCGGTCTCGACTTCCGAAAGAGCCGTCAGCAGCGTCTCGACAAAGCGTTCAGAGGCTTCGTCCTGTTGCCCTTCGGCGAGGCGCACCTGCGCGCGCAAGCGACCGCCTTGAAAGATCGGTTGCAGCAAGCGTCCGGCGATCGACCAGACGAAGAAATCCCCGTCGAGCAGATCGCCAAGTTCGTTGCTGGCAGTGCCGGCAGATCCCGTGAGGTTCAGGGACGGCAGCAGTGAACGCTGCGCGGCGGCGGTGCGGAATCCGGCGGCCCGTAGCTGGAACATCGAAGCTGCCACATCGGGCCTTCGGGTCAGAAGGTCGACAGGAAGGCCGGTCGGCGGCGGTTCCGGGATGGGAGGCAGCAATGCAGTCGTCGCCTGTGTTCCCGAAGGATAATCGCGGAGAAGCAATTCCAGCTGCCGCGTCAGGCGTTCGACGGCCTCCCTGCGCTGTTGCAAACCGGCGCGGGCTGATTCCAGGTTGGAGATGGCCAGCAGCTTGTCGTTCGGCGGAGCGATTCCGACATCGGCCCTGTTGCCGACTTGGCGAGCGATCTCGCCGAAGGTCTCCACCACTTCTTCCGATAGCGCGACCTGCGCGCGTGCTTCGACCAATGCGAAATAGCTGCGCGCCACCTGCGCGGCCACGGCCTGCCGCGCGGCTCTCAAATTCGCTTCGCTGGCGAGAAACTCTTCACGCGCAGCAGCGGAACGGGCTCGAAGTGCACCGAACAGATCCGTTTCCCAGCTGACATTCACGGACAGATCGTAGTTCTCGGTCGTGAAACTGGTTGGAGCTTCCGCTCCATCTCCGCCCCCGACACCGGGGATTGCGCCTATTGGCCCCAGTCCCCCTAGCGTCTGCTGCGCGCGTGACGCGTTCAAGCCCGCAGAAACCTGCGGAAGTTGATCCGCGCGTTGGATACTGCCCTGCGCGCGGGCCTGTTCGACCCTTGCGAGCGCCTGCCCCACTTGGGGGCTCTCGCTCACCGCTTCTTCGATCAGCGCTGCTAGGCGTGGGTCACCGAAACGATTCCACCAGTCGTCATCAGGCTGTGCGGAAACGCCCCCGCCTGCGAAAGCGGGCGGCAAGTTCCGAGCAATTTCGGGTGGCTCCAGATTGGGCGAAGCACACGCGGCCGAAGCAGCGCAGCACATGACGATTGCAGCCCGCTGCAATCTAAGGCGCGCGGTGGTCGAACAAGGAGAATCGGGCCTGAACATGTTGACAGCCGCTATCTGATAATTATTTTAATAGCAACTGAAATCCCTGAAATAAATCGCCATGCTTGAGATCGAACAAATCGCTCCCACCGTGAATCGCATTATTGTGAGTCAGAAATTGACCGAGGACGATGTTCGCAGGTTCGTGGCGTTTGCAGAGGGCCTAGATGGGGCCGCGAAATCCAACCTCCTGTTCGAGTTTGCGGACATCGATGGACTGGATTTCTCTGCTGTCTGGCAAGAGATGTCGCATTTCGGCGCCTTGGTGAAGATGCTCGGCAAGCTTGATCGGATCGCAATCGTCGCCGATGAGCCGTGGCTGCGCACCGCTGCTCGGATCGGAAGCGCCATGCTGCCCGGTGTGACCTATGAGGTGTTCTCTTGCGACAAAGCTGAACAGGCGCGCGACTGGGTGCTCGGCCAGACCGATCGCCCGCACGGCGATGCCGTTCGCATGATCGACGTTGGTGACCCGTCGATCGTCGCATTCGAGCTCGATGGCCGGATAGACCGTCAGAACGCAGAGGAAATTATCGCCCAACTCAAGGCAGCGCTGGACGCCCGCCATACATCACGGATGATGGCGCGTGTGAAGAATTGGCATGGCTTCGACCTCGCTACATTGGGTTCGACAAGCATTCCGAAGGCGAAAGCCCAGTTTATCAAGCGGCTTGATCGCTACGCAATTGTCGGTGGTCCCGACTGGCTGGACAACATGGCCGAACTGTTCGGTGCCCTGATCGATACTGAGGTCAAGGCCTTCTGTCTCGACGAGGAGGACGATGCGCTCGTGGCTGAAGCAGTAATGATTCATTCCCCCTATGCCGGTAAGCTAGGCGATCAATTTTGATCGTTTGCTCTACACTAACCTGATCTCGAAGCGGACAGTCTGATTACGGCCCACTTCCGGTCATTTCAGCTTACCTGCGATCCAGGCTTCGACTTCAGCTTCAGACCACGCCACTGCATATCCGCCTAGCTGCACCGGCTTTGGAAACTTGCCCTCGGCCATCCAGCGATAGATCGTCGAACGGCCTAGCCCGACGCGGTGTTGCACTTCCGGAAGACGGATGAGACGGGTAACCCGGCGGGTTTCGGTCGCTCCCTTGGCGACCCCTTCACCCACGATGGCCTCCTTCGACACCGGCAAAGACATCGCCAAGCAGGGCGTCCTTGCGTTCAAGTTCATCGATGTGATCGGAGAGCAGCCGTGCAACACGATGAGCGGTGCCCTTAGCCCAGCGCGGCTTCACGTCGTGAACCTGGTTGCCCAAGACACGCTCGAGCGCTGAAGGCAGTTCGCCAGAAAAGTCCTCGAAGAACTGCGCGAGGTCCGATTGCAGCCAGGCGGTCGCGTGATCGCCGCTGCTGACGAGGAATAGGAGCAGGTGCGCGTGCGGCGCGACGCCGCTCGCGGCAAGAATGCGCAAGGCTTCGCCGAGGCTGGCCGAGCGTTCGCCGGCAAGGACGCGGCGCAGGGCATCCTTGTGGACCAGCGCGTCGCGCGCGATGTCGCAGCGAGCACGACCGCTGGCTTCGACAGCTGCTAAAAGGAGCCGGGCGAGGTCGGCGCGAACCTGTTGTTCGGCAAAGAGCGTCATGTTGGTCATCGACGAATCCTTATCTCCATATGTGATCGACTCTCCGGCTAACCGCGAAGGAAGCCTGTAGGAAAACAAAAAGAACATTTAAAGAACATGAAGGAAGGAACGAATCAGCTTCCTTCGACGATTCGCGCGAATTTCGGCCGCGTTCGCGCATAGCGCGGCTCGCTTCGCTCAGAAGTCGGCACTGTCGGCGCTGCTGCGCGATCAGCCTGCGCGAATCACGGCCATCGCACCTCCAGATGTCGCTTTTTGCTTGGTCGGCAGCCTCAAAATCCAGTTCCCGATTTCCTACAGCCCGGCTCCGGGGAGAGGAAAGAACATACAGCGAACGCATCGCTGGCTGATGTTCAACCCCTCGGAGTTTCCATCCATGACCACCAAGACTGCCCTTCCGGTCCAGCAGCGCACGCCCAACCGCGTTCGTGGCCGCGACTACATTCTCCCCGCCTGCGCGGCGCTGGCCTGCGCCGGTGCCGCCTTTGCCGGCGCGGACACCACCTTCGATCCCGCGCTGACCAAGTTCACCGACTTTCTCGAAGGCTCGGGCGGCAAGATCATCACCGTGCTCAGCCTTGCGGGCGGTCTGATCGGCCTCGCTTCCGGGCGCTTCTCGCTCGGCCAGGTCGCGGTGCCGGTCGGCGTCGGGATCGGTGTCGGTACCGGCGTTCCGATTGTCACCTCGGTCGTGACCGCGGTCATCTGATCAGCGGATCCGGTCACGACAGGAGGGCGGCATGGCCGACAGGTATCTCGTTCCACGGCGGCTCGACGACCCGGAGCTCATCGGCTTCTGGACCATCGACGAGTTTGCAGGGATTCTCATTCCCTTCGCCTGGGGCATCCTCTCGCAGCATATCTTCATCGGTATCGGCCTGGCCGCCGGGGCCTGGCTTGCCTTGCGGAAGGCAAAGGCACGCGGCGCCGGTTCGGCACTGGTGCATGCTGCGTACTGGTACCTGCCCGGGAGCTTTCTCGGGTTGAAGGCCACGCCGCCCTCCCACTGCCGCCTGTTGGCGGGCTGAGGGAGGCGAACCATGCGAGCAGAATTCGCGCACGAACAGGCGCAGACCTACCTGCGGCAACGCAACCGCTTTGCCGTGCTGGCAGGTGTCCTGGGCCTGACCACGCTGGTCAGCCTCGGCGCCGCGGTCACCCGCGACGAGCAGGTTGTGTTGGTGCCGATCACCTCAGAGCGGATCACCGTCTCGAGCGGCGGGATCGACGCGCCCTATCTCGAACTTGTCACCCGCGACACGGCACTGATGCTCCTCAACCGGGCGCCCGAAAGCCTCGATTACTGGATGACGAACATCCTGAAGCTCGCCGATCCCGCCGCGCACGGCCGCCTCAAGGCCGAGCTCGTCCAAATCGTCGAGGAACAGCGCGGCTCGGACATCAGCCAGGCCTTCGTGATCGCGGAAATGCACGTCGACCCCAAGGCCCTGACCTCGACCGTCACCGGCACGCTCAAGACCTTTGTCGGCGCGCAGGTGATCGCGAGCCAGCGCCGCTCCTTCCGTTTCCGCTGGTCGAAGCGTGGCCTCAGCCTTGCGCTCGCCGGCTTTGAGCAACTTCCCACCGACAAGGAGGAACCCGGCCAATGAGCCTTCTCCCATCTCCCCTCGCTGCTGCGCTTGCCGGAACCGGCCTTGCCTGTTTCGCGATCGGCGCGACAAGGCGCCCCGATCCCGGGCTCAAGCTGACCGGCCTCGCCGTGCTTGCCTTCGCGCTCGCGCCGGTCCCGGCGTATGCCGACCAATTCGTCGAAGCGGCCGACAACGCGACCATCGACTGCGAGCTCGCTCGCGGCGAACTCACCCGGATCGCGCTTATCGATGACGGCTTTGCCAATGTCTCGAAGATCGCGAGCGGTTTTCCCTACAATGATTTCCAGGTGACGCACGAGCCAGTGCGCGGAGACATCTATATCTCCGTGCCCCCGCAATTTGCCGCTGCCCGGGTCAGCTTCTTTGCGACCAGCAAGGCGGGCTACGTCTACAAGTTCGCCTGCCGTCTCGGCGGCGAGGAAGCGACCCAGCTCTTCATCACCAATCCCGCGCTCGCTAAAGCCGCGGCCACCGAATGGGAGACCGAGACCGGTCCCGAGGACGCCGCGATCCGCCTGATCGAGGCGATGGCGAGCGATGCCGTCCTGCCCGGATTCACTGCCCGCGCCGAACTGTCGGCTCCGCGCCGTACCGGCGGGATCGAGGTCCAGCTGGTCGCCGAATACCAGGGCGATGAACTTACCGGACAGCGCTTCCTCGTGCGCAACCTCGGCCAGGAAAGCCTTGCGCTTGGCTCCGAGCGCGAAGGTGCCGCAGGCGCGCTCGCTTTTGCCTATGGCCGCGATGCACTCGCTCCCGGTGAAGCGACCAGTGCCTTCCTAGTCTTTGCCAAGGGAGGACTCGACTGATGGCCGAGGCACCACAGAAGGACGCCGGAAAGAGGCCTCTGCCGGGCTCGCCGGAAGCGCGAGAAAGCGGACGGCGCAACCTCAATTCGCAGATCGCACAGCGCCAGAAGATGCTGCTCGCCGGGATCGGGGCCATCGCGCTCATCGGCGGCGGCATGTTCATTTTCGGCGGCGACGGCGACGAGGCTGGCACCGATGCCAATGGTGCGGCGACAATCGACACCGGCGGCCTCGTCAATCGCAACCTCTCGCAGCGCGAGTTCGTCGCGAGCTACGGTAACCGGCTCGATGCACAGGGCCGCGCGATCAAGGATCTCCAGCAGGCCCAGCTGCCGCGCCCCGAGATCGAACAGGAGCTCGAAGCCCTGCGCAGCGAGAACGCGCAGATGCGCTCCGACGGCCAGGCGGCGATCGACGCGATCTCGGCCGAGAATGCCAATCTGCGATCACAGCTGAGCGAAGCTGCGAAGGCACCTGCCGCCGCGCCGCCACTGCCACCGCCACCTGCCTATGGACCCGGCGTCGGCACCGGCGGAGCTGTCCAGCCACCGCAAGGAGCGCCGGAAACGCAAGGCGGACAGCTCAGCCTGATGAGCTTCAGCGCGGAGACGGGCAAGGACGGCAAGCCGCGTGCGGCAGAGACTGCGCCAGCCTTGTTGCTCGAAGCGAGCCGCGATTACCTTCCGCCCAACAGCTACGCACCGGCAACGGTCATCGTGGGTGTCGATGCCTCGACCGGCGTTGCCAGCCAGAGCGATCCGCTTCCCGTGGTGCTCCGGATCACCGGTCCGGCCCGCTCGGTGATGCGCGGCAACAAACTGCTCACCACCGATATCACCGGCTGCCTCGTCAATGGCGCGGCGCGCGGCGATCTCTCGGCGGAGAAGGTCTACGTCAAGCTGGTGCGCATGACCTGCGCGCAACCCGGTGGGCGCTTCGCGGTGAGCGAGGTCAAGGGGTTCATCTCCTTCGCCGGAAAGTCGGGCGTGCGCGGCCGCGTGGTCAGCCGCGAAGGCAGCCTTGTCAGCCAGGCGCTGCTCGCCGGGATTGTGGGCGGCTTCGGCCGCGGATTTTCCGCCAACGCCAACGGCATTTTTACCGGCCAGGTCGGCGCCAACGGTCAGCGCGAGGCGCTGTCGCCGACCGACATCCTCGCCGGTGGCTTTGGCCAGGGTGCCGGCGAAGCCGCCGACACCGTCAGCCGATACCTCATCGAACGCGCCGAACAATACCAACCCGTCGTCGAGATGCCGACCGGCATCGAGGTCGAGATCGTCTTTCTCGACGGCGTCCACGTCAGGAGCCCCTCCAAATGAACTACAATGACTCGCCGCCAAGCCTGAAGGCGCGCGCCGCCCACCTTGCCCTTGCCCTCTCGAGCGCCGCCGCCGTGCTGACGCTCGGCGTCTCTGCCGTCACTGCGATGCCTGCGAGCGCCGCGGGCATGGCGAGCGATGTCGCGCAGGCGCTGAAACTGCGGCTGCCCAAGACCCCGATCGATGCGATCAGCTGCGACACGCTCGGGCCCTGGTGCGAAGTCGTCTCGGGTGACACGCTGTTCTACATCGACGAGACCGCCCGCTACCTGTTCGTAGGCCGTCTCTACGACATGGAAGAACGGCGCGACGTCACTGCCGCCCGCCTGCTCGAACTCAATCCCGATCTGCTCGCGGCCGGTGCGGCGCGCGTAGCCAGTGACGCGCCGGCGGGACGCGACGAAACGCCTGTCCAGGCGGCCGCCAACCATGTCGACCTCTCGTCGCTTCCGGCTGCCGGCGCGATCCACTGGGGCAACCTCAAGGGCGAACGCCTGGTCGTCTTCTCGGATTTCCAGTGCGGGTATTGCCAGCGCCTGACCGCCGAACTCGCCAAGGCCAAGGTTCATGTCGAAGAGCGACCGATCTCGATCTTCGGCGCGGCAAGCCGCAAGATTTCCGAGGCGGTGCTGTGCGCTAAGGATCCGGCAAAGGCACTCCATGCGGCCTATTCCGGCCAGGCTCTGGCGACTGATAAGACCTGCAAGGAGGCCAAGGCACTCGATGCCAACGAAGCCTTCGCGAAGGCCAACGGGTTTGCCGGAACTCCGGTCATCGTGCGCGCCCGCGATGGGGCGGTGCTTCATGGCTACCGCGATGCCGCGGCGATCCGCCGCTTCGTCGCCGAAGGCAAGGGAGTGGCGCAATGAGCCGGCTTCCAATCCTTCGCGCCATGGTGCTCGCTGCGCCGCTCCTCCTGGCCAGTGGCTGCGCCAGCCTCGGCGGCAACGTCAAAGGCAGCTTTGCCTGCCGGGCTCCGGAAGGGACCTGCGCGCCGACTTCCGCGATCGATGCCGGGGCGACCGGCATTGAAAAGGCTGACACGGTTGACGCGCATCGGACGGTGACCCCGACCGGCGAAGCGGTTCGTCGCCTGCTGGTCGTGCTGACAGGCTACCGTGACGCGGCGGGCCGCGACCATGAGGCGCGCGTCGTTCACCTGACGCTGCCCGAACAGGCAGGGACAGGCTGGCGCACGCCGCAGGGCCGCCGCGAAGTCCTGCGCTCGCTGGCATCGACTATTGCCGCGACGCGCGAGAGCAACCCCGCAACCGATTTCCAACCGCCAAAAATCCAAGAGGCAGACACATTGCCGGAACAGCTGTTCATCCCCTCGCAGCCCGTTCCGGCGATGCCCGGCGCTGACGCGCCGGAACCCGGGGGACCTGGCTCGTTTTCCCCTCCCCGCGAGCCGGTCCCCCAACCTGACATGACCGAAGGAGAGAGCCAGTGACGCTATCCCTTGCTGCCGCGCGCGACGCACTCTCGCGGGGCCTGTTTGCCGACACGGCTCGGCCCGAAAAGCCGCGGGCGCATTTCGGGCTCGATATGCTCTCGGACTGGCTGCCCTACCGGGTCTATGACGAGGGGGCGAAGCTCTACCGCAACGCCCGCTCCAAAGGCTTCGTGCTCGAAGTCACCCCGCTGATCGGGGCCGACGAACGGACCGGCGAGATCCTCGGTCAGTTCTTCTCCGAAGGCCTGCCGCAGGGCGCCTGCCTCCAGGTCCTGAACTTCGCATCTCCGCGGATCGGCAGCGTGGTCGGCCCCTGGTTCGCTCCGCGCTACGAGCAGGGCGGGATCTACGAGGCCATCGCCAGAGCGCGCACCAGGCGCCTTTACGATCTCGTCTGGAGCTCGGGCTCGGCGCATGCGCCGTTCCATGCTCGCAACGTCCGGCTGATCGTCTCGCTCGGCGTGCCGGTGCCCGGAAGCGTGACCGACGCGGAACTTTCGGAATGCCGCGAAGGGCTGATGGGCATGCTCCACTCGCTCGGACTGCACGCGCAGGAGCTGCGTCCGGGCGGCCTCTTGGCGCTGATCGACGAGCTCACCTCGCCGACTACCGCGCACGAGACCGATATCCATGCGTGGAACCCGCACGATACGCTTCAGTCCCAAGCGATCCGCCGCGACATCGAGCTCGAGGTCGGCGACGATCGCCTGATCCTCAGGACCGAGCGCTTTCGCGAGACGGGCCGCGACGAGGAGGGCAATCCTGAAGTCGGCGAATGCTATCCCGACCATTTCGATGTGCGGCACTATGCCGTGCGCTCTACCCCTGAGCGCTGGGCACCTTGGGAATGCGCGCGGCTCATCGGCGACATGTTCACCGACAAGCTGCGTTTCCCCTGTCCGACGGCAACCATGCTGTGCCTGGTCTACCCCGACCAGGAAGCTGCTTCGGCGCGCGCGGGCTTCAAGTTCATGCGCACGACCAGTCTCAGCCAGACCAAGAGCGCGCGTTTCTTGCCCAAGCTTGCCGAACAGTCGGCCGAGTGGCGCCACGTCCAGGCCGAACTCCAGGCTGGCAAGAAGCTCGTGAAGCTGTTCTACGGGCTCACCAGCATCTCGCCGCTCGGCCAGGGCGACGCGCATGAACGCATCATCAAGGCGATCTACAAGGCGGCGGGCTGGGACCTTGCCGACGAGCGCTTCCTCCAGCTCCAAGGCCTCGTCGCTGCCTTTCCCCTGTGCCTCGCCGATGGCCTCGCCGACGACATGGCGCGGTTGAAGCGTCTCAAGACCATGCTCTCGACGACAGCGGCACATATCGCGCCGATGCAGGGCGAATATCTCGGCGGCGTAATCCCGCACCTCCTGCTCGTTGGCCGCCGCGGCCAGCCCTTCTGGTGGTCGCCATTCGAGAACGGTGCCGGCAACCACAATATCGCGATCTGCGGCAAGTCGGGTTCGGGCAAGTCGGTGCTGCTGCAGGAACTCTGCGCCGCCCTGCGCGGCGCCGGTGCCAAGGTCGTGGTGATCGACGACGGCCGCAGCTTCGAGCATTCGGTCAAACTGCAGGGCGGACGCTTCGTTGAGTTCACGCTCGCCTCGGGCTTTTCCCTGAACCCCTTCTCGATGGTCGACGATGCCCGCGCACACGAAGACGAGGACTACCGCCTCGACTGCTTCGCCATGATCAAGGCAATCATTGGCCAGATGGCGCGTCCCGGCACCGCGCCGAGCGATACCGAGCGCGGGCTCATCGATCGGGCCGTGACCGCGACCTGGGAGGCACTCGGCAGCGGCGCATCGGTCGACGATGTCGCGCATGCGCTCCATGGATCGGAAAGCGAGGCGGGCCGCGATCTCGCCACCGCGATCGCGCCCTTCTGCGGCGGCGGCAGCTACGGCGGGTTCTTTGCAGGCAAGGCGAGCTTCGCGCTCGACGATGATTTTACCGTCTTCGAGATGAGCGATCTCGCAAGCCGCGAGGAACTGCGCAGCGTCGTCCTTTCGGCGATCATGTTCATGACCAGCCAGGCGATGACCCGCTCGTCGCGAGCAACCAAGAAGCTGCTGCTGATCGACGAGGCCTGGGCCATGCTCAAGGGCGGGTCGATGGGCGAGTTCGTCGAAACCTATGCCCGCACTGCCCGCAAGTACGGCGGCGCGCTCGCCACCGCGACCCAGTCCCTCAATGATTATTACAAGTCCGACGGCGCGCGCGCCGCGCTCGAGAATAGCGACTGGATGCTGGTACTTCAGCAGAAGGCCGAGACGATCGCCGATTTCAGGGCGAACGCGCGGCTCGACATGGACGACCGCACCGAGACGCTGATCCGCAGCCTCAAGCGTTCGGGGACCGAGTACAGCGAGGTCTTCATCAAAGGCCCCGAGACCGAGGCGGTCGGTCGGCTCGTGCTCGATCCCTTCTCGGCGACGATCTACTCCTCCGATCCCGACACCTATGCGGCGATCCAGGACTGCGAGCGGCGCGGGCACAGCCTCGCCGATGCCATCCGGATCGTGGCGGGAGGCGGACAATGATGGTCTCGCATCTCGTCGACCGGACCCCTCCGGCCAATCTCCGCAGCCTGCTGCCGTTCCTGCAAGGGAGCTGTTTCGTCCTCATCGAGACCGCGCGCTTTGCCGCGACTTCACTGCTGATCGTGCTGGGATTGCCGCTCGCGCTGTTCCTGTTCGTTGCGGGCTGGGACCTTGGCGGCCTCTTCACCCAGCTCGCCAATCTGTCGGACCGATATCTCGAAGCCGACGGGCTGCGCCGCAGCCTGTTCAGCCAGGACCTCAAGGGCTGCTTCCTCGCCCTCGCTGGCGCTGTGACGCTGTTTCGCATGCCCCGCTTCCTGAGGCGGCTTGCGGCCGATCTCGACAACCATCCGGCCCGGGAGGCTAAACGTGACTGAGACGCGCAGACTACCATCCTTCAATCGCCCGCTGTTGCTGAGAATTCTCGGCGTGCTCGCGCTCGTGGTCGCATTACTCTGGGCAGCCTGGGTCAGCCGCGAACTGTCGGAGCCGCGCCAGCAGATCGTCACCGTCCGGCTTGCCGAGACCATCGCCGCATTCGTCGATGCCGAAGCGCGCGCAGAGCAGGATCCCGAAGCCAGCCAGGCGCGCGTGCTCGCCTTCCTTCAGGCGTCCGAGCGCGCTGTTGCGGAAATGGGGGCCGATGGCCGCGTGGTGCTGGTCGGCGAAGCAGTGCTCGCGGGCGATGCCCCCGATGCTACCGATGAACTGCGCGTGCGGATCGCTCGCCAGCTTGGGCAGGGAGGCGGCCAGTGACGCGCTTTGCCTCTCGTTTTGTCCGCACGCTCAAACGACCGCTCGTCCTGACCGGTCTGGTGCTGCTGCCACTTGGATGGGGCGCGGTCGACGCCTTCGCGAAAGACCATGCCTTCCTCATCAATGCCAGCCCGAGCCTGCCCAACTGGGCCTTCTGGCTCGACAAGCATGCGCGGATCGAGCGCGGCAGCCTGATCTTCTTCGAGCCGCCGGCGAGCAGACTCGTCGAAGCGCATTTCGGAGAAGGCGCGCAGCTCTTCGGCAAGCGGGTGTTGGGCGTGCCGGGCGATGTCGTGAGCCACCGTGGCCACGAGGTCTTCATCAACGGCCGCAAGATCGCCGCGCGGCTCGATGAGACCCGTCTCGGCATTGCGCTTCACAAGGGCCCCGAAGGCCCGATCCCCGACGGCTGCTTCTACACCGGGACCAGCCATCAGCGCGGCCTCGACAGCCGCTACGCCGAGATCGGCTTCGTCTGCCGCGGCCAGATCCTGGGCAGCGGGAGGGCGATCCTGTGAGCAAGCTCATCCTCCCTGCAGCGCTACTTGCAGTCCTGCTCTGCCCTGCCGAGGTGCTGGCGCGCGACTATGGCCAGCGCGGCACGGTGTTTCCCGTGATCGAGCGCGACCTCCTCGAGCAGATTCATTCGCGCCTGACCCAGATGGAACGTTCGGGGGAGACCGCGCGGCTCAATGAAGACCTGAAGCGCCGCACGATCGCGCGCGTGAACCGGCCCGACCCCGTCGCCGGAATCGTCCGGGCCAGCGAAGCCCGTCGCTGGCAATTTGATCCGACGATCACGCTCGCTGCCGATATCCGCGGGGCAAAAGGCGAGCTGATCCATGCCGCTGGCACGAGGGTCAATCCGCTCGACAGCGTGCAGCTACGCGCCGAACTTCTCTTCCTCGACGGCGACGATCCCGACCAGCTCGCCTGGGCGCTCAAGCAGGCCGCCAATGCCAAGCTGATCCTGGTGAAGGGTGCGCCGCTCGAGCTGATGAAGGCCCGCCAGCGCCGCTTCTATTTCGACCAGGGCGGCAAGCTCACGGAAAGGTTCGGGATCAGATCGGTGCCCGCACGCGTGCGCCAGCAGGGCCGCCTGCTCGAGATCAGCGAAATCGCGCTGCCACCGAAAAGGAGGACGGCCCAATGACGCACTTAAGAAAGCTGGCGCTCATGCTGGCCGCCATTCTTGGTCTCGCCACTGCAACGCCCGCGATGGCCGATGCCGGTCCGGGACGCTGCACCGGAAGCTTTGTCAACCCGATCACCGACATCTGCTGGTCGTGCCTGTTCCCGATCTCGATCGGCGGGCTGGACATCTGGCCCTCGAGCCGGCCCGATCCCGATAACCCCGACCTGCCGGTGTGCCTGTGCGGTCTGAGGCCCGGAATTGCGATGGGCTTCTGGGAGCCCGTGCGGCTTGCCGATGTCAGCATGAAGCCGTGGTGCTTCGTGAACCTCGGCGGCATGAAGCTCGATCCCGGCTTCGATATCGGCTTCCGCTCGATCTCGGGTCCATCAGCAGTGGGCGGCGCGAGCCAGTATTATTCGAGCTGGCACGTCCACTGGTATGCCTATCCGCTGATCTACTGGATGGAGATCGTCGCCGATTTTCTGTGCCTGGAATCGGGCTCGATCGACATCCTCTACATCTCCGAGATCGATCCGCTGTGGCAGGATTCCGAGCTCACCGCGATCATCAACCCCGAGGCCGTGCTCTTCGCCAACCCGCTGGCGCTCGCTGCCTGTGCGGCCGACTGCGTCGCCTCGACCGCGAAGCTGCCGATCGACGAGATGTTCTGGTGCGCGGGCTGCCAGGGGTCGATGTACCCGATGAACGGCAATGTCTCGGCCAGCATAGGCCACGTCCAGGCCTCGCGCCTCGTGCTTTCGCGCTTTGCCTACAAGCTCCACCGCGAACTCGTCTCGTGGGGGACGATGGGGTCCAAGGGCCTGTGCGGCAAATATTTGATGCCGGTGATGCGCAAGCAACAATACCGCTTCCAGGCCACCAACCCCAACCCGGCGACTTCGGGCCGTTACGCCTGCCCGCCCATCGGCGCCTCCACCACCTTTCAATCGGCCGGACAGGTCATTCCCGCCATCGGCGAAGACATGGGATACCTCGTCTGGCGCAAGCGGAACTGCTGCGCGCTATGAACAAGCACCTCCTCCTTTTGCCCGTCGGCCTTGCCGTCACTCTCGGTGGCCTCGCTCTCGCCCAGAGCGCGCCCGAAGGCATCGACCTTGAAGCGATCCGCGAGCGTGCGGCCGAACACGCCGACGATGCGCAGGCGCTCAGCACCAATGTCCGCCAACGCGCCGAGGCGCTGACCGAGGACGCACAGGCTATCCAGGCGCAAGCGCAGGCCAATCGCGCAGCCTATGCGGACAGCATCAAGGCAACCGAGACCGACGCCGTCCTCGACTTCGACGCCATGATCGCAGGGCAAGCCGCCGCAGAGAAGGCGTCGCTCGGGGGAACCCCGCGCTTCATTGCCTTTGCCAGCCTGTCGATGCCGCCCGAAGCGCTGAAAGCACTGGTCCACGACATGACCAGGGCGGGAGGCGTCACCGTGCTGCGCGGCTTCCCGCAAGGTAACAGCGAGGCATTCAAGAAGCGGCTCGCCGCCATCTGGAGCACCCGAGACGCGGCCGGTTCGCTCGGCATCGATCCAAGGCTGTTCCGCGCCTTCAACATCGAAGCTGCACCGAGCTTCATTATGCTGAGCACCGAGTTCAGTCCCTGCGACGGGTTCGATTGCACCAGCGAGGTGCCGCCGCACGACCGCATCGCCGGCAACATTAGCGTGGGCGAAGTCCTCGAGACCTTTGCCTCGGGCAAGGGTCCGGGCGCCGAACTTGCCCGCCTCCATCTGCGCCAGCTCTCCAGGGAGGAACGGCCATGACCGCCAAAACCCTCGCCCATCTCCTTGTGGCACTCGTCACCCTCACAAGCGCGGCTTCCATTCAGGCTCAGACCCGCGATGCGGCAAGGGCTGACGGGAAGTACTTTGCCACCGAGCTGCTGGGCGAAGCGCGCGAGGCAGCAACGACCAATCCCGACGCAGCACGCGTTCCCAATTTCGATCCGCAAGCGACGCGCGATCTGCAGGATCTTGCGCGCGATCCCGACCAGATCGAGACCCGCGCCCGCAGCGCCGCTACGACCAGCACGCCGATGCGGACGATCCGCGACAGCATGGCCAATCGCGCACGGTTCGAGCCGAACGAGATCGAGGACGTGATCGCGCGCAGCCTCGCCATCAACGAGACGCCGCTCGACTACACCAGCGGCATGGCAATTTCGGGCAGCCAGGGATCCTGCGTTCCGCTGCCGCCCGGTTCGGGCGCGGCGGGCACATATACCGCGACCTGCAATACGGGCACACGGATCGATCAGTCGGTTGGCCAATGCGCGGTACCACTCGTCGTCAGGGTCAGCCAGCAACCGCAGTATCATTACCTTTGCAGCCCATTGGGCAGCTTCAACCTATCAGGTGAGCCGGACTGCGAAGAGTTTTCGGGCGCTCTTTGCCGGGTGACCGGGCACCGCGATGGTCCTTGCTTGCAGTGGGGTTGGTCCGGTGGTCGCAAGTGGTGCACCGAGCCGGGCGATCCGCTTACCGAGCTGACCTGCGACGAACAGGTCGCAGGTCAGACGCCCTACCGCATTGCCAACGCTACCACCGTTACCACGACCCCGGACGAAAGCCAGTGCACAGGTTTTGCGGACAATAGCGATTGCACGCTGGACGCAGAGATCTGCACCGATACCGATCCGCAGACCCGCGTGGTCGATGGCGTCTCTGTCACAAAGCCCTGCTGGGAATGGCAGAGGAGCTACACCTGCATCGCGCGCGAAGCGGCGACCGATTGCTCCGACATCGAAAGCCAGGGCAGCTGTCGCTTTGTTCGCGAGGAATGCCTCACCGACGAAGACCCCTGCGAGACCTGGGAGCGCATCTACGAGTGCCCGCTTCCCGGGACCGACAGCTCCACCCAGTATGTCTGCGACGGCGATGTCTATTGCATCGACGGCAGCTGCGAGACGATCCAGCGCACCGCGAACGACGAGTTCAAGGATGCCGTCACCGCGCTCCATGCGATGGACGAGGCCCGCGGGCAGTTCGATCCCGAGACGCTGACGCTGTTCCGCGGCACGCGCAACACCTGCTCGTCCAAGGTCTTCGGCGTGCTCAACTGCTGCAAGGGCAAGGGTTTCCCGCTCATCCCCGGCATCAGCCTGCTGGTCGCGCTCGGCTGCAACCGCGAGGAAGTTCTGCTCCACGAACGCGATGCGCAGGGGCTGTGCGCCTACGTGGGGACCTATTGTTCGGACAAGTTCCTCGGCGTCTGCCTGACCAAGAAGAAGGTCTACTGCTGCTTCGAGAGCAAGCTCTCGCGGATCCTGCAGGAACAGGGTCGCCGCCAGCTGCGCAAGCCCTGGGACAAGCCCAAGGAAGAGCAGTGCGAGGGGTTCACGCTCGACGAGTTCGCCCGGCTCGACCTCAGCCAGATGGATTTCAGCGAAGTCTATGCCGAGTTCACCGAGGCTGCACGGCTCCCCGACGAGCTCGAGACCAGCATCCTCATCCAGCAGAAAATCGAAGATTATTACGCAAGGAGTGGCCAATGACGCGCCGCCAATCACTGCCGATGCTGGCCCTCCCAGCACTGGCCATGATTCTCGCTGCACTGCTCCCCGTTCGGGCAGCCGCCCAGGAAGCGCGCCAGGCAAAGCCAGCTGCTTCGGCAGACAGCCTCTACTGCGAGCAGCGCAGGCTCGGCTACTGGTTCTATTGCGTAAAGCCGGTGCCGGCAGACGAGCCGCAGATGGCGCAGCCACCAGCCCAGGTGACCGCCACGCAGGAGCTGGACGCGGTCACGGGGGAACTGCGCGAACTCAAGGCGCGCGCGATCCTCTATCCGACGCCGGAAAACGTCACCGCCTATATCCGCTTCCAGCGTGCCCAGCTCGACCGGGCTTCGCTGTTCTCCGATGTCTGGCAACGCGCGATTTGGCAGGATCCCGAGCTCGACTACACGCTCGAACGACCGGTCGGCGCACTCGCCAAGAAGCAATGGCAGGACGCGCGCGCTGCCGACCGCGACGCGGTGATGGCCAGGCTCTCCGAACGCTATGGACTGTTCTACTTCTTCGCCCAGACCTGCGGCGCCTGCGAAGTGATGAGCCCGACCGTGCGCTCGGTGGCGGACCGCTGGCATATCACGGTCCGGGCGATCTCGACCGATGGCGGGCCGTCCAGGCACTTCCCCGACTACAAGGTCGAAAGCGGCCAGCGGCCCCGCATGGGGCTCGAACCCGGCATCACCCCGGCGCTCGTGCTTTGGGACAGCGTGGCCAGGCGCCCGATCCCGATCGGATACGGCGTGCTCTCGGCCGACGAGCTGCAGGACCGCATCTACCTCCTCACCTCGAAGGAAGCCGGACATGATTACTAGCATCCGCAATGCGGCGCTCACCATAGCTGCCGCCAGCATGGTCGCGTCCCCCGTCGCCGCAAACGTCGGCGACAGCATGGACCGCTTCATGGACGACATGGGCGCTGCGGCCAATGTCACCGGGCCGAGCGCATTCGAAGGACAGTCGGCGGGCTATTACAGCCTCGGCAATGTCTGGACGCGCTTCCCGCAGAAGACGACCAGCATCGCCAACCTCCAGCTGCCGCGTGCCCGCGCAGGTTGCGGCGGCATCGATATCTTCGCCGGGTCCTTCTCCTTCATCAACGCGAGCGAGATGGTCGCGCTGTTGAAGGCCGTCGCGAACAATGCGGTGGGGTTCGCCTTCAGCCTCGCGATCGATACCGTCTGCCCCGAGTGCTCAAAGATCATGCAGGAGTTCAGCCAGAAGGCGCAGCTCATGAACAATCTCTCGATCAACTCCTGCGAGATGGCGCAGGGGCTGGTCGGCGGCGTCTGGCCCAAGGGCGATCTCGCCGACAAGGCGATCTGCGAAGCGATCGGCAATTCCGAAGGTATCTTCACCGACTATGCTGCCGCCAAACACGGTTGCGGCACCAGGGGTCAGCGCGCCTCGACCAATGAGAGCGCCGGCGCCGACTATGCCGACGTCAATCCCGGTGTACCGCGCAATTACACCTGGCATGTCCTCAAGCAGAGCGCCTTCTTCAACCCTGGTGGCACCTTCGACCGCGACCTCGCCGAGTATGCGATGACGCTCATCGGCACGGTGATCTACGTGCCGCCCCGCGATGACGAACCAGGCAAGTTCGTGCCTTTCGCAGGCGATGCCTCCTCGACGCTGGTGACCGCGCTGCTCGACGGGACGCAAGGCCAGTCGGTGCGGGTGTTCCAGTGTGACGAGCCCGACCAGTGCCTCAACCCCACTTTCCAGCAGATGAGCCTCACGAGCGCGAAGGCCATCCGGCCCCGCGTTGCCCAGCTCATCGGCAGCATGGTCGAGGCCATCCGCAGCGACACAGCGATCGGCGACGAGGAGAAGGAGCTGCTCCAGGTGGCATCGGTGCCGCTCTACAAGATCCTCACCGTGCAGGCGGCCTATGGACGCGGGATGGCAACCGACGACCGCGACACGCTGGCCGAGATCGCCAGCATCGATCTTCTCTATGCCATCCTCGAACGCATCACAGCCGAGGCCGGACGCTCGATGGCGAGCTTCATTGCGGCCGATGAAGCGAAACTCGCGATCTGGCGCGCTCAGGTCGCGGAAGTCCGGTCAAGCCTCGCCCAGAGGCAAGCGACCGGACAGGCGCGGGTCTCCGCGATCATGCAGATCATCGAGAAGACCGCGATGATCGAGAACATGCTCGCCGCCTCGATGTCGCCATCGATGGCCGCCGCGCTCGACTGGTCGCGCGGGATGCAGTCCCGCTCCATCGTTCCATAAGGGTGAGGCAGCATGGTCGAGATTTTCACGGTCGGCGGCGGCGAGTATATCGTCAATGTCCTCAATGCCGTTGCCGCCTGGACCGGAGCGGGCGGCTACAAGAGCCTGATTCAGGTCGCGCTGGTGATGGGCATGGTGCTCGCGGTCATCGTGGTCGCGTTCAACCAGGACTGGCGCGCATGGCTCAACTGGTTCCTCGGTGCGACGCTCATCTACATGTGTCTGATGGTGCCGCGCATGGACGTCCATGTGACAGACCGGGTCAATCCAAGCCTTGCACCGGCAACGGTGGCCAATGTTCCGCTCGGGCTCGCCCTGATGGCAAGTTTCACCAGCCAGGCGGGGGACTATCTGACCCGCTCGGCCGAGCTCGTCTTCGGCTTGCCGGACGACCTCAACTACTCGAAGAACGGCATGATCTATGGCGCGCGGCTGCTTGAATCGACGCGGAGCTTGCGCATTTCCGATCCGGAGTTTGCTGCGAACTTCGACGAGCATGTCAGGCAATGCGTGTTCTACGATCTGCTGCTCGGCCGCTACTCGATGAAGGAGCTGTCCGAGAGCGATGATATCTGGGCGACGATCGCACCCGGCAGCGCGGCGCGCGCGCAGAAATTCCTGACCCGGCAGGCCGACGACAGCGTGACGGCCTCGATCATCACCTGCCGCGAAGCCTACACCGCGCTTTCGGGGCAATGGGCGAGCCTCATTGACGAGATGACGCTTGTCGCGGGACGCCAACTCTATCCGCGCCAGACCGAAGCGCTCGCCAAGGCCAAGCTCATGGCCGACCTCCCGATTGCCTATCAGTATCTTACCGGCATCTCGCGCAGCGCGAGCGACATTTTCCGCCAGGTGTTGACGATCAATGCCATGAACCAGGCCATGCACGGCTTTGCAGGGGCGAGCGGCACCGGCAGTATTGACGTCTTCGCGCAGACCCGGGCCGATATTCAGACCGAGCGGACCTATTCTTCGATCGCGCACAACGCGATGAAATGGGTCCCAATCCTCAATGTCGTACTGACGGTGGTGTTCTACGCGCTGTTCCCTGTCCTGTTTCCGCTGTTCCTGATGCCGCGGACCGGACCCATTGCATTGAGAGGTTACGTCACCGGCTTCTTCTATCTTGCGGCGTGGGGACCGCTCTTCGTCATCCTGCACATGATCCTGATGTTCAAAGGCGCGGGCGATGTCGCCGCCGCTGGCGGCAGCACGGGCCTCAGCCTCGCGACCTTTGCTGGCATGAGCGACGTCAACAGCGATATCGGCATCTTGGCAGGCTATCTTGTCGCCTCGATCCCGTTCCTTGCCGGCGGCGTGGCGCGTGGTGCGCTGGCGATTTCGGGCCAGGCAACGAGCTATCTCAACCCGAGCCAGAATGCAGCCGAGGAAGCCTCGCGCGAAGCGAGCACCGGCAACGTCTCACTCGGCAACTCGAGCATCGACAATTCGACAGTGTTTTCCCGCCAGTTTGCGCAGGGCAATCTTGCCCCCAACATTGCCTATGGCGCGGCACAGACGCGGGGATTCAGCGACAGCGGCACGCAGACGACCAGCTTCCCCGATGGCGAGTTCGCTGCAGTCCCGAATTCAAGCTATCCGTTCACGCCGACGCTCGGGCAGGACTTCACGGGCCGCCTAGGAACGATGGCGAGCCAGAGCCGGACGCAGAGCGAGACCTATGCCAACCTCGCCCAGCAATCGACGAGCTCTGCGCTCACCCGGTTCAGCGAGATCCGCAACGCCTACAGCCAGGGTCAGAGCTCCGATACTGTCAGCGGCGTTGGTACGAACGACAGCATCGGCACGGCATTCAGCGAAGTCGACAATGCCTCGAGGACGCTCCAGCAGCAGTTCGGCCTGTCCCGGCGCGCGTCAGACGACATTACTATTTCTTGGTTCCTCAACGGCGAAGCAGGAGCCGGAGCAAAGGCCGAAGGTGGAGTACTAAACGCGCAGGCGGGCGTCCGCGGTGGCCGAAATCAGTCGTGGACCGACAGCGATATCGGGATCGCCTCGGAAGATCGCGGCAGGATAATGGGTACGCTGCGGCAGCTTTCGGATAGCCGCAACTGGTCGAACACGCGTGAAGGCTTCCTGCGCGAGACGAGTTCGAGTTCGGTATCGCAGGTGTCAACCAGCTCGTCGGGTCTCAGCCGATCGCTGACCGAAGCCGAAAGCTACACACGAGAGGCGCGTCGGGCCGAAGAGGTGGCCAGCCGCCTCGAGAACCAGGCCAGTTGGTACGAGGCCAATAGTGCCGCAGGCACGCTAAACCTGAGCCAGGCTTATCGCGAATGGGGCATGGCCGAGATCGAAGCCAATCGCGACTATTACGGGCCGGTGCGCTTCGACGACATCGAGTTCCAGATGAGCGCGCGCGGCCAACAACTGCAATCGCGGTTTGTCGAGAGCTATGCTGATCGCCTACAAGACGACATCGAAGCCGACCTTTCGCTGCCGGACTTCGCTCCTGTCAGCCGCCCCGGGATCGGAAGTGCTGGGCAGGTACGCGCAAGAGGAGCCGTGGGCTCTGCGGGTGGTCCCTCAATGCCCGATGCTCCTGATCGGTCTGACATCACGGATGAGGTCGAGCGGGTGCGCCGACAGGGTCGTGGCAGGATCGGAACCGTGCGAACTTATCTTGATCGCCAAACGGAAGGCGCCACGGGCGCGAGTGAGGAAGCTGCAGACGACGTCAAAGAATGGGGCAATAGATAGCTACAGCACGAAATCCTGCAGGATGACGAACACCGCAAATGCGACGACGACCAGCCCAAGTAGCCAGAGTCCGCGTCGTTCCCAAGGATCTGCTAGAGCCTTCTTCCAGCTGTATTCCATGCGCCGATTTTCGGAGATGGCACGGTCGATCTCTCGCAGGCCCTTCCAGTCCGTCTGGTCGTTTTGCTCCTTCTCGTCATCCATTTCCATCACTCCGACCTAAATAAAGTAGCAAATTTGATGCATTATCGGGCATAAGCCAATTTACGTCTCGATATTGACACATTAAATATCATCACGTAAAGACGCAAAATCGCTACACAAAGCTCCATAACGGAGATAATGTCTCGATAATGCCACATTATGATTCACCAGATCTGCGTCCGCTCTCGGTGCTGCTATCCGACCTCGGGAAGCAGATCGAAGCATATCGCATATCACGCAATCTCAAGCAGGCCGAGCTTGCGGAAATGGCAGGTATCTCGCGTTCAACGCTCGCCCGCCTGGAAGCCGGTAATGGCGGGACCATCGATAGCCTCGCCAGGATAATGCGTGCGCTCGACATTGAAGACCGCCTGCTGGATGTCATGCCGGACGCCAAGCTGAGACCGCTCGATCCCCGGTCCGACACCGGCAAGGCGCGGCAAAGGGTGCGCAAGTCTTCTGAAGGTGAGGCTGGCGAGGAATGGAGCTGGGGTGACGAGGCCCCATGACGCGTGCGGTAGTCAATCTCTGGGGTCGTCAGATCGGCGCCGTCCTGTGGGATGANGATCGCGATGTCGGGGTTTTCGAATACACTCCGGAATTCAGTCGCAGCGGCATCGAAGTCGCTCCGCTCACAATGCCATTACGAAGCGGCGTCTACGATTTTCCCGCGCTNAANTACGAGACCTTNAANGGGCTACCGGGCATGCTGGCNGACAGCCTGCCCGACAAGTTTGGNAACGCGCTNATCAANCGCTGGCTTGCCGAGCANGGCCGNACAGCCGANAGCTTCGATCCGGTCGAGCGCCTTTGTTANACCGGNCGCNGAGGCATGGGNGCGCTCGAATTCGAGCCCGCTACCGGTGAGCGCCGTGAACAGGGTCGGCCGGTCGATATCGCTCCGCTTGTCGAACTCGCCAACAGGGTCATTGCCGCGCGTGAAGAACTGGCCGGTGTGCTCAAGGGTGAAGATGATCATCGCGCACTTCAAGAGATCTTGCGCGTCGGCACCTCTGCTGGTGGCGCCCGGGCCAAGGCCGTCCTCGCCTGGAATGAGGAGACCGGAGAATTCCATTCAGGGCAGCTGACTGCAGGGCCCAGGTATACGCAATGGCTCGTCAAGTTCGACGGCGTGTCGGGCAGTGCCGACAAGGAGCTAGCCGATCCGATGGGCTTCGGCCGACTTGAATACGCTTGCTATCTGCTAGCCCGAGAGGCCGGCATCGACATGGCTCGTTCTCGTCTGCATGAAGAAGGCGGCCGGGCGCATTTCATGACACAGCGTTTCGACCGCACGCCTGATGGCAAGAAGCTTCACATGCAGTCGCTTTGCGCAATGCGCCATTTCGATTTCAACCTCGCTCGCGCATACAGCTACGAGCAGGCGATCGAGACCATCCGCATGCTCGGTCTCGGCCGCGAAGCGATTAAGGAGCAGGTGCGCCGCGCGCTGCTCAATATCTTCATCCGCAACCAGGACGACCACACCAAGAACATCGCATTCCTCATGGATAGCTCGGGTCGCTGGAGCCTCTCGCCCGCATTCGATGTCGTCTATGCCTACAATCCTGACGGGGACTGGACCAACGAACACCAGATGTCTCTGGCCGGAAAGACTGACGGCTTCGAGCTTGATGACTTGCTAGCGTTCGGCAAGTTCGCTGACCTGAAGGCAGGTGAGATCAGAAACATGATTGCCGAAATCAGATCCGCAATCAGCCTTTGGGACAGATTTACGGACTTGGCGGGTCTTTCGAAACGACTCTCTGCGCGTGCGAAAGCCGGATTCCGAGCCGAACTATAATGAAAATTGCACACTGAAAGTGATCCGAGACCAGGACTCACGCCAGTCCTTGCGGCTAAACTACTGTGCGGTGTCATCGCGGCTTCCAAGGTGATAAACTTGGGATCATCTCCGTCAGTTCGATTACACATCGTGGCATACCGACTAGACTTTGGAGAAGCTGTAGGTTGATTTTCAAAACGGCCACCGCAATTGGCATGCAAAATTGAATCTTTGGGAGTGCTGTCTCTAGGTTGGCCAGAAAACAGCGCTTGTTAGCTCCACGTACTCCTGACGATCGAAGTCCGCTGGTTCGACGTTCTGAAATATATTCAGAAATGCCTCCGCCTCGACGCTTTCTGGTTCAATGTATTGAGAGATCGCCCCAGTACAGCGAGAGCATGCCGCTGACAGGATCGGGATCAAATTGGCAAACATACGGTCCACTTCGTAGCTGTGAGCAAGACACCAATCCTCGAAGCGGTCCGCAGCAATGGCTTCACGCCCCGCAGCAACAGAATCCGCGTACTTGGCTGATTGCAAATCTAGAATTGCGCGGATGTCAGACCAGCTGACATAGTGTTCAGCGAAACTTCCACCATCTTCGCTTTCACCTGCTTCGAAATTGATCAGCAGATAGTCTCTGGGATGCTCTTCGGCTCTAGCCCGTCGATAAACGCTTCGAAGCCCGTTGGCTTGGTTATGGTGTCGAGCGTTTCTCAGTCGCAAGACAAATGCGCACAAGGGGTCATCGTAGAAATTGAAAGCTTCCGGCGCTTCCAATTTCACTGCGTCATAAAGGCCATGGAATGCATTCAGAATCCCATCGATTGCGTGGTCTAGATTGCCGACGGCTTCTGGTGCATCGATCAGAAAAAGTTGGCGAAAGCGAAGATGCTGTTCGGCAAAAACTCGAAACGCTTGGGCTAGAGTTTCGAAGCGATCTGAGATCATAGAATGGTGCTACTTAAAGGGTGTGATGGCTGGATCGGAGCCGCCGAACGTGAATTCGATCCAATCATCGTTATCGTCCTCGCCGCCAGGAATCACCTCAATCTTTGTCGGAAGCCTCCCGTTCGCGAACGGCAGTTTGAATGGATTGCCACGTTGAAGTTCTGACATACGATCCACACTGATTTGGCCAGTGAGAACCTCCATAATCATGCGAGAGCTCAATCTGACATTATCGCCTGACATTTTGCAGCCTCCATGGTGCCCCCATCCATAATCTGCTTCGATCGCCCTTCGTGCAGCATTGACTGGCATGTCTCGGGGATAAGGGAAGTTTCGCATCATCGAACGAAAGGTCGTGTCGAGATCGCCAGCAATCTTTAATGCGTCTTGCGTGCGCAGCATTGCAAACATTTGCCGGTCGTAGCCCTCGGCGGGATGCCAGCCACGTCTCTCCTCACGAACGCTAATCGCCAAAACGAAGTCTACCGAGCTGTTCTGCCGCAAGAAATCGCGTGTCAGAGTATCCATGAGATCGATGCGATTGCCGAAGCCACCATCGGCCATAGTGGCGCAATCCGCATCGCAGATGATTATCCCGGTTAAGGCATCCACCCCCTTCAACTGCGGAACCTTCGATCTCAGCGCCTTATAATAGGGGTTCCGATTTTTGATGCTTGGGCGGTCATATGAGGCATAGCCGCCGCTACTGTAGGGGCTCTTGGCCGGATCAATACTGACTGAAATTTCAGTTTCCTCGTCCACAATGTCTACGCGGATCGGACACTGCCCAGAGCGGTGCTGTTGCCTTATCTCAGGCTCGATGGCTGTCTTGAAGTATTGGCGCAGGCTTGACCGATTGGGCATCTGCAAGGTCGTTTGCTCGCCTCGATCCTTTCGCTCTCGACTCGATCCTATTCGGATATCCACTCCGCCTATTGGCATTCCGAGCTTGGTTTTCAGACTTTCAACCAGATTGCTCAGATCTTCATATGGATTTTTCTTGTCGAGCCCCGCGTCGGATACGGTAGTCACGTCTGCTACAAACGATATGCCTAGGCCTGCGTACTCGATATCGGGATTTTTGCCGTTCACCTGCTCCGCTTCAACAGCTACCGACCCGACTTGATTGAGGCCGTGTACAACCATGAGTTCATAAACGGCTGCCAGCCTATCGCGATTTGGCTGATTTAATCGGCGCACTAAGTCCGCATGCCACTCGCTCGGAGTGCAGGGCCGGATTGCGTCCAAACGTGCTTGAATGCTTCGACGACTAAAGAGCAAGATGGCCGCCTTTAGTCATTGATGCTGGTCACTTCTTTGAGCTGGCGATCCATTCCGTCAATGGCTCCAGATCGTGTGCCCAGAAGATGGTCAGGCCGCGTTCCTGCGCATCCAACAAATTGTGCAACTTGTAGACGCCGCTGAGGACCGCACTTGGCACAACCTGCCGCAGGCCAAAGTCCGTTTTCCAGCTCGTAGCTTTCACCGCAGCATCATTGTTCAACCGCTTGACCGAGTTGGTNGATGAGTTTGANACNTTACACTCTATGGGCATCACNCGATGGTCCCAAAGNCGNACGATGATNTCGCCTTTGCGGTTGCCNAGCACACTTTCNCCGCAGAATTGTCCTGGCTCGGGTGCCAGGGCGATCGTAGTGATCTTTCGCGGTTCCACCTCTTCGAAACCGAGCTTCAAGAGTGAATCCTTCACCGCGCCTTCCTGACGATCTTTGCCAGATGTCCGACGCTTTGTCTGAGCTCGACTCGCAGCCATCAACGCCGCCGAGGCAAGCACGGCTGCATTGCGCTCAGCCTCGGTCGGTTCACGATCTTCAACGACCCAAGCGAAGCGCCGACGGTCAAGCACCTGGCGGACTACAGCTATTACGCGCTGGACCAGTGCCGGTGTGGCCGCAAGATGTCCTTTCGTGAGCGATTGTGCATCCGAAAGGGTCTTCAGATCGTCCTGAGAAATCGGAGGACCTGCGAGATACCTGAACGCCTCAAGCAAATTTGGATCGCCCAAAACATCGAGCGCCGTATCCTCAAGACGAGAAAGGTCGACGGTGGTCTCGAGTATCTCCTCGATATGCCCCTGATACTCGTCAAAAGCGTCGAGATAGTCTTCCAGAGGTTCTTCGAGACGTTCGGTGCAAAAGGCCGCGATTGCCTTTTCTCTTTCGACCTCTAATTCTTCGTCGCTCCAAAGCGGCCGATCAATCACAGGCATACTCCGCTTGTGAGCAACTCCGGGCTCGGCACAATCACCCGTTCCATTTCACGAGGCTCAAATTTGGTTAGACCACCCGCGTAAGTCCGTCCCGACTTTTGCGAGATGTTGTGCTGCAGNTAGGAGACCAAGGCGCGCTTCAACTTTTCGTTCATCGGGTCACGAGGATACAACCCATGAGCGATATTGATATGCCTTGCTCCGGCTTTGTTTAGGGCAAAGCCAGGAGGGCGTCGGGCCATATATGTCGATATGATCGGGGCCGCTTCGCGAAGCCCAATTGACCACCAAGCCTTTCTATTGCGTGCGACATACCCGCTATGTGCACCCATCGATTTTGCTACCTTCAGGAAGCTTTCAACGCGCTTGCGGTCTGAGACAGAAAGTTCATCTAGGTCGGTTGGCAGATCGATGGCTTGCCTGAGCAAGTCGGGATCTTTCAACAAGCCGCCGGAATTGAAGACCTCGCGAGCGCGCGTGATGGTTGGGAAAAGCACCGAGTCAGGCAAACCAGCACTATGCTCTCCGGCGATCCATACGCCGTTTGCCCCGGTAACAGTGCCGCGATGAACCCGGCACAGTTCTCCTAGCTCGACGTATCCCTCGGGTGGACGTTCCGCTACCCGCGTCAGATGTGACCACCGCTTCTCGGTAGCGAGACGGTCTCGCCTAATGCGTCGACCACTTCCGAGTTTACCCAGACTTGCGAGGTCATCTACTCTCTGAAAGCTAACAGTCTTGGGTTCCGCACCAATTTCGAAGGTTGTGATCGCTGCGGTCGTGGCAGCATCGGGAAATGGCTGCGCGGTCGGTTCGATTACGGTAATGTTCTTCCCGCCGAGTTCGCCGAGCATCAGCGACCGAACGAGCGAGCCGTAGTTCACGTCAAGCCACTCGGAAGCTGTAACGAATGCCCCTACGTCCTTCTTCTCGGCTTCAAGTGCTGTCGCGAGGAAAAAGTACACGTGGAGCCCAGCGAGTTTGCTCGCCGGCAGTTTCAATTCTGCCGCTCTTTGCGCGAGCCAATCCTTCCACACAGCATCGATCTGATGATGCCTGACGTATGGTGGATTACCGATGTACAGTGTCTGTCCAGCAGTCCTCTCGGTGAAATTTCGGAAGTCACCGAGTATGATCTTTGCCCGCTTTGCATACCCATTCACACACAGATTGGCACGGGCCATCAGGGTTGCGACCGGGTCCACATCAATGCCGACAAGCTGAGCATTTGGGAACGCTCGCCCGGCGGCTGAGAGGAAGCGGCCTGAGCCAACCCCTGGGTCGACAACGCGCGATGGACTTGAGTTATTCGCGGCCCACTGCACCATCGACTGAACAATGCCCTCAGGAGTGTACGTCGCCCCATCAGACCGGCGTGTCTCCGCAGATCGGATTGACGAGAACCCTTCTCCTAAAGGGTCATTTCCGCTGAGAATTGAATCACGCAGCAGAGCCACTCTCTTTGCGGAAACTCGCTGCTTGGCAGAGCTTGCAGCGAGCCTCTTTTCAGCCTCCGATAACCCATGCCCGACATCGAGCGCGCCGAGTTGCAAGGCTGCCGAAATCAGTTCCTTCTCTGACGCGAAGAGAATGGGGAGATCAGTCATCGGACCGCCTCCCGATTTGCGCTTTGGCTCATCGACGTGGTTCCAACAAATTGGAACGGCTGCACCTCAATTTCTCTGTTTTTCTTGCGAGCTTCGGCGATGTCAAATGCAGTCTGCATCTGCATCATCGCTTCCAATGGAAATCCGAATGCCTTCTCCAACCGAACTGCCATCTCTGGAGACAAATGAACTCGTTGGTTGATGAGTTTGGATAGCGAAGGACGCGCGACGCCTAGAGCCTTTGCTGCCTCCGTGACGGATATCCCACGCTCGTCAATCAACTTGATTTTCAAGAACCGACCAGGGTGCCCGGGATGCTCCGTTCTAAACTGTGTCGCAGTACCCATTTGGTATCCCCTTTGCAGTCTATTGCCCTGTAACGCTACGGGTTACAAGTGTACCTTTGTTCTTTTTTTGTTCCACTGTCAATTGGAGCTGAAAGCAGCCTCACGAGCGTCGAGCTAGATAATTCTCTACCTTCTCGACTGTTCGGCGGCGCGGCCTGCGGCCAGCTCGTAGGTCAAGCACGAAGCGCGGATCGCCAACCGCGCGACGACCGAACCGTGTCGCCGAAATGTGCGATTCCTTCAGATGTCGTTCAATGCGATCCAGCAATTTCATGGCCTTCCTCGACTCACTCAACACTTGTGTTCCTGTTTTGTTCTTAGTAGGAAGGTTCCATCGAGTCTAGGAGATTTCCTTCTCTCCTGAGACCGCTAGAAGGAACGACACATGGAACATGTCAGAGAGGAGCTCGATCGCCTGATCCAGCAGCGACGGCTCGGATATTCCTCGATCTCGCGGATGATCGGAAGAAACTCGTCCTACATTCAGCAATTCATCAAGCGTGGATCGCCGCGCAAACTGGATGACGATGACCGGCGCACGCTTGCCAGCTTCTTCGGGGTCGACGAGCAAGTGCTTGGCGGACCGCCCGCACCCATGCGTGACGGGTTGATCGAAATACCCGTGCTCAATGTCGATGCATCGGCGGGCTTTGGAGCGATTGCCGAAAGCGAGACCGCCCATACCCGCTTCGGTTTCGACGAACGCTGGCTTGGCCGGTTGACCCGGGCGAAGAGCGCCAGCCTTTCGATCATCCACGTCTTGGGCGACTCCATGGAGCCGACACTCAGCGATGGCGACGAGGTGCTGGTCGATGCATCGGACCAAGGCTCGCGGCTGCGCGACGGTATCTACGTCCTGCGCGCCGACGATGCGCTGGTGGTCAAGCGCGTGACGCTCAAGCCCGGTGGCCGCAATATCACCATCAGCAGCGATAATTCGGCCTATCCGAGCTGGGACGATGTCGACCGGTCCGAGATCCAAGTGGTCGGACGGGTCATCTGGTTTGGGCGGGCGGTATAGAAAGCTCTCGTCGGCTCAGATCCCGATTTCGAAATGCTTTACCCTTTCCTTCGTGAGTTCGGGCTTGTCACTTGCAGGCGAAGGGCTGCGGACATCCTCGTCTTGCGAAAGGCCCTTGGCCGCTGCCGCCTTGAGCCTTTGCGTTACTTCAAGGGCCGACGCTTTCTCGCCGCTGTTGGACTTGATGGCCCGGCCGAGTTTCTCGGCATTATCTGCAATCAGCGTAAGGCCGTCGCGAAGCCGGGTGACCGTGACCAGGAAAGTCTGCCGATTGGCGAGATTGCGTTCGCGGCTGTCCATCACTGCGATCCCGCGATCCGAAGTAAGTCCCTGCGCCATATGCGCATTGAGGGCGTAGGCGAGGTCCATGCATTTGAGCATGGGGTCGCCGCGGTTCAGGCGGAGCTCCTTGCCCACTGATGTCTCGACCAAGACGCCCTTTGTGTCGATGGCCACGATCCTCGCCTGGTCGGCGTTGAACAGCCCGCGCTTGTGGTCGTTGTCGGTCCAACGGATTTTGTCACCTTCAATGATGGACAGCGATTTGCGCTCGAAGAGCGACAGCCGGCTATCGTCTGCGCCCGGCCGCAAGCGCGCGGGATTGAACTTGCGAAGCCGTCCTTTCCTGTCCTCAAGCACGAGCTGCTTCCGCGCATGGTCAATGGTCTTGACGGTGTAGTCACCCTTGGAGAGTTTCTGGGTGCTGTCGCGCGAGCGGAAGTTAAGGACCATGCCTGGTTGGTAAGTGCGAAGATAGCGCAGCTCCTCGTGTGTCACATTCACCCGCGAATGAACGGTCAGCCGGCCCGATCGTGGGCCGAGCTCGCCGTTGGCCTTGAGTCCGCACTGCACAGCCTCGTTGACCGCAGAACGTAAGGCCCGTCCCGAAGCGTAGATCGACGTCCGATCCCGATCCGCCGGGCTGAGCGAAAGCCACTTTTCGGCAGCAACAATCGCGCTGTCCCCACGAGCTTCGATGGTTGAAGGAGCAAGAGCCTGGAGCGCATCGTCGATGCGTCCCTCCTGCGCTGCGGCCTGGGCTCGCCGCAGTATGGGATCGCGGCCGCGTAAATTCACATCCATGTTGGCGCGCTCGATCCCGGCCTGCTGGACGAGGTCGAAGGGCTTACCGGCATCGACGGCGGCTAGCTGTCGCTTGTCGCCGACGAGAACCAGGCGCTGGACTTCTGCAAGGTTCGCCAGCCGTACCAGCTTGGCCTTGTCCTCGTTCGACACCATCGACGCCTCATCGAGCACCAGGACATGGTCTCCGAGAGCGCTCCGAGCCTCACGCAGCAACGTGGCATTTCCCGGCTCGTGCAGAAGCCTGCCCCATTGCGCGAGAAAGCGGGCGATGGTCATCGAACGGATGCCGGTGTCGCGCTCGAGCATCTGGACGAGCGTGTTCTGCACGGCGAGCCCCAGTACCTGCTTGCCTTCCTCGCGAAGCAGCTGGGCAACAGGCTTCATCACGCTGCTTTTGCCCGCCCCGGCTATGCCCTGGATCGCTACGGTCCGGTCACGCGACGAAAGGACAAGGCCAGCCGCATTCTCCTGTCCTTCGTTGAGCGAAATTCCGTGGTTGAGCGCAGCAACAGCCTGAACCCGCTCTGCAGCGTCCGCCCGATCCAGGATGGGCAACACCGCACCTCGTCCCTGGTCGACATTCGCAATAATGGTGCTTTCAAGGTCAAGCGCCTCCCGGCTCGCCAGCCAGCCTTTGTGCTCGCCTTTGCCGGATTCGAGTGCGCCGCTTCTGATCAATGCGTTCACACGGGTTTCGATGTGGTCCACCGTCGTCGGCAGCCCAAAATCGAGCGCCGCCTTCAGCAATCCCTCACGGGGAAAGGCTGCCTCGCGCTGCGAGAGATGGCGCACCGCGGAAGCAACGGCCTGCGCTGCCGCGATGGTCGGTGCATCTTGCTTGAGGACATGGGCAGGGATCAGTGGATCCGCCGGATTGCCCTTGATCCGCTGCGCGAACTCTCTCAGCTTCGCAATTCCACGCTGCAGAAGGTTCCCTTCTTTCGAGCTGGGAATGTCCTTTGTTGCAGCGCGCATCTGCGACGCATCGATCAAGCCGGTAAGGTCAATCCCGACTTCCTGGGATTTCTGCCGCCACCCATCGAGAAGGCCTTCCCGGTCCCTAACGGGCGCCTTGCTTTTCCTTGTATCGAGCACAGCAATGTCGCGGGTTTTCGGAGTATTCTCCCCCAGCTGGCGTACCGCGTCGAGGACTTCTTCGCGCCGCGTCGAAAAGGCCATAACTTGCTGGCGGGCAATGCCCGCTGCTTCGAAGTTGCCATGCTTTCCAACCGGCCCAGCCTCGTAGCCCATTTTCTCGACTGCCAGACGAAAGCGAGCCATGGTCATCGAGTTGAGCAGCGTGTTGAACGACCAAAGTTTGTCGTTGCGAAGCGCGCGCCACTTTCCGTCGCTGCCTTGCGTGACATTCGCCACGACCGCGTGAAAATGCAGGTTTGGCTCCTGGTTGCGGTTGGTGTCGTGCTGGAAAAGACCAATCGTCAGGTTATCTGTCGCGACCTTCCCGTAACCAGCCTGACTGCCCATCCGGGTCTGCGCCGCGTTCTTTTCTGCCCAGCGCAAGGTCTCGATGACGGCCTCACGATAAGCATCGATAATCCGCTGGTCGCCGCCCACCAGCGCGAGCAGCGACCAGCTTTTCGGGAGTGAAAATGTGAGGTCGGTTCCCGGCCTGTGNGCCTGNCCCGCNTTGCCGACCTGGATACCNCCGGGAAGCTCTCCCCGCAGCAAGGCATCGAANTGCTCGGCGCTGACGCGGCCCNCAAGGCCAAGNCGTTCNGCTCCCTTCCCGACCCAGGTTCCGGAACGATCNGCATCGNCNCCGGTGTAGTAATTGTCTGCCGCGAAATAGCTCGCAGCAGCCGAAGGGGAGCGCACATTGGCGACGGAAAGCATNCNGTNTGGTCCTCGTCACGGCTCCCCTCGCGGCCNGGTAATCCCTCCCNATTTGCCTTTCACATGTCGGGCTCGAACTCGCCGAAATCCTTNTCCGGAGGATCTGCGACCGCNCCTTCACGCAGGTCTTTCTCGACCGGNNTGAGAGGNTGGCGNCCGTTGGCAGCNGAACGGCCTCGTNGCGTCGAACCANCCTTGCCACCTGNGTCATCGCCGGCGGTTCCNGGTTCGGACNGATGCTGTTCCGCGCCCATTGCTGGTGNATCCTCACCGGTTTGCACNGCGGCGAGAGGTAGCGTTGGACCTGCATCCAGATGCGTATCGGANCGGGTTTCGGCACCGAGNTCACCAGNAGCGCGNCCTGCNTTCAGCTTTTCAAGCGGCACAGGCTCCTGCCGATCCTGCGGTTCATCGGCGACACGGCGCTGCCCCTCCAGGTCNAGTTTGAGCTGCTTTGNATCGACAGGCTTACCGGCACCGTCNTCATTCGANGCGGGATGCTCGTCATTCGGTTTCGAACCCGGTTTTGCTTGGAGCGTCGTTGCCGCAGGACCCTGGCCAGGCTTTATGAGCGGTTTCTCGCGGGCGATGAATCCNTCGGCAATACGACCACGNGTGCGCGGNATGAGCGANACCGGCGCAGCGGGGAATCCGTCGGGNAATTTNATGTANGCCGACANCCGCGGAAGGTTCATGAACTGGTCGGGCAGGAGCAACGGCTCGATCTGCCGCCTGGGCGTCAGGCTGACTGCATCGCGCGCATTGTTGTACCCGTAGCTATAGCCTTCTTCCATGTCGCGCACCTGCCGGTGGCCGATGAAATCGGAGCACCAGGTCGCTGTCTCGCGATCGGCGGTCGCCAGGATNAGCTTGGTGCGCGCAAGCGANGACAANGTCATGGCCATGTTCTCGCCGTAGACTTCCTTGAGCTTGGCAAACGCATGCACCCCGGTGACGATNGCACCGCCGAAGTTGCGCGCNGTTTGCANCCCCTTTTCAAGCGCCGGTAGTCGGTGAAGGGCNCCGAGCTCGTCGATCAGGAACCACATCCGCAGGTCATGTGTGCGCTCGAGCGTCATCAGCGTATTCATCGCCGTGTCGAGCCACAGCGTCAGCAACTGCGAGGAGATGCTCATGTCGACATAGCGGGCAGAAAGGAACAGGATCGAGCCCGCCTGGTAGTCGCCTTTGACCCAGTCGCGGACCGAAAAGCGCGGTCCGGATGAGGGCAAAAGCTTGAGCACTTTCGCATTCGCATTGAACACAGCGCGGATCGATTCCGCCATGCGGGCCGCTTCCGGAGCGGTCAGCGGATCGGCCATGGTACCGCGCATCAGCTTATGCACCTCGGACAGATCAGCGGTCATCAGCCGCCGTGCCAACGCCTCATTGGTTGCAGTGCCGGTACGGGCAAGATGAAGACACATCTCGACAAACAGCATGCGCGCCGCAAGCACCCAGAACTGTTCTGAACCACCCCCGTCATGGGGCACGAGCGCTTCAGCGGCAGCATGAAACTCAGCTTCCGTCGTGCAGTCGTTGAACACGCTCCAAAGCGGGCACCGCACATCGACAGGATTGAGAATGATGTCGCGTGCAGGATCGTAGAAGGCCTCAATGAATGCCCCTGTGAGGTCGAAAATGACCGCGCGCTGGCCGCGTTCACGCGCTTCGGCAACAAGTTCGGTGAGCGCCACGGTCTTGCCGGTTCCGGTCGTACCGATGAGCATGGCGTGGCTCTGCTCGAGCCGCCACGGCCAGCTTACACCGGCGAGATGTGCGGGTTGGTAATGGCCTGCTTCGGCCAGCGCCGACGAGCTCGCAAGCCGCCACTTCCAGCCAAACTTGCGGCCCAGTTCTTCGGCCCTGAATGCCTTGTTGTGACGCTCGATTTCTTCTTCGAGTTCGTCGAGCGAAACAAGCATTGCGCCGCGCTCGTGCTTGCGCTCCTTTGACCGACCGCCAAAGCGCTCGGCGAACCACCAGAAGAACACGAAGGCCGGGATCAGCAGTACTGCCGAAACCAGCAATCCCTGCTTCACTGCCGTACGAAACGCNTCGACCGCCTCGCGCATCGGCGGGAACTCGCGAACGATGCCGAACGGGAGGCCGACCCTTTCGCCGTCAAGCAGTTCAAGGTTGACCAGCTTGGCCGGATCGAACTCCATGAAGGCATAGAGACTGGCGTAGATATGCATCCAGACCAGGTAGATCTGGTGATCACTCAGAGCCGACCGCACCTCCCAATAGCAGGTGCCGACCGCTACCAGGCCGGTGACAATCAAGGGGCCCTTCAGGCCGGCTGCAAACATGAAACCAAAGTGGCCGAGCAACTGGCTCCCGCGGGTGAAATTCAGGAGATTATGCTTCATGGGATTGGCCTCCCATGTTTGCGTTGACGAGGAGGCCAAGACGCTCGAGGCGTCGCCGGTATGCCTCGTGAGTACGGTCGCGCAAACTCGCGTCAGGGTGGCTGGCCAGAAGCGCATCGAGCGCCACCGAAATGAAGATTGCCTGGCGCGCGGGATCGAGCCCTGCGGGCCTGTCCTTCGCCTCGTTATCGCGCTGCCACGCTGCGACGATGAGGTCACGAATAAAGACGCTGACACTGACGCCATGGTCCGCGGCACACTGGCGAACCCAGTTACCCACGGAGAGAGATACGAATGTCTGAAGCCGATCTTGTCGGGTCATGAAACAGGTTCCTTGTCGGGCCGACGGAACCTGGCTCACCTTGCGGAAGGTGGCAATGAGAATAAATCGTGAACAACTCGCAGTCAATCGAAAGATTCGGACTATATTTCAAGGTGATAGATGGATGTGAGTTGTCAGCGGATCAGCGCAAAGCCGCTCTACTCGCAGACGGGTTGATTTCGCCCAAAACCACATTCTTTAGCAATAACAGAAAGATTAATCCCGAAATCGCGGGGTAGGGTGTGCTCCTTTGTTCCCAAGTGCGCGAGGTGGTCCAGGCAATGAGGGGGATTCATCAAGGACGACTTTTCCCGATCTCCATGTTGGAGCGCGAGCAACCAAGCCTGGCAGCTCACAGCATGCAGATAGAAAGCAGTTGGACGCCTCCAGCCGAAGACAGCACCTGCGAAAGAGGCAGCGGCCAAGGGCGCGTGGGAAGCAAAGCAAGCGGGACCTGTCGCGTGCCCAAGCTTCCCGCCGCCCGACCCGGTGCCGGTTCGCAAGTGCGCGCGGGGCCCAAGAACAAATTACGCCGCACCCTCAGGAGCGCATCGCAAGATGCGCGGGACAGAGTGCGTCCACAGCCCCGCTCCACTTATCGGGCGGCGCCGCATTGCGGTGGGCGGCCGTCAGAGCAACCGACCGAACCGGTTTCTTGTGCTTCGATGGACTACCCGGCGAACAAGAAAAAAGGGCAGGAACCGCTTCCGGTTCCCGCCCTGTCGGAAGTCTCAAAACTCGTCGAGCATGCCGCCGTGGACCGTGTGGACCACCCGCGCTGCGAGATGCACTGGCAATATGTTGTAGTCACCCTCGTCGAGGGCAAAGTACCCGAGTTCGTCATCCTCGATAACGTGCTGATCGAAGAAGCTGTGCAGCGCTCTCTTCTCGGCTGTCTCCAGAGCCTCGAAATAGCTCCGTGACGGAAGGGCGCAATGCATCGAATAAGCCATGATAATCCTCCTGATTTCTGTCGTGAGACGACAGGAGGTGCGCGCGATGGTCTTGTGCATCCCGGGTCAGGGATCGCCCGGATGGGCGACCGCGATAGCGGCGGTGGGGGTAACGATTTTGTTCGCCGCCGGATGCAATCCGGTGGCGGGCAAAATGGTGGGGCCCCGCCGTCCTTGAGGCGGGAGGCGCAAGGCCATCATGCTGGGAGAACCGTGAGCAAGGACCCACCACCTCCGCCCAATATCAAACATCTGCTGCGTGCGAATTGTCTTTCCTACACCCCGATGACGCGGGCATGAAACCAACCGGGGAGCAGATCCGAGGGGGACAAAAGGACAAGTAACATGCCCCGAAACAGGAGCGCGATAGCAGCCCTGCAAAAGCTCGAAGCAGACCGCGAGGCGCTCGACGCCAGACAACGCGAACTTGAAGTGCAGGCGGCCAGAGAACTCGGCGAAATCATCCTGGGAAGTGGTCTCGAAAGCTTCTCGAAGAGGGGCCTGAGGAAGGTTGCCGAAGAACTCGGGAAACTCGGCGAGGATGCCGCGATCGAGAAACTGACGGGGCGCGGTGCAACACGTGCTTCGAATGCAGCGCCGGGAACCCAGTAACCCCAGAGGAAGAGGCCCTGCCGCTTGCGGCAGAGCCTCTTCGTAAGGGGACGATCGGGATCGATGTCAGTCGATATCGGGAGCGTCGGTGTTGTCGTTGTCGTCGCTCGAACCACTACCGCGGGAGAGGAAGTCGACCTTGTCGGCGAGGATCTCGGTGCCGTAGCGCGTGACCCCGTCCTTGTCCTCCCACTGGGTGTAGTGGATGCGGCCCTGCACGCTGACCAACTGGCCCTTGGAGCAGTACTGCCCGACGGTCTTGGCGAGGCCGTTGAAACAGGTCACCCGGTGGAACTCACTTTCCTTGGCGGTATAGCCGTTCTCGTCCTTGTAGGTCTTGCCGTCCTTGTCGCGTGCGGGGCGATCGGTGACGACGGTGATCCCGGTGACGTTGGTGCCTCCCTTGGTCTCGCGGGTGTCGGGATCGCGGGCGATGCGGCCGGTGAGGATTGCGATATTGGTCATGATAGTAGTCCTTCAGTTCCTCAAACCGGAGACCATCTCCGGCTTGCGAACTTGCCAAAGAAGCAGGGCATGGGAGGACTGCACCGCAGGAGCGAAGCTCCAAGGGGAACCTGTTCATGACGGGTGGTGCGGGCAGGCGCGCGAAGCGCGACCACACGGCCGGAAAGGAACGGGTTGCTGTACTCAGCTGACCTGATTCAGGACTGTTCGCGAAGAAAGCCGGATGGGTATCGGGTGCGGGTCTGAAGGTGCCAAGACCCTACTGCAATCAGCCTGCTCCATCGCCTTCCGATGCCGCCAGTAGATCCATGAAGTTGCGGGCTGCTTCCCGGTCTTCCTCGTTCTCGAACGCCACATCGAGATCGGGGGCGGACCCGAACATGTGTAGGAACGACCACAATGCAAAGCGCTTGCCCCGATCCTTCTCAAGGCCGAGATCGACCCGGCAATGTTCAATGCCGGCTGCAAAGGTGTCTGGGGCAACCCCGGAAAGGTCGCTGGTGGCAAAGTAGCGCTGTAGCAGAACGTCAAGTTGCATGACCGGTTCATATTCGGGTCGGCGCTGAATGCACATCCAGGCAATTCAGATGAAGATGATGAAGGGCCCCTCAGGACCCAGGAGAAGTGCCCAAGAGGCCGCGACGATCGACCACGGTGATCCGGCGCGTCTTAGCATCGATCACCAGTCGTTCGGTGACGCCATTGCCCGGAAAGGCGACGACATAACGCGGATTGAGCGAGAGCATCTGCTCGTTGCGCTTGAACCCGGCGCGGGCACCAAGCCGACGATCGAGCGAATAGGTCAGCTGCTGGACTTCGCGGCGTTCGGCCCAGCTGGCGGCCAGGCGATCGGCACCCTTGCCGTCGCCGCCATGGACCAGGAAGAGATCGGGAACCACGTCGCGAACCTTGTCCAGCGTCGCCCAGATATTGTCGGCATAAACGCGCGCGTCCTCGGCGCTTTCGAAGCTCTGGCGACCACCGGCGAAAACCACCGGAGTGCCTTCCGGGATCAGGGCATTACGCCGGTTCTCGGCGCGTGCGCGGAGGAAATCGCGGGCATCGATCACGGCCGAGGTAAGGTTTCGCGAATGGCTCGTGCGCGAGCCGGAAACGGGCTTCCACGAGGAACCGGTCTCGTCGCGGTAAAGTGCTGCCGCAGCCTCGCGCATCTGCTCGAAGGCCAGCATGCTGGCTTCGGCGGCCTGCGCGCGCTCGACCTGCTCTTCAAGATTGCTCGAATGCACTTCGGAGCCATCGGCGGATGCAAGGAGGACCCGGATCTCGTCGCTGGCCTGGTCAAGTTGAGCCGACTTGCGGCTGGCGGCGCGGTGGAAAAGGTTGACCATACCCCAGGCAATATCCTCGGCATCTGCTTCCAGGGCAGTGTCGGAAAACATCGCAAAAAGGTCGGACCAGACTGCGCCAAGCGTCTGTTCGATCGCATCCTCGCAGGGAAAGTCGGTCTCGTTGAATGGGGCCGGCCTGATGCTGAGGCCTGAGAGATCGAGGCCGCTCAACTGGTCGATGAAGCTGTCGTACATGAGGTGTCTCCTGATCGCGGGGACAAGGCGAGGAGGCACCATTGCCTCGGTCCTGTCCGCCGGAGCCCGATCAGGGCCGGGACAAGGGGCGAGACGCACCGCGAAGCGGGAAACCTGCGGCCCTAGGCTGGCGCGGGTAACACGGGCCGACGGGCCGCAGGTTGCGGCGCGCCCCGACCGGCCCAAGGGCCTCTCCCGGCGGACTGGGATGAGGCAGGATCAGGACCCGGTGTCGCACTTCGATCGGGAGCGCTCGAAGATCGCTTCGCCATTCGAGAACCGCCCGACCAGGCGCAGATCCCCGAACAGGTCGATGAACCTATCCGACACCTGGGTAAGCCAGTGCCGTGCCCTCGCCGTTCGTGGGTTGTAGAAATCCGCCTCCCAGTACCGGGCATCGTCACGCTCGGCGAGCCAGATCGCGGCAAGGCCGCAATAGGTCGATATGCCGCAATCGGCGAAGGCGTTGCGCAAGAGGATTCTGTCCTCGCGGCCGCGCCATCCATCGAAACGCTCGAAAGAAGGAAAGGTCGCCTTCGTGTTATCGATGACCTCGTCGACGAGGCACTCGTAGACCCAGTCGACATCGTCGCCTTCGCCCTCATCAAGCAGGCGAAAGGCCACCACGGAGCCGGTCGGATANCTGACGGAACGTCCCATCTCACTGCTCCTCAGGCGGCGTCAGCAAGGTCGATATCGTCCTCGCTCTCGCCGAATTGGTGACCCCCAAGATCAAGCAACAGGCTGGCCGCTTCCTCGGCCTTGGCCGCAGCGGTCAGGATCGCGCGCTCGTCCGATTTGAGGATCTTGAGCCAGGACGCGATGTAGCTGGCGTGATGGTCGAGGTGGGTGACCGGAAGACCCAGTTCGGCCCCGAGAATGGCCGAGGACAGCTCGGCGATCAGTTCCTCGGCNGCATAGGCNTCGCTNCCGAAGCGGTTCTTGAGATCNCGNTCGAGCCGCGAAGAATGNCCCGTCCAGTGCGACAGCTCGTGTGCAAGCGTCGCGTAGTAGTGGTCATAGGCTTCGAAGAGTTCGGCTGGCGGCATGGTGACCCGGTCNCGCNGCGGCTCGTAATAGGCCTGGGCTCCAGAATGCCGCAGGTCAGCGCCGATCTCGGCGAAAAAGGTATCAAGCCGCTCTTCGCGTCCTTTGGGCTCCAGCGCGGCAATGAGTGGCTTGGGATGATAGAACTCGGGGNGGCCGTCGCACTGGTCGGCATTGAACACGGCATAAGCTTTGAGGACGCGCCGGTACTCGGTGTCAGCTTCGCCTTCGGTGTTCTCGACCTCCTTGGTGTAGTTCTTGTAGAAGATCGCGATGGTCGATTTCTCGCCTTTGCGGACCTGTCCGCCGAGCGCCTGACACTGGCGGTAAGTCATCCAATAGGGCGAGACGTAGCCGTTGCCATCGGCCACCATCCACAACCAGAAGGTATTCATGCCGCGATAGGGCGTTCCGCAGGAGCGCAACGGCCGCGAGACGGGCACACCGCGCCAAGGCTTGACCCAGGGCTTTGTGCCTTGCTCGAGTTTTTCGATAATGGCGGCGGTAATGCGCTGGGCTGGCGAAGTCGAAGTAGTGCGGCGGGACTTGGTCATGGGAGCTCTCCTGATCGCCGGGACGGGCATGCCCCGGCTCAGGNAAGGCAAAGCTCCCTCCTCTCTCTTTTACATGTGGCGGCTACCGCAGGCGCGAGCTTCATCTCACGCGCTATTTGTTCAATAGACACTTCCAGAGGTGTCGAGCGCGGAGGATAGCCCAAACCTTTTCTCAGGAGGCGACTTTCGAAGATCAAGGCATGCATCGCGGTTGCCACCGGACAGACCTCAGAACTCCTCGTTCGCTAGTTTTTCGCCTGGATCTCTGGCCAATGCTCGCTCACCAAGGAGACCACGAGCTGCTCACCTCTTAAAGAAAGGCGATCGATCCATTCATCATCCATCGCNGAAAAATTGGTTCCATAACCAGCAACTGTGTCGCCGGATATAAAGTCATCTGGTTTGTTCGAGAGTCGCGCGTCGTCTTGTCCGAGATACGGCATTATGAAGCCACCGATCCTTCCGGCTCGTTGCAGATCGAAGAGCCGAGTGGTGGATGCGTTCTGAGCCCTCGCAAAAATGCTTTCAAAAACTGCTGCCATGCGTGCTGGCATTAACGACGAGGGCTCGCCAACATCCAGCGAGTAGCCCGCACGACATGCGATCAATTTGTAAACCGGATCAACCTCCAAGCTTATGGAGTGATCGCGGTCCGGCCAAAACGGCATCAAGCCGAGATTGTCGTAGACTCCTCCGTCAGTGAGTGAGATCCGATCAGAGCGCTTTGTTCCGTTGCGCTCGAACTCAACGGTGGTATCAAGCGCTGGCAGTGCCAACGGGTATGCTGCTGATGCTGCGACTGCATCTGCCAGGCTTGTATCTTCGGAGGTCGCTGAACCGTATCGCCAGCAATGCAACTTTTCTCTTGTAAAGTAGAACGCAGCCTTTGCGCGCAACTCACAGGCGACTATGATCAACCTGGGTCGATCACCACGCAATTCGGACAGGCGCTTCGAACCAAAGACTTTGTCGAAAACTCGCCTCAAAATTGTCGTTCGACTTGCTCTGCGGTGGAGGATCGTCCGGTATGGCCAGCGATCGCGGCGTGGACTCACTGGCAATAGTGAAATCATCAGCTTCGTCGGCAAAGCGGCCAATCGATCAAGGGATATGAGCAAGACGGTGAAGAGCGCCTTCAGCCCTTCCAAACTAAAGACCGCTTCGTAGGCTGCCGGCCAGACAAAACCTTGTCGCAACTGAATAGCCCCTAGTTTTCTAGACGCCCTCGGTGCTCATCATCTGCTGCCGTTCGAACTCTACGGGTGACAGCATCCCGTTTCTCACATGCTTGCGTATCGGGTTGTAGAACATCTCGATGTAATCGAACACATCCTGTCTGGCCTCGTCTCGTGAGCGATAGGTCCGCCGCCGGACGCGTTCGCGTTTGAGCAGGTTGAAGAAGCTCTCGACCACTGCGTTGTCATGGCAGTTGCCACGGCGGCTCATCGAGTGCTCCAGATTGTGGGCCTTCAGGAAGGACGTCCAGTCCATGCTGGTGAACTGCGATCCCTGATCCGAGTGGATCAGAACCTTCCCTTTTGGCTTCCTGCGCCACACCGCCATCAGCAATGCCTGCAGGACCAGGTCGGTGGTCTGGCGGTTCTGCATCGACCAGCCCACTACGCGGCGGGAGTAAAGGTCGATCACCACCGCCAGATAGGCAAAGCCTTCCTGTGTTCTTATGTAGGTGATGTCGGTCACCCATGTCTTGTCCGGTGCCGCGACATCGAACTGGCGGGCCAGCGTGTTGTCGACCACCCTAGATGGCTTGCCGCCATAGCTGCCCGGCCTGCGCTTGTAGCCGATCTTCGCTTTAATACCCGCCAGACGACTGGCGAGACGCGCCACCCGGTTCGGGCAGCAGGTCTCGCCCTGATCGAGCAGGTCGTCGTGCAGTTTGCGGTAGCCATAGACCTTGCCGCTGTCTTCCCACGCCTGCCGGATCATCGCAGTCTGGCGAACATCTTCCTTCGCCCGTCTGCTCAGCGGGTTCTTCAACCAGGCGTAGAAGCCGCTGGGCTGGATGCGAAGACACCGGCACATCGCGCGCACCGGGAACAGCGTGCGATGCTCGGCCACGAACGCGTATCTCACTTTGCATCCCTGGCGAAATACGCGGTGGCTTTTTTTAGGATGTCGCGCTCCTCGGTCACCCGCTGCAGCTCGCGCTTCAGTTGCCGGATCTCGGCGTCCTTTGATCCATCTTCGGGCCGCTTTGCGAACTGTCTCTTCCATGCATACAGCGAATGCTGGCTCACGCCGAGTCGCTCGGAAACCTCCGCCACCCGGTAGCCCCGCTCGGTGATCTGGGCCACCGCATCGCGCTTGAACTCATCGCTGAAATTAGCCTTCCCCATCGTCGCCTCCTGTCCTCAAAATTAGGAAAGAAAGCGTCCACAAATCTAGGGGCTATTCACACCCCGTTAGGCGACATCCATGCGAGGTTTGGGTTTATCGATGACATCATCATGCCTCATGCGCACGTAACGAATGAGCGGCGGATTGCATCAGATGCCGAGAGCTATCCCGAGCAGTTGACGGAATATGAAACGACACCGAAAGCCGAACACCTTCTTTCCCCGGAATTCGTTGAGGCGTGGCAAGAGCAGTTCGGCGCAGGTTTTGACGAAACCCGAGCGCTCGTAGATGCGATTGAAGACATTGGCATCAAGGCGGAGTCCGCTGTTCAGCAGCTCAAGAAAAGTGAACTTCTAGCGATCGGTGACGGGGCTTGGCCAATTACCTCCTCTTCCGTCGCGAGCCTCTTAGACGCACTTATCCACTTGCCGCGTTCCACATGGCGGGAAACGCCTGACGGGTTCGAGGATCGCGACCGGCATCCTTGGCGCTTCCGCCGACAGCTTTCGCTACTACGGCGCCCATTGATCCAGCTTGATGAGGATAGCGATCCAACGCTCATATTTGCTCCTGGCCAGATGCGCGACAGTTTCAAATATATGCTTGGAAATCTGCTTCGCGGTGAGTTCCCGCAAACTCAGCTTTCGCCGAAAATGAAGCGTTGGGCTGGCAAGGCTGCCGACAAGAAAGGACACGATTTCACGCTGAAAGTAGCGGAGCGCTTGAGAGAACTCGGATGGTGCACCGAGACCGAGGTGACAATCCCCAAGATCTTGGGCGAGCGCCAAGACAGGAACTACGGCGACGTCGATGTTCTAGCATGGGATTCGAACAGCCGCCGGGTATTGATCGTTGAGTGCAAGGATGTGCATTTTCGGAAGACCTACGGCGAAGTGGCGGAGCAACTCGCTGATTTCCGGGGCGTCATCCGTGAGAATGGAAAGCCCGATTATCTGCGTAAACACCTTGATCGCGTCGAAATTCTTCGCGGCAATATCGACGCTGTGGCGAGGTTCACCAAGGTCGCCGATTTGACCGACGTCGAGAGCCACCTAGTTTTTGCGGACCCGGTTCCATTGGAGTTCGCACTTGCACAGATGTCCGAGCAGGTTCGTATCTCACATTTTGATCGCCTAGGCACGGCGCTGGTCTGGGAAGCACCATAACTTCGAACTGTTCGAGAACACGAGCGAAACGGCAGTTTCGTGTTCCAGGCAGTAGGAGATCGTCCCTAGTTCCGTTCAGCCGCGCACATTAGATTGGCGCACCTAATGATCACATTCTTGGGATCAAGCCCCACAATACACGGGTAAGGCCCCCACGAAATTCGAGTAGTTGGAACTGTCATCCTTACAGCGCTAGTGCGACTTCTGAACCCCCAAGGCCTCCAAGACGTGAGGAGAAATAACATCAGGATCATACGGGAGGCGCAACGACGGCTTTTTATCCTCAACCTGGAACTGTGTGCCAAAGATTTGCGGCTGATTTGTCGCCAGCAAAAAGCGATCGAGGGAAGCTGCCGCAATCCAGCGTGCGGACGGTTCACCGCGTGCCAGTGCGACCATCGCCAAAGCGTGTGCTTGTAAATAATCCGATGGCTCTTCGCCGTGTTGAAAGATGAATGCAGCGAAATAAAAGTCCCTTCCTGATTTCAATTGACCTTCCCGCAGCAAACTCTTTGCTCGATTCCGCCTTTCTCGATCCCGGAGTGCCAGCAAATGCAGCCCTTGGTCATCTAACGAGGCAGCGTCGCTTCTTTCGCGCTGGTCTTCGTCAAAGATCGACGCGATTTCGCGGTTACTTGGGCGAAATCTAAGGTGACTATAGCGGGCGTTTGAGTCCCAATCTTCAAATGCGCATTTTCCCTCACTCGGAGCCCTCAGCATGGTGAAAGGCTCAAAGGGTAGCAGTTTAAATGAAAATTCCCCCTTGGTTTGATCTACGGGACTTAACTCGATGATGTCGGGGTTGTCAGGGTCACCGGGATCTTCAAACGCAATTGCGAGAGTACCTTCCTGTTCCTCAATCCAAAGAGATCTTCGCGAGACGGCGGGGCCGGACACCTGCCAAAAATCTTCTCCGTCCGTCAGATATTCAGACGGTGCAAGAAGAGAGGCACTCCACGCTTCCTCCTTGGTCAAATCAATTCGGAAAATTGCCTGACTTTCTGCACAAACGTACCATGAACCTTGTAGACCCGCCAAGCTGCTGGCGTCTGTCCGCCCCGCATGCAAAGCACCCGCCCCTAGGAGGCAAAGAGATATCGGCACAGTTCTAAACATTCTCAGGAATGCGCCACTTCGTAGGACCTGATCATATCCCATTACAAAGCACTCCAGATAGCTAAGCAGAAAGCGCGGGGACCTGCTCACCAATATCGGTCACAAAGCCCAAATCAGGGCTAGGGAAAAACTTAAACTGCTCAATGTACTTTTGGTATTCCGGGTCACTCAGCACATCGGGAAACAGGTTTTGGGCGCTGGACGCATCCCAGTCGCTTAGGGTTCCCCAAGCCAGAAAGTGGCAAAACGCGTCGGTGATAGGAACCTCTGGGCATTTATTCTCCAAGAAAAGGAATTGTCCGCTCTCGTTCACTTCCAAGAAGACAACTTCATCGTCAGGCGTTATGATAAAATCAAACGCCCCATACGTTAGGTTAAGCTCCTTCATTAGCTGCAAGCACTTCTCGAATAAGGACGGTGATAGCTCATAGGGATAGCACTTTACGCCACTCAAACCAGACATTCTCCAGTCTACGATTGCCTTTTCATGTCCCTGGGATTCGATCGCTATGCCGAATTGTTTCTCCCCGAAGATAGTTACCCTCGCCTCATACTTCTTTTCTATATATTGTTGGAAGATAGCCGGCTGAAGTCTTACAGCTTCGTCAGTGCGCGAGGAACGTGGCGGGAAAATTGCCGAATAGGCGTGCCAACTCGATTGCTCTCCCTTCCAAGTGTGAGGAAGAAGCGATTTGCAAATGAGCCGTCCTCGAGCTTTCTCACGGAAGCGCTCCACCTGTTCAGGTGAGTTGGTGATTAGGGTCTGTGGGATTTGCAAGCCGAGTTGTGCCGCAATAATCAGTTGCAGATGCTTACTGTTTCCAATCATCTTAGCTGGAAAATCGTTGACCATCAGACTCCCGGCATTCTTGCACATAACATCAATCATCGACAGAATTGATTTCCGGTGAGCTTTGTGAATTTGCTCTATATATGGCCGATCATCTTCGTGGATTTCAAACTCCTTGACGGAGTCTCCCGCCGTCCGTCGGAGCCAGACGGTATCATAGACGACATCAGGACCCAGGATCGTTTGGCTCTCGGTTGAGAATGACCACCCGTCGCCCACGTAAGTGGTTTGCTCATCGTAATAGGGAATGAGGCTTGGCATAAAGAATTCGACCTGAACACCCCTCCTCTCCAGCAAAAATGCCATTACGTAGGCCGTGTGATCTTGGGGCTCTGCGACGATAAGCACACGTGGGGATCGAAAATTGGTCATTCTAAAGCTCCGAGATACCTCTCTCCAATGCTGTGAATTGGCAGCAGAGTTCGATGAGATCTAACATGAATTGGAGAAATTCCTCCCATCTTCCGTCTTGGGCCATGCCGCGGAATGCCGGCGTGAAAGAGTTTCCATAATGATAAATCATGGGGCCTAGCGGAAGAAAGGGTGCTGAAATCACTCCTCGATTTGCAAGATTTCCATGAAAAATTGCGCGCGCCACACGTCCATTGCCTTCTTTTAAAGGATGAAAAATTACGAAGACCGCGTATAGAATTACCGCCTCCAACAACGGAGGAAAGGATCGACGCGCTCGGACATTCTTCAATTCCGGATGCCATAGCCGCGAATTCTCTACATTTATGTATTTCCAACCCGCAACATGCCCCATCCGTGGCTTGACTATTTCATTGTTGCGAAATTGGGCCACTTCGCCGAGCAATTTTGAGCCCATCTCAATGGCCCACTCAGGGTTGACTTGCCAATCGAGGAACTGCTCCCATCGCTCGACGAGAACCGGCTCCGAGCATAGCCTTTCTTGAAAGGTCGCCAGGCTCGGCGCGCGGTAAGAAATCCGAGGATGCGTCGCTATGCGCTCATCGTGCAAAGAAACAGTTTGCAGGAGTCCCGAGGCTCGAACTTCGCTCCCGTAGCTCCGCCACACTGCATTTTCGTAGTATCGGTTGAGCGAGGTGACGACACTCTCCAGCTCACAATATCGTTCCGTCAGGTGCGGTGAGCATTCCGGTAAGGTAAATCGGTCCTCTCGCATTGCGACCCTATTGAGCAAAGCCATCGAAAAAAGGGCGCCCGTAGACGCCCTTTTTCACTTAGTCGGCGTCGACGCCAACGTCATAGTCGGGACGAGGGAATGTGGGCTCCCAAGCTCCTCTGTCGCCGACTTATTTGCCTCGGACATGGATCTATTTGGGCACCAGCCGTCCATTTGGATGCGCAGCTTGCTCGACGATGTAGACCACCGGTTCATACCAAATTGCCCCGGTATCGGGGTCGACGCATTTTTCTAGGTGCCCGCCCCAAACATAGTTCTTCCCGTCGGCGTCGCTGCGTGGCGGCAAGCTCATTGTGCTCCGTCGCACCGGCATCTTCGCGCGCACTGGCACACCAAAGATGAGCGGCATGGGCTGGAAATAGATGCGGCCATTTCGAGTGGCGCTACGCGCAAGCGGTCGAATTACCTGCTCACCGGTCTTCGGATTAATGAGCCTCTCGAATATAGGTTCGAGAGGCACGGCGTCGGGCGGCGGATTGGCGTTAGCGTCCACTGTGAAATTTATACCGCCCGGCGCTTGTCTGGAAGCGCGCGGGCTCATCGCTGATAGTATTGATACTTTCGAGGATCAGCCTGATCCTGGAACGGTTTTCGCTCTTGCTCGGTCCGCGCCTTCTCCAAGGCGCGGAGGCGCTCCGCATTCTCAGGTTTCTTTAAAGCTTCCGCAATAGCCTTGAGTTTGGTCCTCTGGTGTTGATCAAGACGCCTGTAGGTATCTTGATCGAGCTTGATGCTCGCGGCGCGGGCCTCNGCCATCAGAATAAGCCTGCGTCCATCGGGTTCACTCAAAGCGCGTTCAAGTGCGTCTCGCCCTGCCGAGATCTGCGCGGCAAGACTATTCTGTCTTGCGCGGGCGGAATGCTGCCACCGCGGACCGGAGATGCCATGCTCGCTCATCGCCCGTTCCAGCGCGGCAGCTTCAAGAAGTGTGTCGTCTGCGCTAAGGCGGACCTCGAACATCTTCTTCTCGGTATATTGAATGCTTCGCAGTGAAGGCGCCACAGCCTCTAGGTCCGCCGGGGTAGGCGCAAGCGCGACCTCGCCAAATTGGGAGGGCCGTCTCAGGAGTTCGTTTTGCGCATGCCGAAGCCCCTTGTTGCGCGCCTGCTCGCGGAATGCCTGATAGGCACCATCTGCCTGGACAAAGCTGCGGCGGAACAACGCAAGGCTCTGTTCGGTGTGGTGTCCCCCGTCAGCACCTATGGCACAGATTGGCGGTTGTGATTTAAGGAGGATTTGGGCTTCGTCGTAGTGACGAAGGAACGAAGATGAAGCCCAAATCCTCAAGGTCCAAATCGCCTGCCGAGCAGGTGGTGAAGGACATCCGCCGCAAGACCCGTCGGCATTTCTCTGCAGAAGACAAGATCCGGATCGTGCTCGATGGCCTGCGCGGTGATGACTCCATCGCCGAGCTGTGTCGCCGCGAAGGGATCGCCCAGAGCTTGTATTACACCTGGTCCAAGGAGTTCATGGAAGCCGGCAAGCGTCGCCTGGCTGGCGATACTGCGCGTGCTGCGACCACGGACGAGGTGAAGGATTTGCGCCGTGAGGCACGCGATCTGAAGGAGTGTGTGGCCGATCTCACTTTGGAGAACCGGCTGCTCAAAAAAAGCATGATCGCGGATGGGGGTGACGACGAATGAGGTATCCCGCATCCGAGAAGCTCGAGATTATCAGGATCGTCGAGCAGTCGCATCTGCCTGCCAAGCGCACGCTGGATCAGCTCGGTGTGGCTAGGCGCACCTTCTACCGCTGGTACGATCGCTTCCTCGAGGGCGGGCCCGAGGCGCTTCAGGACCGCCCTTCAGCGCCGAGCCGGGTGTGGAACCGCATCGGAGACGATATCCAGCAGCAGATCGTCGAGATGGCACTGGAGCAGACCGAGCTGTCCCCGCGCGAGCTGGCCGTGCGCTTCACCGACGAGAAGCGCTACTTCGTGTCGGAAGCCACGGTCTATCGCCTCCTGAAGGCCCACGACCTCATCACCAGCCCGGCCTACACGGTGATCAAGGCGGCAGAGGCGTTCCACACCCAGACCACCCAGCCCAACGAGATGTGGCAGACGGACTTCACCTACTTCAAGATCATCGGGTGGGGCTGGGTCTACCTCTCGACTGTGCTCGACGACTACTCACGCTACATCATCGCCTGGAAGCTCTGCACGACGATGAAGGCTGAGGACGTCACCGAGACGCTCGACATGGCACTGACCGCCTCAGGCTGCGACCATGCCAATGTCCTGCACAGGCCGCGCCTGCTCAGTGACAACGGTCCCAGTTACATCGCCGGAGAACTGGCCAGCTATCTCGAAGGCAAGGCCATGGATCATATACGCGGTGCGCCCTTCCATCCGCAGACCCAGGGCAAGATCGAGCGGTGGCACCAGACGCTGAAGAACCGCGTCCTGCTGGAGAACTACTTCCTGCCTGGCGATCTCGAACAGCAGATCAAGGCCTTCGCCGAGCACTACAACCATCAGCGCTACCACGAGAGCCTGAAAAACGTGACGCCTGCCGATGCCTACTTCGGCAGGGCAACCGCCATCATCGAACGAAGAGAAAGGATCAAGCGACAGACACTCGAACATCGGCGCTTGCAACACCGCAGGCTCGCCGCCTAAACATCAAACCCAGACAAGGCCCACACTCCGTAAGCCTACGCCGCGAGTTGTGCCAAATGTTCTGACGACGGACAATCGCGGAATTCAAGCTGTTTGAGCTCGTCCGGCCTGAGCCCGGTATTGGCCGCGAAAAGTACAAAGTCGTGCAACTGCTCCGCATGCCACCGATAGTGCGGACGCTGCGGGTCCGCCGCGTTGGATCGCGTGGCCTGATACAATAGCTTATATTCGTTTGGCGTAAACCAGGGTCGATGTTCGACCTTGGTTTGGCGACGGTAAGGATCTGAAAGATCTGGGACGTGTTCGATCCATCCGTGACGGTAGGCGGTCTTCAGCACCATGCTCAGCGTTACGACTTCGTTGTGAAGTGTGTTGCGCGCAGGCGGCTTCCACTCCTTCTCGTCATCGTTCCAGCCTTCCGGCTTAGTCATCCGCTTCACACGGTATTCCTGAGCGGTGCCGGAGGTGATGCTCTTAACGGGCATCTTTTCGAAGTGAGGTAGTAAATGAAGCCTGATCCGGTCTTTGTGGCCCTGCACCCACTTGGGGCTGCGCCGGCCACGGGTGATCGCTTCGTACTCTTTTCAAATTGCTTTGCGGCCTGAGCAAAGGTTTTGCCGGACTCGAGCTCGCCAAATCTCTTTTTGGCGCAGAGCTCCAGATACCAATCTTCGGCAACGTCTTTGGCGCGACCGAGGCTGCGCAGCTTCGTGCTTTTGCGCCACTCCTTGCCGTCGAGGTATGTGGAGCAGTGCCAGTTACCGCCGTCCGCACGGCGGTAGAGGCGGACCTTGTCACCTAAGATTCGATGTATTTCCAAAGCGCCTCCCTTTGTGTGCGTTTGTGTGAGCGCTGTGCGACTCCATTTTAGTGTATCACGGGGGAGTTTTGAGCGTCAAATGCGTGCCGCAGACAAAGAAAAAACCCCTATGAAAAAAATGGTTTAATCATTTTGTCGGTTGGTTGCGGGGGCAGGATTTGAACCTGCGACCTTCAGGTTATGAGGCTTGCCCCGCGGCGAATACTTGACCGAGCTGCAAAGACCCCGTTCGCGAACGGCCGTCATGACGCGGGTGTATCGCCGTGTCCGCAGAAACTCGTCGAAGATAAACCGGACGATCTCAGCTTCTGGCTCGTCGACCTTTAACCCCTGAGGAGTGGCAACATAGCCGAATGGCGGCAAACCACCGTGCATTTTCCCGTGCCGCTTGCGCGTGCGGATGCTGTCGCGCACCCTTTCCGCGATAAGCTCGCGTTCGAACTGGGAGAAGGTAAGCAGCACATTGAGGATCATCAGGCCCATACTGTCGGAAGTATCAAAGGCCTGTGAGATGGAGACCAGAGCTATGTTAAGGCGATCGAAGATCTCGATCATCCTAACGAAATCGGCAAGGCTACCGGTCAGCCGGTCGATCTTGTACACCACGACAACGTCGATTTCTCCTGCTTCGATATGCTGCATGAGCTGCGAGAGCGCAGGGCGATCCATTCCGCTCCCCGAATGGCCGCCATCGTCGTATCGGTTGGGCAGCTCGACCCAACCCTTGTACTGCTGACTCTTGACATAGGCGCTACTGATTTCGCGCTGCGTAACCAGTGAATTGACATCATGTTCGAGGCGCTGGTTAGTGCTCTTGCGGGTGTAAATTGCGCACCGTTTCAACGGTGCGATAGCTTCGATATCCATGGGCAAACTCCGAAATTCCTTCGAAACATCGCCCCGTTGCGATCGGCGGAGAAGGTCTAAGCGCCGGATGTGGAGAATTATGCGGCTATATGAAGAGCAAGGGCATCTCGCGCCTGACCGCTCCCCTTGGAGCGATCAGCCATCGACCTTCAGCCTAAGTCGATTGCCAGCATTGCAAGGTCTGCTCTTGTCTTTTTACCCAAACGCGGACTGATAGTTTTCTGCCGAGTATCTGGCATGGAAAAGGCGGCCCGTCCCGATTGGGACGGACCGCCCGCCGAGTGACCTGGACCTGTCAGGAGGGGTCAGGCAGCCTGCTCGGCAATTTCGTCAGTTGCTTCGGCGTTCACCGCCTCGTCTCCTTCGTGGTCGGCCAATTCGACTTCTTCCGAACCGGCGAAACGCATGCTCGAAGGCACCCAGGCCTGCGCTCGTTCCTTGATATCTGCCTCGCCGATGAAGTTGCCCGAGAAAATGCGTTCGGCAGCGCTCGCGAGTTCTGCCTTCTTCGACGCAGCGTAGCGACTGACCATTTCGGGACCACCAGCGGCATCGAGCGCTTCGAGCGTGCGGGTCTTGGCAACACGGTCGAAGTAGTTGGCAGCCGTAGGACGCCACCAATGCGCGGTCTCGATTTCGAGCAGCGAGCCGAGCGCCTCGTGCATCGGCACCGAACGCTCGCCTTCGCAGGCAAGACTGGCAACGAGTGCACGCGAGACGACATGACCAAGCCAGGCCGAGCGCGCCTCGTCGGTAAGCGCCCGGAACCTGGCAAACCGCTCGACATCGCTCTCGCCAGCACGCCAGCTTTCATCGAGCGACCCCGCGAATTCGGCCAAAGCAGCACTCGCCGGCGCATCCTTGGCCTCAAACCCGGTGACCGGGCCGGACGCTACCGATCCGACAAGCGTCGACGCTTTCTTGGCGCGCCAGTCGTGCCCATCGGCATCGGCGAGCGTGAAGACCATGAAGTCGAGTGCCAGTGCCGGATCGTTTGCGAGATGGATCGCGAGGATGTCGCGGCGCTGCATCGCGAGCTCGTCGAGCAGGCGCTGGGACAGCGAGCTCCCTTTAGGCTTCGCCGCTCCGCTCTCCTCGACGGCCTCGACCACACATTCGTCAGCGATGACTTCGGTCTCGGTGTAGTATTGCTGGACCAATGTCGGCTCGCCATTTCGCGAGAGGACTAGGAAGGCGCCAGCTTCGGATTTCAGCTCGTCGGCGAGTACCGGCGGCCGATCATTGATCGCGCGCATGGCGCGGTCGATTACCACGAGTTCCTGTTCGGCCTTGGCGACCTCATCCTCGTCGCTGTCCTCGTCTTCGAGCACAGCGGCGACGCGGTCGTAGTCGGCCTCGAGCTCGCCAAGTTCCTTCGCTTCCTGTTCGGTCATCGGCGCAGGCTCGCAAGGCAGACGGCTCAGACCTTCAACAAGGTCGTGGCTGACGTAATTGCCAAGGGTCGGCCGAATCCAGGCAAGTCCATATTCGAGCGCGGTCTTTTCTGCGGCTTCGTCCATGGCCTTGTGCGCTAGGTCCTCGAGCAGCGCGACGTCGATCCAGCTCTCGCTGGCATCATCGTCGAACAGTTCGCGCTCGATCCGGCCACCTGCGGCGATATAGGCATCGCGTCCGACGAGAACAGCACGCGGATCGGAACCGCGCACCGTGGCATCGAGCACCATGCGGCGGATCGTGTCGGGCGTGATCTGGTACCAGGCGTCCTGCAGNTCGGCATAGACATGCGCCTGGCGCTCCACNTCGGANATCGCNCCGTAGGCCTTGGCCATGTCGAGCGTGATCGNGCCNTCGGCGAGCGCTTCGAAGACGCANGGNGCGAGACTTGCNAGGCGCAGNCGNCCTTCGACGAACCGGACAGTGAGGCCGAAGCGGCGCGCCACGTTTTCCGTGGTAGCCCCTGCCTCGATGATGGAGGCGAAGGCCTGCGCCTCGTCGGCNGGGTTCATCGCGAGGCGCTGGAAGTTCTCGGCAAGACTNGCTTCGCGCACTTCGCTTTCCTNGCCTTCGATNACGAGGCANGTGACNTCGTGNNTNTCNGGCANGGTGCCCTCTTCGGNCAGNGCCTGCAGCGCGGNGAGACGGCGACCGCCGGCCTCGACCTCGAACTTGCCGCGCTTTCCTTTGCGCACGACGAGGTTCTGCAGCAGGCCGCGCGCAGCAATGTCTGCCCGCAACTGGAGGTCGGCCAGCACGTCGCTCGACTTGCGAACGTTGCGCGGACTCGGGACGAGCTTCTTCAAGGGAATTGACTGGATCATGGGTGTTCTCCTGATAGGATGCAGGCGCAGGTGAGGATCACGAGGCCCACAAGCCCAAAGGGCTCCCTCCACTCTCATTCTGAGATTGGGGTCTGCCCGAGGGATCAGGCGGCAAGCGCGGGGAGGACCGACGAGGCTGCGGAGACTGGCACGAACAGCCGCGTGCGGTATCGGATAATCTCGGTGAAGCAGCCCTTGTTCTTGTACCAGTCGAGCCGATCGGGCGAGAAGCCAGTCAGTTCGAGGCGCTGTTCGCCGCCGACCAACGAGCGCTTCACGGTAAGTGGATCATGGCTTGCGAGGCCCAGCGGTTTTCCGCTTGCGAGGACGAGGTCGCCGATCTGCTCTGCCGATGGTCCGGTAACCCCGGACAGGCCAAAGGTTTTGGAAATCGCAAAGAGATCAACATCGAGCACTTCACGTCCGATGATCGACTGGCCGTCCTCGGCAACGAGCCGGGTGACCCGGACATGATCGCCAGACAGGCGCTTCCAGACCGGGAGCAGCAGCCCGGTAGCGAGATGGACGCGCTCGGTCACCGGTGAAGCGCCAGCCTCTTCTTCCTCGGCACGCCAGGCGCTCGTGAACGCGGTGACGCCAGTTTCTTCCCAGTGGCTTTCACCCAGTGCCTCAAGCGTCCAGTTCGCGGACTTGAGCGGTCGCAGCAGGCGCCGACGTTCGATCACCTCCCCGTCGTCGGCGATGAGACGCCGGGCTGGTATCGACAGCGCGACCTTGCCCGAGCGCGCATTGCGCATCGGGATTGCGTGCGGGCTGCCAATCTCGTGCATCCGTAGCAGGCGCTGCAGGCGCAGAGGCCGCAGGTGCCTCGTCACTTCGAGCGAGACGAGGCGGGTTTCCGCTCCGGTCACGGGGTCGGTGCGCAGGAGTTCATCGGCGAGGACCGTGAAACGATCGACCTTCACGGTTTCCAGTCCCTGATCGAGCGTTCCGGCCTCGCGCGCGGCTTCGATCCGCGCTTCGACGAGGCCAAGATATTCATCGAAGATGGCGTTCTGGAGCGCGATCGGCAGCGCGAGGATGCGGTTGAGCCAGCGCTGGATCGTGGGGAGATTGTCGGTCAGTCCCCCATCTGGGTTTTCGAGACGGAGGCCCGTTCGCTCGACGAAGTGGCCGAAAGTGGTGGCTTCGAGCTTGCCGTCATAGAGCAGCTGGAACCAGCGGCTGAGCGCGTCGCGCGCATAATCGCTTTCGAGATTGTCGGCCGGGTCGAACAGGTTCTGTCCGCCGGTCTGGCGCTGGCCGCGCGTAAGCGCGCCCAAAGCGTCGAGCCTTCGCGCAATAGTCGAGATGAACCGGCGCTCGCCCTTCACATCTGTGGTGACCGGGCGGAACAGCGGGGCTGAGGCCTGATTGGTGCGGTTCGTGCGACCAAGGCCCTGGATGGCGTTGTCGGCGCGCCATCCCGGTTCAAGCAGGAAGTGAACCCGGCGCTGCTGGTTCCTGGCGCCCAAGTCGGCATGATAGGAACGCCCCGTGCCGCCCGCATCCGAGAAGACCAGGATGCGCTTGGTCCCTTCCATGAAGGTTTGCGCTTCGGCGACATTGGCGCTGGGGCTACGCCGTTCGAGGCGCTGCTCACCATCGCGGCCGAGGACAAGCCTGCGGGTCCGGCCCGTGACTTCGGCCACGGCGTCGGTTCCGAAATGTTCGATAATCGCATCGAGCGCAGTGGCGATGGGCGGCAGTGCGCAAAGCTGTTCGATCAGCGCATCGCGCGCAGCAATGGCNCGCGGGCAGAANACGGGATTGCCCTCNNCGTCGCTCATCGCCTCGGAGCGAAGATTGCCNTCCTCGTCGGCGAAGACCTGCATNANNCGNANCGGNAAGCTCTTNGNNAGGTAGTCGATGACGTATTCACGCGGGGACAGATCGATATCGAGAGCTTCGCGTTCTTCCACGGTAAGGTCGGCAAGGCGCCGGTCGAGCATGGCCTCGGCGGTCGAGACCAGCTGCACGACAACCGAATGCTCTTCGCCAAGCGCTACTTCCATCGCGGGGATCAGGCTCGGCAATTTCATCGAAAGCAGGAGCTGGGCAAAGAAGCGCTGCTTGGTGCCTTCGAAGATCGATAGCGCCGCAGCCTTGGCATTGCGGTTGAGCGTGTCGCCGCTGTCCTCGTCGACCACGCGGGTTGCTTCGAGCGCAGCTTCGAGGTTGCGGTGAATGATCGCCCAGGCATCAGCATAGGCATCATAGATTTTTATCTGCGCTTCGGTCAGGCTGTGTTCGAGGATCTCGTACTCGACCCCGGCGAAGGACAGCGCACGGGCAAGATAGAGACCCTGGGCCTTGAGATCACGGGCGACGAGCTCCATCGCCGCGACGCCGCCAGCGCGGATCTCGGTCATGAATGCCTCGTGGGTCGGAAAGGCGGTCTCGGGTCCCCAAAGGCCGAGGCGGGAAGTGTAACCGAGGTTGGCGATATCCGAAGCGCCAGTGGCAGACGCGTAGAGCACGCGGGCGCGTGGGAGATGGTTTTGCAACCTGAGGCCCGCCATGCCCTGTTCGGAGCCCTTGACCTTGCCGCGGGTTGAAGAGCCCCCAAGCGCATTGGCCATCGCGTGGGCTTCGTCAAAGGCGATCACACCGTCGAAATCCTCGCCCGCCCAGGCAAGGATCTGGTCGAGCCGCGTATCCTCGGCGCGGCCCGAGCGCAGCGTTGGATAGGTGACGAAGAGAATGCCTTCGGACATCGTTACGGGCTGGCCGAGTTTCCAGCGCGAGAGCGGCTGGAGATCGAGCGGCAGCCCGCCAAGCGCCTCCCAGTCGCGGCGTGCATCTTCGAGCAGCGCCTCGTTCTTGGTGATCCAGACATGTCGGCGCTCGCCTGCGAGCCAGCGATCCATGATGACCGCGGCGATCTGCCGTCCTTTGCCCGCTCCGGTTCCGTCGCCGAGGAAGAAGCCTTGGCGGTAGGAGTGTCCGTCCTCGGAGAGTTCCAGCGAGGTGCCTTCCTGGCTCACCTTGAACTGACCCGGAAGATCGCGCGCAAATGCCTGGGCAGCGTAGACCAGTGTCTCGCATTGCGCTTCGGACAGCAGGCCATCGGCCTGCCANNNNGCGGGAAGGCGCGGGNNAACNTCNGGCTGCGGNGCCGCGACCGAACCCATGGCGACCGATTCCACGAGCGGGGTGGGATGNNCCGGNGCNNCTTCGAACGCNATGCGGCTGGGCCGGTAAGGCAGGTAGATGCCNGNCTGTTCGGGNACAGGCGCGGGGTNGGCGAGGACCGAATAGGCAAGGTCGATCGCATTCGCCGTGGCTGCTGGTGTCGCGGCGAACGGCGCCACCGGCCGAACCGGCGCGCTTTGGGCCGAAGTCTTGCCAACGAGGCGCACTGGCTTGCCGAGCGGCAGGCGNTGGATGTTGGCGGAGGTCTGTANGCGTGGCGGAAGCGCAGTGATAAGCTCGTGGAGCGAGATGAGGTCGGCAGTATCTCCGGTGATCGCAGGCGAGGACGCAGTCGGCGTCTTGTCGAACACAACCAGGCGAACAGCGATCCCCGTCCCTGTCCGGCGAAACATCTGCTGCAGGCGAACATCGAGGAGCAGCGATGCTTCGTCCTGTTCCTTGGCGAAGGCGGAGGCGTCGAAGCCTTCAGGCATAATGGCGACGATCCTCGCCCGATTAGCAGCGGCCCGGATTGCACCGCGTAGGTGACGCATAGCGGTCTCACCGTCCTTGCCGCGTTCCAGGCTGTGAGCGAACGGCGGGTTCATCAGCACGGCAGACGGAACAGGGCCGCGAAGCAAGTCGGCGATCAGTTCCCCGTCATGCGCAGTGATGGTGGCCGTGGGGAAGACGTGGGCCAGACCGTCTCGTCTTGCCGGATCGATCTCGTTGAGGAGCAGCGAAGCGTTCTGGACGCTGCCCCAAAGAGCAAGGGCACCATTGCCTGCGGACGGTTCGAGGAGCGTGTCTTGCGCGCAGCCAGCTGCGGCCTTCGCCATCAGCCAGGCCAGCATTGGCGGGGTCGAGAACTGCTGGAGCTCGACCTGTGCTTCGCTGCGCAC
>FUFK010038782.1_pt1 | contig 76310 bp, 67 predicted proteins | sample 1021851 | NCBI WGS metagenome assembly FUFK01 (sample SAMEA51879418, study PRJEB19060) | metagenome | reverse complement strand
GCGGGAGCCTGCGTCGCCCGCGGTGTCGGCGTCGGGGTCGCTGCCGGCGCGGGTTCGTCGAAACCCGGCGGCAGCAGATCGACCGGCGCGTCCTGCGCGAGAACCATCGCCGAGCTCAGCGCCAGTGCGGCGCCGCCCGCCAGCCATGCGGATTTCATCGTGCAGCCTCCGGCATATCGATACCCTGTTCGATCGGATGCAGCGGTTCCTCGCCGCCATCGATCAGCGCCGCGATCACCAACACGGCGAACAGTATTGCCAAGAGACCTGCAATCCTTCTCCCGCTCATCGCCAAGATTTTCGCGTCCCGTTTCAAGTGCTGATACCTTGCCCGCGCCCTAGCCCAGTTCTAGGCACGGCGGCAATGACCCATGCAACAGCCTTCACGCCTGCCGAAATCGGCGGCCTTGCCCGGCGGATCGATCGCCCCGTGGTGCTGGTCGGCCTGATGGGGGTCGGCAAGTCCACGGTCGGACGCCGCCTCGCGGCGCTGCTCGACACCGACTTCATCGATGTCGACGAGGAAATCGAACGCGCCGCCGACCGGTCGGTCAGCGAAATCTTCGAAGCGCATGGCGAACTCTATTTCCGCGCCGGCGAACGCCGGGTGATTGCCCGGCTGGTCGAGGAAGGCCACGGCGTGATCGCCACCGGCGGCGGCGCCTTCGTCGATCCCGAGACCCGGGCCCTGATCCTCGACCGCGCCATCGCGGTGTGGCTCGATTGCGATATTGATACGCTGGTCGAACGCACCGCGCGGCGCGACAGCCGGCCGCTGCTGCGCAAGGGCGATCCGCGCGCAATCCTGACGCAGCTCAAGGACCAGCGCGGCGACGCCTATGCCGAGGCGCAGGTCCATGTCGTCACCGACGATGCGCCGCACACCGAAACCGCGCTGAGCATCCTGAGTGCGATAGACGCATGGCTGTAATTCCCGTCGAACTGGCCGGCCGGGGCTACGAAGTGCGTGTCGGCAACCGGTTGCTGGCCGATCTGGCAGCGCAGGCCCGGCCCTTCCTGCGCAAGCGCCATGCCTGCATCGTGGCCGATGCCAACGCGCGCCGACACTGGGGCGAAGCCGTCGGCAATTCGCTTTCTGCCGCGGGCATCGAACCGCGCTGGTACGATGTCGCGCCCGGCGAAACATCGAAGAGCTGGGACAGTCTCGCCCGGCTGACCGACTGGCTGCTGGATCAGGGTGTCGAACGCGGCGACCATGTCTTCGCGCTGGGCGGCGGCGTGGTCGGCGACCTGACCGGCTTTGCCTGCGCGATCCTCAAGCGCGGCTGCGGCTTCGTGCAACTGCCCACCACGCTGCTGGCGCAGGTCGACAGTTCGGTCGGCGGCAAGACCGCGATCAACACCGCGGCGGGCAAGAATCTGATCGGCGCGTTCCACCAGCCTTCGCTGGTGCTGGCCGATCTGGGCGCGCTGGGCACGCTGCCCGAACGCGAACTTCGCGCCGGTTATGCCGAAGTTCTCAAATACGGCGTGCTCGGTGATCGCGGCTTTTTCGACTGGCTCGAACAGGACGGCCGGGCCGTCGTCGCCCTCGACCCCGCTGCCACCGAACGCGCCGTCGCCGCCAGCGTTGCCGCCAAGGCGCGGATCGTGGCGGAGGACGAACGCGAGACCAGCGGTGCCCGCGCGCTGCTCAACCTCGGGCATACCTTCGGCCACGCGCTCGAGGCGGAAACCGGCTTTTCCGACCGTTTGCTGCATGGTGAAGGCGTCGCGCTGGGGATGGTCTTGGCCGCACGCTATTCGGCGCGGCGCGAGGAGATTTCGCTGGCCGACGCGCAGCGCGTGACTGCCGCGGTCGATGCTGCCGGCCTGCCCGCGGAAATTTCCGCGCTGGGGCTCGACTGTGACGGTCGGCGGCTTGCCGACCACATGCTCCACGACAAGAAGATGGACGCGGGCACGCTGCCCTTCATCCTGCTCCGCGCGATCGGCGAAGCCTATCTCGCCCGCGATGTCGAAATGACCGACATCGCGGCATTCCTCGACGAACAATTGCAGGCGCATTGACCGCCGATCCGGCCGCGCGCATCGTTGCGGGGATGGTGCTCGACATCCGCCCCGCCCACCTTTCCGATCCCGCAGTGAGGGAACTGGTCGCCTATCACCAGCGCGACATGCTGGCGATGTCGCCGCCGGGTACCAGCTTTGCGCTCGACGAGAGTGGCCTTTCCGGACCGGGCATCACGCTGCTGGGTGCATGGCGTGGACGAGTGCTGGTCGGCATCGGGGCGATGAAACGCCTGTCCGCCGATAGTGCCGAACTCAAATCGATGCGCACCCATGCGGACCATCTGGGCCGCGGAGTTGCATCGGCAGTTCTCGATCGCCTGATCGCGATCGCCAGGGCAGAAGGGATTTCCCGGCTCAGCCTCGAGACGGGCACGAACGAGCGGTTCGCCCCCGCGGTCGCACTGTATGCCAAGCGCGGATTTTTCGCCGGCGAAGCTTTCGCGGACTACGCCAATGGTCCGCACAACCAGTGCTACCACCTCGCGCTTGCGCCGGCAGCGACCTGATCAGCTGAGCCGCGTTTCCAACCGCGTNACCGAGGCCGNGCCCACCGGCTCGTACTCTGCCAGCATGCGGTCGTGGTCGGTGAAAAGCTGCTCGATCTCGCTGCGACGATGCAGCAGCGTGTGCGCTATNCCCGGNGCGAGGCTTTCGCCGTCGCCGATCTTGCCGAGAATGGCCGACAAGTCGCTGATCGTCGCCTCGTCCGGCGTTTTGAAATAGTGGCCCTTCGCATCGAAGAAACCGGTACCCATGCGTGCCATGTTCGAAACCTCCTGCGTGGATGCACAAGGCGAACCCGAAGGCACGGATTATCTACCCCTTGGCGCAGGGATTCCAGAGCATTTACCATTTTGGCCGGCTCGGCGGGGAAACCNGCGCGAAACGNAAAGCACCGCTGAACCGATNTTGCGCAGGAAGTTCCGTTTGCNCCGGATCCGCGAACTATTCGAGTTCGAGGATCACCTCNTCCACNGCGAGTGAATCGCCTTCCGCTGCGTTGATCTTGCCCACCGTCGCCTGCTTTTCGGCGCGGAGGATGTTTTCCATCTTCATCGCCTCGACGGTGGCGAGCGGCTGACCCGGCTGGACCTCCTCGCCTTCGGCCACGTGCAGCTTCACTAGTAGCCCCGGCATCGGGCAGATCAGCATTTTCGACAGATCGGGCGGGGTCTTCTCGATCATATGCGCCGCGAGATGCGCGACCCGCGTCTGCAGGATCCGCAAATGGTGCGTCGCACCGCGCGTCGTGATGGCATAGCCGGTCCGGGTGGACCGCAGTTGGAGCGTGTAGCGCGCGACCGGATCGGCATCGTCGTCCGCTCCGTTTTCGAACAGCGCGACATCGACCATCGTTTCGCCCGGAGTGTACTGCATTTCCAGCGTGACCGGTTCGCCATCGACGGTCAGCGCGGCTTCCTCGAGCCGCACTTCGTGCGATGTCGAGCCTTCCTCGCGTCCGCCGATGCGTACCGTCCAGTCGCCGGGAGCGTAGAGGTCGTCGGACAGCTGCCCTTCGACGCGCCGCGCGCGGTCGGCATCGGCCGTGGCGATGNCGCCGGCGACCGCGGCCAGAACCCGCGTCAGCTGGTCGGACGCGGGCGCGCCGGTGAACCCATCGGGATATTCCTCGGCGATGAAGCCGGTGGTCAGTTCGCCCGAACGGAAGCGCGGGTGCTGCATGATCGCGCTGAGGAAATCGACATTGTGCCCCAGCCCCTCGATCCGGAAGGCATCGAGCGCCGCGATCTGCAGATCGGCCGCCTCGTCGCGCGTTTCGCCCCAGGTGACCAGCTTGGCGATCATCGGGTCGTAGAACATCGACACTTCGCCGCCTTCGAACACGCCGTCGTCGACGCGAACGCCGTCGACGCCGCGGCGGCCGTTCTCCTGCCCGTCATCGGCCCAGGGTTCGACCGGCGGCTGGTAGCGCACCAGGCGCCCGGTGGACGGCAGGAATCCGCGATAGGGATCTTCGGCATAGACGCGGTTCTCGATCGCCCAGCCGTCGATCTTCACATCGTCCTGCGTCATCGCCAGCTTCTCGCCCGCCGCGACACGGATCATTTGCTCGACCAGGTCGACCCCGGTGATCGCCTCGGTAACCGGATGCTCCACCTGCAAACGGGTGTTCATTTCGAGGAAGTAGAAGCTCTCACCGGTCTTGTCGGCGCCGCTGACGATCAGTTCGACCGTGCCCGCGCTGTGATAGCCCACCGCCTGCGACAGCGCGACGCATTGCTCGCCCATCGCCTTGCGCATCTTCGGCGTCACAAAGGGCGACGGGGCTTCCTCGACCACCTTCTGGTGGCGGCGCTGGATGCTGCATTCGCGCTCGTTGAGATAGATCACATTGCCGTGCTTGTCGCCGAGGATCTGGATCTCGATGTGGCGCGGATCCTCGATGAACTTCTCGATGAAGACGCGGTCATCGCCGAAGGAGTTGAGCCCTTCGCGCTGCGTCGCTTCGAAGCCCTCCTCGACATCCTTGTCGTTCCAGGCGAGGCGCATGCCCTTGCCGCCGCCCCCCGCGCTGGCCTTCATCATCACCGGATAGCCGATGTCGTTGGCCCATTTGAGCGCGTCTTTGGTGGTCTCAATCGCATCGGGCGATCCGGGAACCGTGTTGACCCCGGCGTCCTTGGCGATGCGCTTGGATTCGATCTTGTCGCCCATCGCGGCGATCGCCTTGACCGGCGGGCCGATGAAGGCGATATTCTCTTTCTCCAGCGCTTCGACGAAGCTCGCGCGTTCGGACAGGAAGCCATAGCCCGGATGCACCGCTTCGGCGCCGGTCTGCTTGGCCGCGGCAATGATCTTGTCCGCCACCAGATAGCTTTCCGACGCGGTTGCGGGGCCGATGTGCACCGCCTCGTCAGCCATGCGGACGAAGGGCGCGCGCGCATCGGCATCGGAATAGACCGCCACGGTCGCGATACCCATGCGCTTCGCCGTCTTGATGACGCGGCAGGCGATTTCACCACGATTGGCGATGAGGATTTTCGTGAACATCGGTGTCAGTTCTCCGTTCCGGGCTTCGCTTCGCCGGACATCTGATTGCGCGTCAATTCGCGCAGTTCTTCGGTTCGCCGCTCGGTCAGAACGGTCATGCAGGTGCTGTGGAGGAGCGGTTGCATCGTTCCCCCGCGCGCATCGTAGCTCGACAGCCGGCAGTGCGCGTCGCGGTACGCGATCCAGGCGCGCTGGGCTGCCAGCAGGCTTTCCCAATAGCCCGGCTGGTCATCCTCGACCGCATAACCATCCTCGCGCTGCATGACCGCGCGCACTTGCGGCCACAGGGCGTTCAGTTCGGCATCGGCCTGCTCCCATTCCCGATGCGCGCAGATGTTCATCTCGCTTTGCACTTGCGGGTCGGCGCAGTCGGGCATCCCGGCAGCGGCCTGCGCAGTCAGCAGCAGGGACGACAGGATGATCATTCCGCCGGCTCGGCCACTTTGCAGGCGCGCATCGGTTCTTCCTGCTGCAACGCCGTCAGGCCCAGCTTGGCGAACAATGCGGCGTCGGTGTCGTCGCCCGCATTGGGCGCGGTGAGCAGCTTGTCGCCGGTGAAGATCGAATTCGCGCCCGCCATGAAGCACAGCGCCTGCGTGGCCTCGCTCATGCTCTCGCGTCCGGCCGACAGGCGCACCATGCTCATCGGCATACAGATGCGCGCGACCGCGACGGTGCGGACGAATTCGATATCGTCGATCTTGGCGAGCGGCGTATCAGCCAGCATGTCGCCCAGCACCGTGCCCTTGACCGGGACCAGCGCGTTGACCGGGACGCTTTCGGGATGGCGTTCGAGCGTGGCGAGCGTGTGGACGAAGCCCACCCGGTCGCTGCGCGTTTCACCCATGCCGACGATCCCGCCGCTGCACACGTTGATCCCCGCATCGCGGACGTTCTGCAGCGTATCGAGCCGGTCCTCATACTTGCGGCTGGAAATCACCCGCTCGTAATATTCGGGGCCGGTGTCGACATTGTGATTGTAATAGTCGAGGCCCGCTTCCTTGAGCATGTCGGCCTGTTTCGGCGTCAGCATGCCCAGCGTCATGCAGGTCTCCAGCCCCATCGCGCGCACGCCCTTCACGATCTCGACGATCGCGGGCATGTCGCGGTCCTTGGGATTGCGCCAGGCGGCGCCCATGCAGAACCGCTGGCTGCCCGCATCCTTCGCCTGCGCCGCGCGCTGAAGGACCGATTGCACTTCCATCAGCTTGGTCGCCTCGACCCCGCTGTCGGCCTTCACCGACTGCGAGCAATAGCCGCAATCTTCCGGGCACCCGCCGGTCTTGATGCTGAGCAGCGTGCACAGCTGGACTTGGCTGGGCGGGTGAAACTCGCGGTGGATGCTCGCGGCCTGGAACAGNAGTTCGGTAAAGGGAAGGTCGAACAGCGCCGCGATCTCGTCGCGGGTCCAGTCGGTGCGGATTTGGGTCATACAGGCTTCCTGGCAAGGTAAAGGCCGAATGCCATGACCGCCAGCCCGAGCGCGCGCTTGGGGGTGATCGCGCTCTGGATGGAGCCAAGCAGGCCGAAATGGTCGATAATCGCCGCAGCGACGATCTGGCCCAGCAGCACGAAGAAGATCGCATTGCCCAACCCGATACGCGGCGCGGAATAGGCCACCGAGGTGGCGTAGAACAGCATCACGACGGCGCCGATCCACAACCAGGGCCGTTCGAATGTGAAGGTGCTGGCGGCGGGAAACCCGGTGAATACCAGCATCGCAGTNGCGATGACGAAGCCGATCGCGAAGGTCACCGCTGTCGCCGCCACGGGCCCGCCAAGCTGTTGGCCGAGCCCCGCGTTAAGCGCCGCGAAAACCGGAATGCCCAGCCCGGCCGCGAACATCATGGCGGCAAGCGGCAGGAAGGCAGGGGACGAAGATGCGCTCACTACTGCGCCGCCTCGTCAAGATCCTCNCCCGCNGGCGGCATGTTGTGGCCGAGCAAGCGCAGCACGTCGGCGGCGCATTCGACGACATTGCTGCCCGGNCCGTAGATGCCCTGCACCCCGGCATCGCGCAGGAAGTCGTAATCCTTCTGCGGGATCACCCCGCCCGCGATCACCTTGATATCGGCCCGGTCAGCATCGCGCAGGTGCCCGATCAGCTCGGGGATCAGCGTCTTGTGTCCCGCGGCAAGGCTGCTGGCGCCGATCGCGTCGACATCGTGTTCCAGCGCCATGGCNCAGGCTTCACCGGGNGTCTGGAACAGCGGGCCAGAGAGGACCTCGAAGCCCATGTCGGTGAACGCGCTGGCAATGACATTGGCGCCGCGGTCGTGCCCGTCCTGGCCCATCTTGGCGACCATCAGCCGGGGCGCGCGCCCGAGCCGGCGTTCGACCGCCTGCACGCCTTCGACGACCTGCTGGTAGCGGTCGTCTTCGGCATAGGCGGCGGCATACACCCCGCGGACCGGCTTGGGGATCGTGTCGTAGCGGCCATAGGCGTCTTCCATCGCCTGGCTGATTTCGCCCAGCGTCGCATCGTGACGCGCAGCCTCGACCGCGAGGGCAAGCAGGTTCCCCTCACGCTGGGCGGCCCCGCGCGCCAGGGCGTCGAGCGCAGCGCGGCAGGCGAAATCGTCGCGCTTGGCGCGCACTTCTTCCAGCCGCGCGATCTGGCTCTGGCGGACCTTGTGGTTGTCGATATCGAGCGTGTCGATCTCGTCTTCCTTGTCGCGGCGGTACTTGTTCACGCCGACGATGGCGGTTTCCCCGCGGTCGACACTGGCCTGCTTGGCGGCCGCCGCCTCCTCGATCTGCGCCTTGGGTTTGCCGCTGGCGACATATTCGGTCATCCCGCCGGCCGCCTCGACCTCGTCGAGCATGGCCTTGGCCTGTTCGACCAGCGCGGCGGTGAGGCTTTCGATGTAATAGCTGCCACCCAGCGGATCGGCGACATTGGTGATGCCGGTCTCCTCCTGGATCACCAACTGCGTGTTGCGTGCGATGCGGGCGCTGAAATCGGTCGGCAGCGCGATCGCCTCGTCCAGCGCATTGGTGTGCAGCGACTGCGTTCCGCCCAGCACCGCCGCCATTGCTTCCACCGTGGTGCGGATGACGTTGTTGTAGGGGTCCTGCTCCTGCAGCGAGACGCCGCTGGTCTGGCAATGCGTGCGCAGCATCTTCGACTTGGGGTTCTGCGCCCCCAGCCCTTCCATGACATCGTGCCACAGCGCGCGCGCGGCGCGCATCTTGGCGATCTCCATGAAGAAGTTCATGCCGATGCCCCAGAAGAAGGACAGGCGCGGCGCAAAGGCATCGATATCGAGCCCCGCTTCCATCGCGCGCTTGGCGTATTCCTTGCCGTCGGCGATGGTAAAGGCCAGTTCCTGCACCGCCGTCGCCCCGGCTTCGTGCATGTGATAGCCCGAAATCGAAATGCTGTTGAATTTCGGCATGTTGGCCGAAGTATATGCGATGATGTCCGAAACGATCCGCATGCTCGGTTCGGGCGGATAGATATAGGTGTTGCGGACCATGAACTCCTTGAGGATGTCGTTCTGGATGGTCCCGGCCAGCTTGTNCTGGGCGACGCCCTGCCGTTCGGCGGCAACAATGTAGAAGGCCAGCACGGGGATGACCGCGCCGTTCATCGTCATCGATACGCTCATCGTGTCGAGCGGGATCTGGTCGAACAGGATNTCCATGTCGCGCACGGTGTCGATCGCGACGCCCGCCTTGCCGACATCGCCGACGACGCGCGGGTGATCGCTGTCATAGCCGCGGTGCGTGGCGAGATCGAATGCGACCGACAGACCCTTCTGCCCGGCGGCAAGGTTGCGGCGATAGAAGGCGTTCGATTCCTCTGCCGTGGAGAAGCCCGCNTACTGGCGGATGGTCCACGGGCGCCCGGTGTACATCGAGGCNTAGGGNCCGCGCGTGAACGGCGCGATCCCCGGCACCCCGGGATCGACCAGCGCGGCAGTGTCCTCGGAGGTATACAGCGGCTTTACCGCGATCCCTTCGGGCGTGTGCCAGGTGAGATCGCGCCCCTTCACTTCCTTGTCGGCGAGGGGCTTCCAGTCGTCATAAGTCGGCTTGTCGGTCATGCACGGTCCTAAACCACAATCGTATGCACAGGAAAAGAGCGGGCNCTCGTATCNNACNACCNNCCTNCCNCGTCACCCCCGCGTAGGCGGGGGTCCAGATAAGGGTGCGATCAATGGCAAGCTTTGCTGGATCCCCGCCTTCGCGGGNATGACGAAAGACTTGCGGCGTTCGCCTCTTACTCGCCCTTGAAGTCCGGCTTGCGCTTCTGGAGGAAGGCCATGCCACCTTCCATCGCATCCTTGCTCGCACCCGCCAGGCGCTGGCCCTCGGCCTCGGCCAGCAGTACCTCGGTGATGGTGCCATCCATCGCGGTGGCGATGTTCTTCTTCATCGTGGCGTAGGCCAGCGTCGGACCATTGGCGAGCTTCTCCGCAAGCGCGCGGGCTTCGCCGATCAGCGCTTCGTCATCGACCGCCTTGTAGATCAGGCCCCAGTCCTCGGCCTGGCCCGCACCGATCTTCTCGCCCAGCATCATCATCCGCGTGGCGCGCGCACGGCCGATCGAGCGCGCGAGCAGCCAGGTCGATCCGCCGTCGGGCACGAGGCCGATGTTGACGAAGGCCTGGAGGAAATAGGCGCTCTTGCCCGCCAGCACGAAGTCGCCCGCCAGCGCAAGGCTGCAGCCGACGCCCGCGGCGGGGCCGTTGACCGCGCAGATCACGGGCACGTCGGCGCGCAGCACCTGGTTGATCGCCGGGTTGTAATGGTTCTGCAGGGCGCGGTGGCTGCCGCCCTTGTTCTGCAGCGCGCTGCCCTCGCCCCGCGCAGCGAGATCGGCGCCCGAGCAGAAACCCTTGCCCGCGCCGGTTATCAGAACTGCGCGGCTGTCGCCCAGATCGTAGAAAGCCGCGCCGATTTCATCCGCCATCTGCGGCGGCATCGCGTTTAGCCGGTCGGGCCGGTTGAGCGTGATGGTGGTCAGCGGGCCGTCTTTCTCGACGATGATGGTTTCGTAGCTCACGCGTCTCTCNCCAGGTTNCTATTNGNTAGTTTCGNTTCGTTTCGCTACCGACCTTGGCTGCGATGGCGCCCGCGTGCAAGAGCCTTGCGTAGCGGGCCGGAATTCAGGCCGCCGCGCTGGGCCGCGCCGATACCCGCTCGTGCCATGCCGCCAGCGCCGCGCATTCCCCGGGCATTTCGAGCCCGACGAACTTGGCGAAATCGACCGTGGTCAGCAGCAGGATATCCGCGGCGGAGAAATCGTCGCCGGCGAGGTGGTCGCGCGCCCCGAGCGATTCGTCGAAGAAGCGCATCGCCTCGGCAACGCGCGGCCGGTTGGCCTCGCCCCATTCCGCATTGCGCCCCGGCAGGGCGGCGGTGAAGGGATGCGTATGGACCCAGACCGCGCCNACCGGCGGCATGAGGATCATCTCGACCCGGCGGCACCACATCTCGATTTCCGCGATTTCGCGCGCGGTGGTGCCGAACAGCGGCGGTTCGGGATGCTCGGCTTCGAGGTACCGCATGATCGCGACGCTTTCGGCGATCACCGTGCCGTCGTCGAGCTCGAGGATCGGCGTCTGTCCGCGCGGGTTCTTGGCGACGAAGTCCTCCGCCTTCTGCTCGCGCTTGGGGATCGAGACTTCCTTGCTCGGCAGCTTGATGCCCTTCTCTGCAGCGAAAATACGCACGCGGCGCGGATTGGGCGCCGGGTTGGGACTGTCGTAGAATAGCATCGAAGTTCCTCTCATTTTCCGCCGTCTTTTCCCGTCATCCCCGCGCAGGCGGGGATCCAGATAACGGTCGCTCAAACTCGCAAGGTCAGCTGGACCCCCGCCTGCGCGGGGGTGACGAAAAAGGTCGGTCGGGGGCGATCAGATTTCCCAACCCACTCAGTTCGACCAGTGCGCGTCGTCCTTGGGCGTTTCCATGATCTCGGTCAGCTGGCCCATCATGTCCTTGGGGTGCAGGAAGAAGATCGGCGTGCCATGCGCACCGATGCGCGTCGGGCCGAGGATCCGCTTACCCATGTCCTCGAACCACTTGCGGGCGTCCTCGATGTCCTCGACTTCGTAGCAGACATGATGCTGCGCGCCCGACGGGTTCTTTTCGAGGAATTTGGTGATCGGGCTGTCTTCGCCCAGCGGCTCGATCAGCTCGATCTGGGTGCCGTTGGTGCCGTTTTCGCCGGGCGTATCGACGAAGCACACCTTCACTCCCTGCGCCTCGAGATCGAAGGGTTTGTGGAACTTCGTCGCGCCCATCACCTCACGGTAATAGCGGACCGATTCCTCGATCGAAGGCGTGGCGACGCCGATATGATTGAGACGGCCTAGTTTCATCTTAATTTCCTACCATGCTCTGAACCCAATCACTGTAAAAATCACCCCAGCTAATGCGAATGCGATGAAGCAAAACCAAAATTGAAAGGCGTTTTCCTGACGCTTGCTTTTGGAGAGTTCCGGAAAGACACCCCTGCGCCAACCCCGAATCGCATACCAAATCGACAATGGCCCGAGGACCAAACCTCCCAGCGCTTGGCGAGATGGCGAAGCGGTCCCGAAAGGATCAAGAACGGCCAGTAGTCCTATCACCAAAACAATCAGAAAAAACGCCATGTAAGTCGCATCAGATCGACGTCGGCGCATCACAGCGGAATATTGTCGTGCTTCTTCCACGGGTTCTCGAGCTGCTTCGTCCGTAGCTTCCTCAGCCCCAGCGCGATCCGCTTGCGGGTCGAGTGCGGGTAGATCACCTCGTCGATATAACCGCGGCTTGCTGCCACGAAGGGATTGGCGAAGCGGTCTTCGTATTCCTTGGTCTTCTCGGCGATCTTGTCGGGATTGTCGCGGTCCTGGCGGAAGATGATCTCCACCGCGCCCTTGGCGCCCATCACCGCGATCTCGGCGGTCGGCCAAGCGTAGTTGAGGTCGCCGCGCAGGTGCTTGGAGGCCATCACGTCATAGGCGCCGCCATAGGCCTTGCGGGTGATCACGGTGATCTTGGGCACGGTGGCCTCGGCATAGGCGAACAATAGCTTCGCGCCGTGCTTGATGATGCCGTTATGCTCCTGGCTGGTGCCCGGGAGGAAGCCGGGCACATCCACGAAGGTCAGGATCGGGATCTCGAAAGCATCGCAGAAGCGCACGAAGCGCGCGGCCTTCTTCGAGCTGTTGATGTCGAGCACGCCCGCGAGCACCATCGGCTGGTTGGCGACCACGCCCACAGTGCGCCCCTCGACCCGGCCGAAACCGCAGATGATGTTCGCCGCATGGCCCGGCTGCACTTCGAAGAAATCGCCTTCGTCCAGCGTCTTACGGATGACTTCGTGCATGTCGTAAGGCTGGTTGGCATTGTCGGGGATCAGCGTGTCGAGGCTCGGTTCCTCGCGGTCCCAGGCGTCCGAGGTCGGACGCTCAGGCACGTCCTCGCGGTTGGACAGCGGCAGGTAGTCGAAGAAATCGCGCGTCGCGAGCAGCGTCTCGATGTCGTTTTCGAAGCTGTTGTCGGCGACCGAGGTCTTGGTTGTATGCGTCTTCGCGCCGCCCAGCTCTTCCTGCGTCACGACCTCATTGGTCACCGTCTTCACCACATCGGGGCCGGTGACGAACATGTAGCTCGAATCTTCGACCATGAAGATGAAGTCGGTCATCGCCGGGCTGTAGACCGCCCCGCCCGCGCACGGCCCCATGATCAGGCTGATCTGCGGCACCACGCCGCTGGCGAGCACGTTGCGTTGGAACACCTCGGCATAGCCGCCGAGGCTGGCGACGCCTTCCTGGATACGCGCGCCGCCGCTGTCGTTGAGGCCGATCACCGGCGCGCCGACCTTCATCGCGGTGTCCATCACCTTGCAGATCTTTTCCGCATGGCGTTTCGACAGCGAGCCGCCGAAGACGGTGAAATCCTGGCTGAAGACATAGACCAGCCGGCCGTTGATCGTGCCCGATCCGGTGACCACGCCGTCGCCGGGGATCTTCTGGTCCTGCATGCCGAAATCGACGCAGTCATGTTCGACATAGGTGTCGAGTTCCTCGAAGCTGCCTTCGTCGAGCAGGATGTCGAGCCGTTCGCGCGCGGTCAGCTTGCCCTTGGCGTGCTGCGCGTCGATCCGCTTCTGCCCGCCGCCCATCTTGGCGGCATCGCGGCGGCGTTCCATTTCGGCGATATTGGCGGACATGCTCTCTCCGTGAATAGGTTTTGATGTGCGACTAGTGCCAAGCGAGGCGCAAGGTCAATCGCGCGGCGCGCTTCTCTCGGCGCTGATGAGGAACTCGATATTGCCTTCGGGGCCGGTGATCGGGCTTTCCACGATGCCCTGTACGGTAAAGCCCAGTCCCTCGATCCAGTCGCGCACTTCGTCGCAAACACGGCGGTGCAGTGCGGGATCGCTGACCACGCCCTTCTTACCCACTTCCTCGCGCCCGACCTCGAATTGCGGCTTGATCAGCGCGACGAGGCGGCACTGCGGGGCCGCGAGCTGGAGCGGACGATCGAGTACCTTGGCCAGCCCGATGAAGCTGGCATCGCACACCACCCAGTCGCATGCCCGGTCGATCATGTCCCGCGTGAGGATGCGCGCGCTGGTCTGTTCGAGCACGGTGACGCGCTCGTCCTGCCGCAGTTTCCAGGCCAGCTGGTTGGTGCCGCTGTCGACTGCGAAGACATGCTCCGCCCCGCCCTGCAGCAATACGTCGGTGAAGCCGCCGGTCGAACTGCCGATGTCCATTGCCACCGCGCCGCGCGGGTCGAGGTCGAAATGCTCGATCGCATGGGCCAGCTTGATGCCGCCGCGCGAAACCCATGGGTGATCGCGCCCGCGCACGTCGAGCGGCGCGTCCACGGGCAATTGCTGACCGGGCTTGGCCAGTTTCTGTTCGCCGCTGAACACCAGCCCCGCCATGACCAGCGCCTGCGCGCGCGTCCGGCTCTCCACGAGCCCGCGGTCCACCAGCATCTGATCGAGGCGCATCTTTTTCGTCATTGGAAACATGCGCGTTAGCGATCATTGTGCATGCATGAAACCGATCTATGTGCATCTGGGTGGCGCGCTGGCGCTGAGCTTCACCATCGCGGCCTGCGTGCCCGCGCCCGATTCGACCCCGGCGCCCACGCCAACACCNACGCCGACCCCGTCGCCCACCGCCACCGCGCCGGCCCCGCAGCGGCCCGCTCCGCCCNCATCGGAAAACTGGATCGACCGNCCGCAAACCGCNGGCGACTGGAGCTACCGCGCCGGGGCCGATGGCGGCGTGGCCATGTTCGGTGCAAATGCCGACCAGCCCCTGTTCGCGATCGATTGCGACCGCGGTGCCGCACGCGTGACCCTCAGCCGTATCGGCAACGCCGCCGCACCTGCGACAATGACGATCCGCACCGAAACCACCGATCGCACGCTTGCCGCGACGCCTGCTGCTCGCGAACTGCAATCGCTGACGGCCACGCTTGCGGCGAATGACCCGCTGCTCGATGCGATGGCGGTGACGCGCGGACGATTCGCGGTCGAGACGCCGGGGTTGTCCACACTTTACCTGCCGCCCTGGGCGGAAGTTTCCCGCGTGATCGAGGATTGTCGCTAGGCGGAGTCGCGACCCGCTTCGCTCTCGCGGCACGCGGGATCTTGCGGCACAGAAAAGGCCCGGGAAACGACCCGAGCCACAAACGCCAAGTCTGACGTGGGAAAACTTTTTTACAAGGGTTGTTTTGCCCCCCTCGAAGACTCCAATATGCCTTCCAAGATCAGCGGCGAAACGCGATCTTGGTCCCCGGAGACGGGGTACTTTGGCTCTAAACAGCGCGAAAGGAGGTGATCCGATGTCTCATGGTCCAGCAGAGAGGTCGGCAAGTTTCCGCACGGGGCACTATCGGTAGAACATACCTTTAGAGGCTTCGTAAGCGGCACTTCCCGCCGCTGACCATGCGAAGGGCAGTTCCACCTACGGGCGTGGGGCTGCCCTTCTCATTTTGCCGCGCCGGCAATTCGCGGGCATTGCACGCCATGATCCGACTGCCCATTCCCGGCCTGCTCCAAAACCTTGCCTCGCGCGCGGCTTCCCATTACCCGCGCGCAGATGGATTTCGAGCACCTACCCCATTCCGCCCCCGTCCCCGGTGAAACACGCCAGCAGGCCCTGATGGACCCCGGCTTCGGCACGCTCTTCACCGACCACATGGTGGTCATCGATTACGATGCCGATCTTGGTGGATGGCACAAGGCGACGCTGGGCCCGCGCGAGCCGATCAGTCTCGATCCGGCGGCAGCGGTGCTGCATTATGCGCAGGAAATCTTCGAAGGGATGAAGGCGTACAAGCGCGAAGACGGCACGCTGGCGCTGTTCCGCCCCGAACAGAATGCCCGGCGCTTCAACGAAAGCGCGCGCCGCATGGCGATGCCCGACTTGCCCGAAGAGCTGTTCCTCGAATCGATCCGCCAGCTGGTCGCCAAGGACCGCGATTGGGTCCCCTCGATCCCCGATGGCGCGCTGTACCTGCGGCCCTTCATGTTCGCTTCCGAAGCATTCCTCGGCGTACGTCCCGCGCGGCAGTACAAGTACATCCTGATCGCCTCGCCCGTAGGCGGCTATTTCAAGGGCGGCGCGAAGCCGGTNAANATCTGGGTCAGCCGCAATTACACCCGCGCCGCCCCCGGCGGCACCGGNGCGGCCAAGACCGGCGGCAATTACGCNGCCAGCCTCGTCCCGCAGGCCGAAGGAATCGAGAANGGCTGCGACCAGGTGGTCTTTCTCGACGCGGTCGACAAGAAATGGGTCGAGGAACTGGGCGGGATGAACCTGTTCTTCGTGTTCGACGACGGCAGCGTGATCACCCCGCCGCTGACGGGGACGATCCTTCCCGGCATCACCCGCGACAGCCTGATCCACCTTCTTCGCGAGGAGGGTCTGCAGGTGCGCGAGGAACCGTACAGCATCGACCAGTGGCGNGCCGACGCCACCGAAGGCCGCCTGCTCGAGACAATGGCCTGCGGCACCGCCGCGGTCGTCACCCCGGTCGGCACCGTGCTGGGCCCCGATGGCGAATTCACCATCGGTAGCGGTGGGATCGGGCAGATGACCCACAAGATCCGCGAGAAACTGGTCGGCATCCAGAAGGGCGCCATCGAGGACACCCACGGCTGGACAGTCACGCTCGACTGATCAGAAACGCGGGCGCACCAGGAACCGGCGCGTGAAAGTCGCGCTGGGCCGCAGCACGATTATCGCCACCCCTGCCAGCGCGATCGCACCGCCGATCACCAGCCGCTCGCCGATCGCATCGCCGGTCAGCCACGCGCCGAACACGATCGTCAGGATCGGCGTGAACAGCGTGAGCGGCACGACCAGATTGGCGTCGTATTCGCCAAGCAGGCGGAAATAGGCGGTGTGCGCCCCGATCGAGACGACCAGGCTGGCGAAGACCAGACACGCCGCCAGTTCCCAGGGCGAAGCGGCCAGAGCCGCGAACTGACCGCTTTCCAGCGTAAGTGACAGGGGCAGCAGCACGGCGACCGAAGCCACCGCCGCCCAGCCCTGCAGCCGGATCGACGACAGGTCGAGACGCTTGACGAAAACGGTGCCGAGCGCCCCGACCATCGCCGAAAGGAATACCAGCAGCAGCCCGGTGCTGGTCTGCATCTGGTTCTCCCCTGCCATGGCGAACAGCACGCCGCCGAAGGCGAGGCCGATGCCCAGCCCACGCCGCCAACGCACCTTTTCGCCCAGGAAGAGAATTGCGAACAGCACCGTCATCGGCGCGCCGCTCAGGCTGACGACGCCGGCGGCCGACGGGCTGGCGGTTTCCAGGCCCATGAACAGCAGCGCAAAGGATCCGCCGCTGATGGCCAAGCCGATGACGAGGACCTGCCACAGCTTGGCCGGCAGGGGCCGCAGCAGCGGAATCAGCACCGCCGCGACGATGATGGAGCGCACCAGGGCGTAGAACAGCGGCGGGGCGGAAAAGTCGGTAATCGCCAGCTTGCTGACCACGACGTTGAGCGCCCAGGCGATGTTGCAGAACGCCATGATCAGCAAAGCGCGAAAGGACATCGTCAGTCCTCGAGGGGGGGCAAGGCGGCAGCCAGTTCGGCCAGCCAGGTATCGGCCACCGAATCGCTCGGTGCGCGCCAGTCGCCGCGCGGGCTGAGCGCGCCGCCTGCGCTGACCTTGGGCCCGTTGGGCAGTGCCGAGCGCTTGAACTGGCTGAACCCGAAGAACCGCTTGAGGAATTTCTCCAGCCAGTGGGCGATCGTGGCGAGATCGTAGTGGTTCTTGGCGTCTTCGGGGAAATCGATCGGCCACTGGCCCGCCTGCACATCTTTCCACGCATGCCAGGCGAGGAACGCGACATGGCTCGGCTTCTGCCCCCAGCGTACGACATGATGGAGGAAGAAGTCGTTCAGCTCATAGGGCCCGATGATCGATTGCGTGCTCTGTATCGCGCCATCTTCTCCGGCCGGCACCAGTTCGGGGCTGATTTCGGTATCGAGAATATCGGCGAGCACGGCGTCGACGCCTTCGTCGAACTGGCTGGTCTGGGTCGTCCAGCGGATGAGATACTGGATCAGCGTCTTGGGCACGCCCGCATTGACGCCGTAATGGCTCATCTGGTCACCCACGCCATAGGTGCACCAGCCCAGCGCCAGCTCGCTCAGATCGCCCGTGCCGATCACCCAGCCGCCATGCTGGCTGGCAAGGCGGAACAGGTAATCGGTGCGCAGGCCCGCCTGGACGTTCTCGAAAGTCGTGTCGTAGACCGGCTCTCCATCGGCGAAGGCATGGCCGATATTCTCCAGCATCAGCCGCGCGGTGGCGGTGATGTCGATCTCCTCGGCGGTGATGCCGAATGCCTTCATCAGCCGCCAGGCGTTCGACTTGGTGTCGTTCGACGTCGCGAAGCCGGGCATGGTATAACCACGGATATCGGTGCGCGGGCGCTTCAGCCGGTCCATCGCCTTGGCCGCCACGATCAGCGCGTGCGTGCTGTCGAGGCCGCCCGAAATCCCGATCGTCAGGCATTTGGCGTTGGTCGCCTGGATCCGCCGCATCAGTGCATCGACTTGGATGTTGAACGCCTCGTAGCAATCCTCGTCCAGCTTGTCGGCGCGGTTCGGCACGAAGGGAAAGCGCCGGATGGGACGATGCAGGCCGATTTCCCCGCGCACGGCCGCATGGTCGAATTCGACGCGGCGGTACCAGTCCTCGGGCCGCCCGGCCGCTTCGGCGGCATCGTTGAAGGTCTGCATGCGCATGCGTTCCGACAGGATGCGCTGCGTATCCACGTCGGCGATGCTCAGCTCGGGCTCCAGATCGAAGCGCTGGCTCTCGGCCAGCAGATCGCCCAGCTCATAGATCATGCCCTGCCCGTCCCACGCCAGGTCGGTGGTGCTTTCACCGTGCCCGCTCGCCGAATAGGCATAGGCGCATAACGTCCGGCTCGAACTGGCGCGTGCCAGCAGGTGCCGTTCGTCCGACTTGCCGATAACGATGTTCGACGCAGACAGGTTGAGCAGGATCGCAGCGCCGGCAAGCGCAGCCATGGTCCCCGGCGGATTGGGCGCCCAGAAATCCTCGCAGATTTCTATTCCGAAGGCGAAACCGGGCAGATTGCTTGCTGCGAAAATCAGGTCGGTGCCGAACGGCACTTCCTGCCCGCCACAGCGAATGGTCAGCCCGACGCAGTCGCGGCCATGGGCAAACCAGCGCTTCTCGTAATATTCGCGGTAATTGGGCAGATAGCTCTTGGGAACGACGCCCAGCAGTTCGCCCCGCGCCACGACCAGCGCGCAGTTGTAGATGCGTCCACCGCGCCGCAGGGGGGCGCCGAACACCAGCACGGGTGTAAGATCCCGCGATGCCTCGACGATCGCGGCGACCTGCGCCTCGACCGCGTCGAGCAGGGCCATCTGCAGATGCAAATCGTCGATGGCATAGGAAGAAAGCGCGAGTTCGGGATAGAGCAGCACGTCGACATGCTGCGCGTGCGCCTGGCGGGCAGTCTCCAGAATGCCTGCCGCATTATACGCGATATCCGCCGTGCGCACCTTGGGCGTGCTGGTCGCCACGCGGACAAAACCATGCGTGTGAAGATCGTAGAAGGAATGCGTGTCGCTGCCACTCATGCGGGCTGGGCCTTTCGGGTCGGGATATCCAGATGCGGGTGCCGGTTCGAGCCAGTCCGCTGGATGGCAAACGCCCAGTTCGGCCAAGCGTTTCTGGACCGAGCCGCGGGCAATCTTGCCCTTGGCTTCCCAGCCGTAGACGGTGCGGCTGGGCCACGGATTGGGAAGGCCATAGCGCGCGCCGAACTGGTCCGCGCTCAGGGGCGGGTCATGCGTTTCGCGCCAGCGGCGCAACTTGAAACCGGCCAAGTGCATTCGCGGGCGGTATCCTTTTAGGCTACCCTAGGCAAGTTCGCTCTGGTCCTCGCGCCGCATTTCGGTGCGATAGCCGTTGAGGATCGGCCCGGCGTGGTGGGTCGCTTGCGCCTGAGTGGCGAAGGCCGCAAGCAATTGACTCCCCAGCCCGCCGCTGGGATCGGTCGCAGCTTCTGCGCCTATTCCGTTGTCTTCGATGGTGAAACGCCAGCTTCCACCGCGCTCGTTGAAGAACACTGCGATCGTCCCCGGTCGCTGTTCGGGGAATGCGTATTTGCAGGCATTCGCCACGGCTTCGTTGAGATAGAGGCCGATCGCCACCGCCTCTTCGGGGGTAAGCGTCGCCTCGTCGATCTCGCGGAACAGGCGGACCGAAGGCGGCAAAGCCGATGCCTCGATCCGGTCGAGCAGGAATTCGAGATAGGGCTTGATCGAGACATTCGGCTCGTCCGACTGTTCGAGCGCCAACGCCGAATACGCATCGGCGAAGGTCCGTACCCGTCCCACCGCATCGTCGAGCGGTGCGTGCAGTTCGGCCTGCGGGATGCGCCGTTTCTGAAGTTCGAGCATGCTGGCGACCAGCGCGAAATTGTTCTTCGTGCGATGCTCGAGCTCCGCCAGCAACGTCAGCCGCCGGTCGGCGCGTTCGCGGATTTCGGATAGCGTCGCCTGGGCGGCGCGGCGGAATGCCTCGGCGAACACCACGACCACCACCGCGCTAACGGCATTCAGCAACACACGCACCGGATCGGTGGGGTCGGCGAACAGGAAGGATCTCGCCGGCGGGAGGATGAAGAACCACGCCCAGCAGAACGTGACTGCCAGCGCGACCACTCCGGCACGCCAATGGCCGTACAGCGTGGCAAGCAGGACAGTGGGGTAAATCAGCGCGAAGGGGCCCGATACCGGAGCCCAGACGTCGATCAACGAGCGCACCCCGATCATGGCAGCCGCACACATTCCGCCGAACACGATCTGCGCTGCCACCTTGCTGCGCCGGGCAAGGAACTGGCGGCTGACATCGAAATTGGCAAGCCGGTGCATGATGGCAGTCTTCCGGCGGAGTACAGATGCCCGCCGCTACCGTGATGCATAGGCGAACGCTCGACGGCTCCGCACCATCGGTCCGGTCCATTTACTGCGTTAAATCAAAAAGCGGAAGAGGCTTGCCACGCTCACACCTCAGGCGGCCAGCAGATCCTCGGCTTTCGGACAATCCTGCAAGAGCTCGATCAGCGCGCGCTCCTCGCGGGTCAGCCAGCGCGTCGCGCGCGGCAGCCGGAGCTGCTTGCGCCAGCCTTCCTGCCCGTCGAGCAATCCGAACAACACCGGGTGAATATAGCTTTTGCGCGCCACGGCGGGCGTGTTGCCGAGATGGTCGGAAACGCACTCCAGCAGTTCCTTCATCGGGATCGTGCCCTCGGCCTGGTGCAGGCAGGTCAGCGCCTTGACGCTGGCGTGCCAGGTGCGGAAGTTCTTGGCGCTGAAATCCTGCCCCATGACCTCGCGCAAATAGGCGTTCACGTCGCTCGAACCGACCGCATGCTGCTCGCCGTCGTCATCGATGTATTTGAACAGGTTCTGGCCGGGGAGGTCCTGCATCTTGCGCACCACCCGGGCGAGGCTGCCATCGGACAGGGTGACTTCGCGCAGCTTGCCGCCCTTACCCTTGTAGCGGAGCCGCAGGGTCTTGCCGGTCAGTTCGGCATGGCGGTTGCGCAGCGTGGTGGCACCGAAACTCTTGTTCGTCCTGGCATAGCCCTCATTGCCGACACGCACCGCGCCCAGATCGAGCAGGCGGACCACGCTGGCGATGGCGCGGTTGCGGGTCAGCTTGTTGCCCCGCAGATCGTCCTCCACCCGCTTGCGCACGAGCGGTAGGAGATTGCCGAATGTGATGCAGCTGTCGAATTTCTCGCCCTCGCGGGCAGCCCGGAACTGCGGGTGGTACCGATATTGCTTGCGCCTCTTGGCGTCGATGCCGGTCGCGAGGATGTGGCCATTGGGGGCCGGGCAGAACCATGCATCGGTATAGGCGGGCGGCAGCGCCACGGCATTGAGCCGGCGCTTCTCCGCCCGGTCGGTGATCAGGCGCCCTTCGGGATCGTAATAGGCCCACCCCTTGCCCGCTCCCTTGCGGGAGATACCGGGCAGATCGTCGTCGACATAGATGAGCTTCGTCATGGCGAAGGGAAGAACCTTGGTACGGCATGGACGGTTCCCCAACTTGCGACGAACGGGAGGCTGCATTACCCCCGCACCAGAGGAGAACGATCTTGGCCGACCCCACCTACACCCCGCCGGAAGTCTGGCAGAACGACACCGAGAACGGCGGCCGGTTCGCCGGGATCAATCGTCCCACAGCCGGCGCGCGCGAGGAAAAATCGCTGCCGGTGGGCGAGCACGATTTCCAGCTTTATTCGCTTGCCACGCCCAATGGCGTCAAAGCCACGATCATGTTCGAGGAACTGCTCGAGGCGGGCCATTCGGGCGCCGAATATGATGCCTGGACGGTCAATATCGGCGACGCGGCGCAGTTCACTTCGGGTTTCGTCGATCTCAATCCCAACTCGAAGATTCCCGCGCTGCTCGATCGCAGCGGGCCCGAGCCGCTGCGCGTGTTCGAAAGCGGGGCCATCCTGATGCATCTGGCGGAAAAGTTCGGCGCTTTCCTGCCCACTGACCATAGGCGCGCCGAAGTGCTCAGCTGGCTGTTCTGGCAGGTCGGCAGCGCCCCTTTCATCGGCGGCGGGTTCGGCCATTTCTATGCCTACGCCCCCGAGAGATACGAATATCCCATCAATCGCTATGCCATGGAGACCAAGCGCCTGTTCGATGTCGCCAACCAGCGGCTGGCGGAGAGCGAATATCTGGGCGGGAGCGACTACACCGTTGCCGACATTGCGACCTACCCCTGGTTCGCCCCGTTCGTATTCGGCAACATCTACAACGAAGCCAGGACCTTCCTCTCAATTCACGAATACGAACATGTCGATCGCTGGGTGAAGCAGATTGCCGAGCGCCCTGCCGTGCGGCGGGGCCGCATCGTCAACAAGACCTGGGGCGAGGAAGACACCCAAATGCTCGAACGGCATTCGGCCGCCGACTTCGAAGGCAAGTCGCTCTAGTACGCTCGTCGGCAACCGCTTGACTCGGACGCCGCGCTGCCCTCTCCTCGGCTCAACGGAGAGAGGGCACGCGCGTTGGCTAATCAGGATCCCCCGGTCGGGAGGCTGGAGAAGCTCGGCTATGGCGTTGGCGATCTCGCCTCGTCGCTCTACATCAACTTCTTCAACATCTACCTGCTCTATTATTTCGTAGAGCTGGGCGGCGTCGGCCCCGCGGCAATGGGCCTGATGCTGCTGCTGACCAAGTTCTTCGATGCAATCACAGATCCGGTCATGGGGGCCATCGGCGATCGCACGCGCACGCGCTGGGGCCGCTACCGGCCCTATCTGCTGTGGGGGGCGGTGCCCTTCGGCCTGTTCGGCGCCGCCATTTTCGCGGCCCCGGAACTTACCCCCGGATCGATGCTGGTCTGGGCGTATGTCACCTATACGCTGACCATGGTTGCTTTCACCGCGACCAACGTGCCCTATTCGGCGCTGATGGGCGTGATTTCGCCGAGTGCGGATACGCGTTCCTCGGTCGCCGCCTACCGGATGATCTTTTCCGCGCTGGCGGTGGTCGGCGTGGCGGTGGTCGCGACCACGCTGGTGCGCGAACTGGGCGCCGGCGACGAACGACGCGGCATCATGCTGACGATGTTCGTGCTGGCGGGTGCCGGCATGCTCGCACTGGTCATCGCTTTCGCGTCCACGCGCGAACGTATCCCCCCTGCTCCCACCAACGGCCGGATCCGCGACGATATCGGCTTGCTGATCCGGACCCCGGCGTGGATCGCGGTCGCCGCCGCGGCCGTGCTCACGCCCGTTGCGCTTGCTTCGCGCGCTTCGAGCGCGCTGTTCTGGTTCCGCTATGTCGCGGGCGACGATGGCCGTACGGTCTTCCTGTTCCTCGACCGGGTGGGCCTTTTCTATACCGGCTTCGCGCTGGGGCAGCTGATCGGCGTGCTCGTCGCCGCATCGCTGGCCCGCCGGTTCGACAAGGCGCACCTCATCATCGTCGCCGGCATCATCGAAGTCGCCGCGATCAGCGCGTTTCACTTGATGCCGGTCGATGCCGTCTGGCCGCAGACCGCCGCGCAGGTCTTCGTCGGCGTCGGACTGGGCATGATGATGATGCTCGCCTATTCGATGTTCACCGATATCGCCGAATATCTCGAGTGGTCGACCAAGCGGCAGATGACCGGTCTTGCCGTATCAGGCGCGGTCTTCGCGGTTAAAACCGGCGTGGCAATCGGCGCCGCGCTGCCCGGCCTGCTGTTCGCCCTGACCGGCTTCGAGGCAGGGGCAGTGCAGACCGCCGACGCCCGCCTGGGCATCGATCTCGCCTTCGCCATCGTGCCTGCGGCAATCATAATCCCGGCGGGCGTGGCGATGCTGTTTTACAAGCTCGACCGGCGGACCATCGCGCACTTCGAAAGCGAACTTGCGCAGCGCCGGATGCAATCGGCCCCGACCCCCTTCCCTTCCCCGCCCGAGACGCTATAGGGGCGCGCACTGCTGGGGTGTAGCCAAGTGGTAAGGCATCGGTTTTTGGTACCGACATTCGCAGGTTCGATCCCTGCCACCCCAGCCACTATCCTGACACTTATCAAGCGCTCGGGAAGCGTCAGCTTCCCACCCACTCAAACCACGTGGCACCCTGCCGTGGTCTTGAGAACAGCAGCATGTATCACACCAATTCAGCCGGATGGGAGAAGACTACCGACCGCGCCTGTCGGAACCGTCTATTCGGCTAAGATCTCCGGAGCCTCGGCGAATGGCTCGATACCGAAGAAAGGGTAGATATCGCTCGGGAAGTAAACCGTCCCGTTCGATACCACCATCTGGATCCTCTTGATTTCCTTCAGATTGGCTGTCGGATCACCGGGCACCAGGAAGAAATCCGCATACTTGCCNTTCTCGATCGAGCCCAGTTCCTGATCCTGATTGAGGTATTCGGCCATGTCATAGGTAGCCCGCCTCAACACCTGCGCCGGAGACATGCCAAGCTTTTCGAAGAGTTCGAGTTCGCGGTGATACGCAAAACTGCCGCCGAGGTCCGTGCCAGGNACCAGGAGAATGCCCTTGTCATTCATCAGNGTGAGCGTCTCGATGATCGTGTCGAAAGCCGCTATGTAGGCATCTCTCTCCGCCTGGTTTTCCGTGCCGAACAAAGCCTGCTTCATGTACCGCTGCGTGTTGACCGGCATGTTGTCGAACACGTCGATCGAACCTGCGGGAACCTGCCCGTCGATGGCCGTCAAACCCAGTTCGTGAATGGCAATGGTGGGATCGTGCGCAACGCCCTTTTCCGCCATCTTGTCCAGGGTCGACTGGACCAGGTCGCCGTCCAGGTCGAGCGAGGGAAATCGTTGCATCGCGGTGAAGCGGAAGAGGGTGCGTGTGTCTTCTCCCTCGTTCAGGACCCAGCCAAGCATCAGTTGATTGACGTGCGTGATCTCGTCGAAACCGGCATCGATCATGGCGTCTGCAGTCGAAAAAGCTGGCACATGGCCGGCTACGCGCATGCCGAGATCGTGGGCTTCGCCAACGACGGCATCCGCCCATTCGGGATTCATGGAATTGTACAGCTTCACCTGCGGATAGCCGCGCGCGGCATACCAACGCACAAGATCGATGGCTGCCTGCTCGTTGGCTGCGATTTCACCCGTCGCTGCGGAGAATTCGGATTTGCCCTCGATAAATCCCGACCGGCTGATGCGAGGTCCCGCGATAATACCATCGTCGATCCGTTCGATCAGCCCGTCCAGGACTTCGTTCTCATTTCCCATGTCACGGACTGACGTGACGCCCGCCACGATGTTCATCAGGGCATTGTCCTGGCCTATGTGGCCGTGCATTTCGTACATGCCGGGAACAAGTGTGCCCCCCGCCCCGTCGATCACGGTTTCGCCTTCGGTCGNGANACTGCCCAAGTCCTCGATACTGGCAATGCGCTCGCCGTATATGACGACATCCCTNGCTTCCGTNAGGGCAAGCGTTTTCGGATCGAAAATNCGCACGTTGCGAATGCGAACCGGGCCATCGAAGTTGCGGGCGGCCTTTGCCTGTATTTCGACAAAGCGCTGCGTCGAGTAACGTTCGGCTTCGGCGCGAAGCGCCTCGTCAGCCGCTTCATAGCCTTTCCGAACGATCGCGAAACGAGGGTCCGCGACCGAGAATAAATTCANGTCCTGATCAAGNGTGATNTGGGCNGGATCGGTCGACAGCCCTGTGATTTCGTAGGTGGTGACGGTCACCTCCCCGTCGGCCCCGTCGTAGGTCGCAGTATCACGCGCCCTGATCCGGGCAGTTCCGCCGGGAAGCACCGCCATTTCAGCGTCTGGAGTCGCAAGCAGGGCTCTGGCGAGCAAGGAAATGCCCCAAGGGCTCCCGTTCTGGTCGATGTAGAATGAACACGCGTCTGCCGAACCTGGGCCAGTCGAGTCCTGCCAGCTCGCCTTCCCGTCAGTGCAGGCATAGCTCTCGTTCACCGGGTTCCCGAAAGTGGTGCGGCCCGTGATGGTCCAGTTGGTCGGGATGCCCTCCGCATCGACCNCCACCTTCTCCGTGATGGTCGGACCTCTGCCATTCTGCTTGTAGTCGAACTCGATGTTCGACGTGTTGCCGGCGGTTTCGACTTCCAACCCGCCTACATCATCGCCGCCAAAGAGGACGCGATATTGGTAAGTCTCGGCCGACGCGGCAGTTGAAAGCAACACGGCAACGGAAACGACAAGAAACTTCATGGCAGGCCCCCCTGATTGAGGCGCCAACCTTAGGCGGGATTGGTAACTTTACAATCAGATTGGACGCAAATCTGGCTGCTGACACGCTCAAGAACCCTGGGGGCGCCTGGATGCACGGCGGGGTTGTCGGGACCGTTTTCAGCGCCCAACTGCGGAACCAAGGGAAATTGCTGCATTTCACCTCGGCGATCCGGATTGCGGTGCTGCTTCAATGCTTCTTTTACGGCTTCCATGGACGCGATTGAATCGACAGGATGAGCTACCCGCTTTCCGATGAAGCTCGGAACACTCTTCGCCAATCGTGGGGGAACGCGGAGCGTCTAGCCGGCCGTTTCGGCGTCGTCCCAATACAGTCTCATGGGATTGTCCACCAACAGTTTGCGTTGCAATTCGGCTGTCGGCGCAATGCGCGGGATCGTGTCGACGATGTGACCGTCATCGGGGACTTCGTCCTGCATGTTGGGATGCGGCCAGTCGGTGCCCCAGATGCAGCGATCCGGATAATCGGCAACCAGCGGAGCGACCGCCTTGGCGAAAGCATCCCAAGGGTCGCCCTGCCCGCCTTCGTTCTTCGCGTCGAGCCGGTCCGGGCAAGTGGGTTTGAACCACAGGTCCTCGCGGCTGTCGAGCAGCGACCTGAACGCCTTCATATCGGGACCGTCGGGCCCCTGGGTGACATCGGGCCTGCCCATGTGATCGATCACCACGGGAACGGGAATACCATCGATGAAGGCGCGCAGTTCGTCCAGAATGTCCGCTTCGAAATAGATCACCACGTGCCACCCGGCAGGTAACCGCTTGGCGACATCGAGAAACCTGTCCTTCGGTGCGTTGTCGACCAGGCGCTTGAGGAAATTGAACCGGACCGCCCGCATCCCGCCATCATGCAAGCGATGCAGATGGTCCTCCGAGATCGCCGGATCGACCACCGCGACACCCCTTGCCCTACCTTCGGACCTGGCAATCGCGTCGAGCGTGGCGGAATTGTCGGTTCCATGGCAGCTCGCCTGAACGATGACGTTCCTCCAAAAACCCAGGTGATCGCGCAGGGCGAAGAGCTTTTCGGGCCCGGCATCGGCGGGCAGGTACTTGGCCTTCGGGCTGAACGGGAAACGCGCCTGCGGGCCGAATACATGGCAATGGGCATCGACGGCGCCGGCGGGCGGCGTGAAAGCGGGCCGCGAGGGTGCGTCGTGCCAGCTGACGATACGATCAGACATATACAGTGCCTTCCATCAGCTTGCGCGCTGTCCTGAGCAGCGCGGCGGAAACCACCCCCCCTGCGGGATCGACTTCGAGCACGCAGCTCATTTCGCCGGTCGGATGCTCGATGCTCAGGGTTTTACGGGCGCCTTGCGGCACCTTCGCGACCGCCGCCGCAGGCGAACCCGGAATCAGGCAGGCGGTCGCTGCCGTCACCGCGCCCAGCACCCCGATGCTGGCATGCGCACGGTGCGGTATGAACACGCGCGTCGTCACGGCCCCGCCATGGCGCGGCGGCGCGACCAGCGTCATCTTGGGAACGGTCTTGTCACGCACATCCCCCAGCTGCATCAGCGGGCCTGCTGCCAGCCGGATGCGTTCTATCCGTTCGCGAACCGGGGCGAATGCCGCGCTTTCGAGCTCTTCGCGGCTTTCGTAGCCCGTGGCCCCGACGTCTTGCGCCCTGAATACGACGCAGGGCATGCCGTTGTCGATCAGCGTGCACGCCACCCCGACGACATCGTCGACCGAATTGCCGGTCGGCAGCAGCGCCCCGCAGCTCGACCCCGCCGTGTCGCGGAACTCTAGGGGAATGGGCGCATGGGTCCCCGGGACACCGTCGATGGCCGCATTACCGGCATAGCTGACCGAACCGCCGGGCGTTTGTACGCTGGCGATGGCAGTTTGGCCCGTGTTTTCCATGTAGATCGCTACCCGCGTTTCCTCACCCGGGGGTTCCACCAGCCCGCGTTCGATCGCGAACGGGCCGACCCCGGGGAGGATATTGCCGCAGTTCTGCTGGTCCGAGACCAGCGCCTCGTCGACGGACACCTGCAGGAACAGATAATCGACATCGATTCCTTCGCGTGCCGACGGCTTCACGATGGCCACCTTGCTGGTCAGCGGGTCGCCGCCGCCCATTCCGTCGATCTGGCGCGGGTCGGGACTGCCCATCGCGCGCAGCAGGAATGCATCGCGTGCGTCCCGGTCGGCCGGCAGGTCGGAGGCGAGAAAGTATCCCCCTTTCGACGTTCCGCCGCGCATCCACATGACAGGCGCGCTGGTCTGCATCAGACGTACTTCAGCCCTTCGGCCTCGAGCCCCTCGCGCATGGCATACATATCGAGGCCCAGTTCACCCTTCGCGAGGCGCTGCCGTTTTTCTTCCTCGTTCGCTTCGCGTACGCGCGCCTTTTCGAGCACGGCCACTGCCTGCGCGCGCTTCACCACGCATACGCCGTCGTCGTCGGCGACGATCACGTCCCCCGGCTCGACATGAGCCCCGGCGCAGACCACCGGCACATTCACGCTCCCGAGCGTGTTCTTGACCGTCCCCTGCGCAAAGACCGCCTTCGACCAGACGGGGAAGCCCATTTCGGTCAGATCGCGAACATCACGAACCCCAGCGTCGATAACCAGCCCCTGGCACCCCCGCGCGATCGCGCTGGTCGCCAGCAGATCGCCGAAATAGCCGTCCTCGCAGGGACTGGTGGGCGCAAGCAGGAGGATGTCGCCCTCCTGCAATTGTTCGATCGCAACATGGACCATCCAGTTGTCACCTGGGGGCGAACTGATCGTGACCGCACTCCCGGCGATGCGCGCGCCGGAATAGATCGGACGCACATAGCTCGCCAGCAGACCCTTGCGGCCTTGCGCCTCATGGACGGTCGCGACGCCGCANCGAGCCAGTCCGGCAATAGTGTCGCGGTCGGCCCGCTCGATGTTCTGCACAACCACGCCCATGGCGATCTCCTTCGGCGGGTTACCTGCGCCCGCCATTTCGGCCATGCCAATGCGAAGCTTTGCCGTCGTATAACATTTTGCTAATCGTACACGATGATCGAACGCCTGCCCAATATCCGGCATCTTGCCGCTCTCGTCGCAACCGTAGAGCATGGCACGGTGACCGAAGCGGCGCGTTCGGTGCACCTCACGCAGCCGGCGCTGACGCAGGCGATCGCCCGTCTCGAACGGACGCTGGAATGCCGCCTGTTCCAGCGTGAACCCGATGGGATGAAACCGACCGAGCCGGCACTGCTGCTTAACGCGCGTGCGCGAACCGCGCTCGAGCTGATCGGGTCCCCCCGCGTGACTGCGACGCAGATGCGCGCCTTTATCGCCCTTGCCCGGACGGGCAGCTATTCCGCTGCCGCGCAGCTTGCGGGTGTGGCCCCCGCCTCGCTCCACCGCGCGGTCGCCGACCTCTCGCTCGCCCTTGGGGAACGTCTGGTCGAACGGCGCGGACGCTATCTTACCTTCACCAGAAAGGGCACGCTGCGCGCACGCAACTTCAGCCTGGCCCAGAACGAGCTGCGCAACGGGCTCTCGGAAGTCGCGGTGTGGCTCGGTAACGCCAAGGGGCGCGTGGTCATCGGCGCCATGCCGCTGTCGCGGGCGCGGTGGCTGCCGCGCGCGCTTCTGGCATTTTCCCGCCGCCATCCGGGGGTGGAAGTCGCCGTGATCGAAGGCAGTTATCCCGAACTGGCTGGCCCCTTGCGCGATGGCGAGATCGACCTGCTGCTCGGGGCGCTGAGACTGGACGATCCCTCGGACGACCTGGCGCAGGAGGTCGCCTTTACCGATCGCCCGCAAATCGTCATGCGGGCGGGACACCCCCTTGCAAGCGGCAATCCGCTGTCGCTAGCCTCGCTGCGCGATTATCCCTGGATCCTGCCTTCGAGCAATGCGCCCCTGCGGCAGTATTGGGAAACGATGATCGGGGCCGACGGCGGTGCGGAACCAGAGGTGCGCATCGAATGCGGTTCGGTGCTCACGATCCGTGAATTGCTGCTGGAAACCGACATGCTGTCGCTCCTGTCGCCGGACCAGCTGCGCGTCGAGATCGAAGCGGGCCTCATCGAGACTTCTCCGCCCCCGAGCGAGGTTTCGCGCACCATCGGGATCACCACGAGGCGCGACTGGCGTCCGACCGCCGCGCAACGTTCGATGCAGCTTGTCCTGCGAGAGATCGCGCAAGACTATTCGTAAAAACTTATTCGCTGGCCGGGCTATTCATTGGTTCGCGCAGGCGCTCGGCTGCAACCTGTCGGACATGGAACGCGATCTTGCCCTTATCGGATTTGGCGAAGCGGGCAGCACCTTCTGCGCCGCTGCACGCTGGGCCAAGCCCGCATGCGCGTTCGACCCTGACCCTTCGCGCAAACAGGCAATTGAAGAAGCTGGCATAAGCGCTTCGACCGATGTTCGCAGCGCGCTTGCCGATGCCCGGATCGTGCTGTCGCTGGTCACCGCCGACCAAGCGCTGGCTGCGGCGCAGACGGCGGCAGCGTTCCTCCAGCCGGGCGCATGCTGGATCGACATGAATTCGGTTGCGCCCGATACCAAGCGCCGGGCAGCGGCTGCAATCGAAGAGCGGGGCGGCGTCTACGTCGATGCCGCGATACTCGCACCTGTCCGTCCGGCCGCGCTGAACGTCCCGGTCCTGCTTGCCGGAAACATGGCCGAAACGGCGCGCGAGGAACTCTTATCGCTCGGCTTCACGAATGTCCGCGTGGTGGGCGAGAAAGTCGGCCGCGCATCCGCGATCAAGCTCATCCGCTCGGTCATGGTCAAGGGCGTGGAAGCGCTCACCGATGAAATGATGAGCGCGGCCGAAGCGGCGGGCGTGGTCGACGAGGTCCTGGCCTCGCTCGATGCCAGCGAAAAATCGGACAGCTGGTTCAGACGGGCTGCCTATAACCGCGAACGCATGGCGACGCACGGCATCCGCCGCGCTGCCGAGATGGAAGAAGCGGCCAGCACGCTGCAATCATTGGGCGTCGAACCGGTCATGACACAGGGCACCGTCCGCCGTCAGCGCGCCGCCGCGGCCCCGATCACCACGGAGAGAAACGCGGCATGAGCCTGATTATCGATTGCCACGGCCACTACACCGTCCTGCCGAAAGGCCATGATGCGTGGCGCGAAGAGCAGAAGGCGGCCTTCGCTGAAGGACGCCCCGCCCCGCCCTATCCGGACATCACTGACGACGAGATCCGCCAGACGATCGAAGACAACCAGCTGCGGCTGATCAAGGAACGCGGCGCAGACCTGACGATATTCAGCCCCCGCGCAAGCGCCATGGCGCATCATGTCGGCGACCAGGACGTGTCGGCGACCTGGGCCCGGCATTGCAACAATCTAATCCACCGGGTGACGCAGCTCTTCCCCGATGTCTTTGTCGGCGGCTGCATGCTTCCGCAAAGCCCGCAGGCGGGTCTCGAAGCGAGCGTCGCGGAATTGCGCCGCTGCGTCGAGGAACTGGGCTTCGTCTCCTGCAATCTCAATCCCGATCCGGGCGGCGGCCATTTCCAGCATCCGCCGCTGACCGACGATTACTGGTTTCCGCTCTACGAGGTGATGGAGGAATTGCAGGTCCCCGGGATGATCCACGTATCGGGCAGCTGCAACCCGGCAATGCATGCGACCGGCGGATACTATCTCGCCGCGGATACCGTCGCCTTCATGCAGCTGTTGCAGGGCGACCTGTTCAGCCGTTTTCCCGGCCTGCGTTTCATCATCCCGCATGGCGGCGGAGCAGTCCCCTATCACTGGGGACGGTATCGCGGCCTGGCCGATATGCTCAAGCAGCCGAGCCTCGATACGCATCTGATGAACAACGTGTTCTTCGACACCTGCGTCTATCACCAGCCGGGGATCGATCTGCTGGCCGATGTGATCGAGAACAAGAACATCCTTTTCGGCAGCGAGATGGTCGGCGCGGTCCGCGGGATAGACCCGCAGACCGGGCATTATTTCGACGATACCAAGCGCTATGTCGATGCCCTCGACATCTCCGAGGACGAACGGCGCGCCATCTTCGAAGGCAATGCCCGGCGCGTCTTCCCGCGCCTCGATGCCCTGCTGAAGGAGCGCGGGCTATGACCGACAAGCTCGACATTCACGCCTATCTTGGCGAGTTCGATGACATTCCCGGCACACGCGTCTTCACCGCGGCGCGCGCGCGGCGGGGATATCACCTGAACCAGTTCGCGATGAGCCTGATGAAGCCGGACAACCGCGAGCGGTTCAGAGCCGACGAAAAAGCCTATCTCGACGAATGGAAGCTGACCGACGCGATGAAGGCGGCGGTGCTTCGGCGCGATTACAACGCGTTGCTCGATCTGGGCGGGAACGTCTATTTCCTGTCGAAGATATTCTCCACCGACGGGGTCAGCTTTGCCGAAGCGGTTTCGACCATGACCGACATGGACTTTCCCACTTACCGCGAAATGATGAACAAGGGCGGGCGTTCTCCCGAAGGCGTCCGTTCGATCAAGGACAAACGCTGATGGCCCGGATTACCGCAGGAGTAGCGACCAGCCATGTCCCGCTGCTCGGCGTCGCCGCCGATCAGGGCAAGGCGGGCGACGAGTATTTCGCGCCGATCTTCGCAGGCTATGAGTGGTCGCGCGAATGGATTGCCCGGAACCTCCCCGACGTCATCGTGCTGGTCTATAACGATCACGCATCCGCTTTCGACATGAAGATCATCCCCACATTCGCAATCGGCTGCGGCGAAAGCTACGCTCCGGCCGACGAAGGCTGGGGACCGCGGGAAGTGCCCGACGTCGAAGGCCATCCCGACCTGGCCTGGCATATCGCGCAGAGCCTGATCCTCGACGAGTTCGACATGACGATCATCAACGAGATGGACGTCGATCACGGACTTACCGTGCCGCTGACCATGATGTTCGGCGCGCCCGACAAATGGCCCTGCAAGGTCATCCCGCTGGCGGTCAATGTGGTCACTTATCCGCCGCCTTCGGGCAATCGCTGTTGGGCGCTGGGCGAAGCTATCGCCCGGGCAGTGGACAGCTTTGCCGAGGACCTCGACGTGCAGATCTGGGGCACGGGCGGGATGAGCCACCAATTGCAAGGTCCGCGCGCAGGGCTGATCAACCGCGAGTGGGACAACATGTTTCTCGACAAGCTTTGCGGCACCACCGACGACCTGCGCCACATCCCGCATATCGAATATCTGCGCGAGACCGGGTCCGAGGGGATCGAGATGGTCATGTGGTTGATCATGCGCGGGGCGCTGGGCAGGGAAACCCGCGCCCTGCACCGCCACTATCACGTCCCCTGCTCGAACACCGCCATCGGCCATCTGGTGCTGGAACCGGTCGACGGAACCGTGCCTCCCTCGCCCACGATCGAGGGCAACAGTCCGGCCGCGCAGTCCATGATCGAATGATTTTCAGGAGAATTCCATGATCCGCATCGCCCTCGTCGGCGCCGGCGCTTTCGGCGAAAAGCATCTCGTCGGTCTCAAGAACATTCCCGACGCCGAAGTGGTCACCGTGGTGAGCGCATCGGAGGAGGAATCGCGCAAGCTCGCCGAGCCGCATGGCATTTCCGACGTGTCGGACAGTTACGAGGCGACATTGCGCCGCGATGATATCGACGCTGTCATCCTCACCACGCCGACCCCGATGCATGCCCGCCAGGCGATTCAGGCCATGGATGCCGGCAAGCATGTCGAAGTGGAAATCCCAGTGGCGGATAGCTGGGCCGATGCGCAGGCGGTGATGGCGAAACAGCGCGAAACGGGCCTTGTCTGCATGGTCGGCCACACCCGCCGGTTCAATCCTTCGCACCAATATGTGAAACAGCGGATCGATGCGGGCGAGTTCGCCATCCAGTCGATGGATGTGCAGACCTTCTTCTTCCGGCGAACCAACACCAACGCGAAGGGCGAACCACGCAGCTGGACCGATCATTTGCTGTGGCACCATTCCGCCCACACGATCGACATCTTCCAGTACATGACCGGCGCGAAGGTCGTTCAGGCCAACATCCTCCAGGGGCCGAAGCATCCCGAACTGGGGATCGCGATGGACCAGTCGATCCAGTTGAAGACCGACCAGGGGCAGATCCTGACGCTGGCGCTGTCGTTCAACAATGACGGGCCGCTGGGCACCTTCTTCCGCTACATCGGCGATACCGGCACCTATATCGCGCGCTACGACGATCTGGTGAACGGACGCGAAGAGCCCATCGACGTGTCGCAGGTCGACGTCAGCATGAACGGCATCGAGTTGCAGGACCGCGAGTTCATCGCCGCGATCAAGGAAGGCCGCGAGCCCAATGGTTCGGTCGCGCAGGTGCTCGACTGCTACCGCGTGATCGGCGAACTGGCAGGCAGCCTCGAAGCTCAAGACGGCTGGTCGTGAACACGCGGCAATTGTGCGGACGGCCCGTCCGCCCCATCGGTCTGGGCTGCATGAATCTCTCGTGGGCCTATGGTGATCCTCCGCCGCACGAGGACAAGGTGCGCTTGCTGAATGAAGCGCTCGACCTCGGCTATGATCATCTCGATACCGCCAATATCTATGGCAAGGGAGCCAACGAAGAGTTGCTCGGTGGCGCCGCCATGCACCGGCGCGATGAATTCCTGCTCGCCAGCAAGACCGGCATCATCGTCGATGGCCCGCGCCGTGGGATCGATTGCTCGCCCGAGGCGATTAGCAGTTCGCTCGATGCCAGCCTGAAGCGGCTGGGCACCGATCATATCGATCTGTTCTACATGCACCGCTTCGACCCGAAAGTCCCGGTCGCGGACAGCGTCGGCGCGATGGTCCGTGCGATTGAGGCGGGCAAGATCGGGGCTTACGGCGTGTCCGAATGGTCCGCTGCCCATATCCGTGAGGCGCATGCGGTTCATCCCATGGCCGCGGTCCAGACCGAGTTCTCGCTGTGGACCCGCAACGTCGAACTCGGGGTGCTGGACGCCACCCGCGAACTCGGTATTGCGCTGGTGGCCTTTTCGCCGGTTGCCCGCGGCGCGCTGGGCGGCGAGCTGAAGGATCCCGCGACGTTGGGGGACAAGGACCTGCGCCGGTCGCATCCTCGGTTCGATAGCGCAAACTGGCCGCACAATCGCGCGCTGATCGACCAGTTCGACGACCTGGCGCAGGAGAACGACCTCCGACCGGCCCAACTCGCGCTCGCCTGGGTGCTGGCGCAGGGCGATCACGTCCACGCGATCCCCGGCACCACCGACATTGACCATATGGCCGACAATTTCGCCGCGTCCGACAAAACGGTGCCAGCCGAAGTCCTCGACCGCGCGGGGCAACTGATCAACCAACAAAGCGTACGTGGTCACCGCTATCCCGAAGTGATGCGGAGCACGATCGACACCGAGGATTACGCTTAGAGCGGCAAGCCCACGCAATTCTCTGCAGTCGAGGTCTGCGCTGCCCTGCTGCTCCCGACGTAATCGGGTTCCGCCAGTTGCATGGCCCGCTCGAAGGGACCGTCTTCAGGGAACCGTTACATCAGCCGCATGGGTGCCCAGCTGAAGCGTTCGGCCTTCCAAGCCCGGGCCAAGGCCGTTTCGGAATACTCCGCGATGGCATCCGGATCGCTGCGCTTGAAGAAGCTGACCAGCGCATTTGCCGCGGAATAGACGTCCCTGGCGCCAGGTTCAGATGCCCATCAGCCGCTCACCCTCGGCGAGGTTGAAGCCCTGGTGGGGCATGCCTTTCGGTCTTCAACCGGGCGTGGAACCCGAGACGTTCCATCAGTCAGACAGTGACCTGTTCGAGTACGCCGGCCCGGATCCGGCCGAGCACATAACCGGGCGACTGTCGTTCGACCACGATGCAGTCGATGCCCTCGGCACGCAGCAGGTGCCCTAGGGGCAGTCCGGCGGGGCCTGCACCGCCAATGCAGGCCGACACTTTCACACCTGGACGACTTTCTGTTCGATCGCGCCAAACGGCAGCCCCCCATCGAGCCCGCGTGCAGCCATCCGGACCGTATCGCCAAACGCCATGAAGGGCGTGGTCGCCGGGCCCTTGTCACGGATCATCTCGATGGCCCGCACTTCGGAAATGCAGCTCGAACCCACCTGAGCGTAGTCGGCGTTCGAGACGGTGCCCGAGCCGATTATCGTTCCTGCGACGAGGTCGCGCGTAAAAGCCGCATGCGCAATGAGGTCGTGGAAGCCCACATCCATTTCCCGCCCATTAGCCGCGCCGAACCGCTTGCCGTTCCAGTCGATCTCTAAGTCGAGGCAAACGCGGCCGTCCTGCCACGCATCGCCGAGCTCATCGGGCGTCACCGCAAAGGGCGCCATCGAACATGCCGGCTTGGCCTGAACCCAGCCGAAACCCGTTTTCATTTCGACCGGCGCAATGGCACGCAGCGACCAGTCGTTGATCTGCACGATCAGCTTGATGTGCTTCATCGCTTCGGCGGCATCGGTGCCCATCGGAACGTGGTCGACGATCACCCCGTACTCGCCTTCGAAGTCGATCCCGTGTTCCATGCCCGGGAACGGCACGTCATCGACCGGGCCGTAGAAGCGATCGGAAAGACCCTGATACATCAGCGGTTTCTCGGCTTCGATCGGATCGAGACCGAAGGCGACCTGCATCAGTTCGCCATGCGTCGAAAACGCCGATCCGTCGAGCCATTGCCAGCTGCGTGGCAGTGGGGCGGCGCAATTGGCGGGATCGAAACCATCCCCTTCGCCCTGTTCCAGCCGGTCGGCGAGTTCCGAAAGCCGCGGCATGAGTGCATCCCACCGCTCGATCGCTCCGAGCAGATTGGGGGCAGTGTCCCCGACCTCGAGATAGCGGCGCCCATCGGTGGATATGACGACCAGGCGGCCATCGCGGGACTGTGAGGTGAAAGTTGCGAACCGCATGGGTTTCTCCGGAATATCTTGCGAGCTTCGGGCGCGCCGTCACACGCGAGGATGGCGGTGCTTCAGCCCTTCAGTTCTTCGCTGAATTCGCCGTCGATCAGGATGAAGGCGATGCGGCAATTCCGGTCCGTCCGGTTGGCCCAGCCGTGATTGGTGCCGCGCTGGACGACGATGTCCCCTGCCCGCACCGTGGTTTCGCCCTCGTCCATGATCAGGACTAGCTCGCCTTCGATGACGATGCCGTAATCGACCGTTTCGGTACGGTGCATATGGGCATGACGCGATTCCTTGCCCTCGAACGACGAGGCGTCGGCCGCGCCGATTTCGGCGAAGTGCGCGCGCGCCTCTTCCGGCGTCATCTCTGCAAACGACGGATCGTCGGGCGGAATGTCGAGCACGCGGATGCGCGTCCCGTTCTTGGGCGGCGCGAGGATGATGCCCTCTTCCGGTGGTTCGCCCGAGGCGGGATCGATCGGGGCCGGTGTCGCCCGCGTGTTCCACACCTCGTAGAACATGGGGCCGGTGTCGCCGCCGATCTTCTGGATGCGCGGGACGATGCCGTCTTCCTGGATGATCGCGCGGCCGGATGCATCATGGCCCGTGACCACGCGGCGGATCGGTGCGTTACTCATATTCGGTCCTCTCAACTTTTCTGTGTGGTCACTTGAGGCGGCGTGAATGTCAGACCGCGCTCCTCCAGCTCCTGCTGCGCGCGAGCTTCGTGCTCCAATGCCCGTTTCGCCGCTGCGCGTTCGTTGGCGCGCCCGGTCATTTCGGCGATTTCGGGGAATGCCGCGGCATCGAACCCTGCACCGGTTATGCGGAACCAGATCCAGGCCAGATAGGTATCGACAATCGACCAATCGGGCCCGAGCATCCATCGCTGCTGCGCCAACTGCCCTGCGATCGGCTGCAATTGCTGGATCAGCAGCTCTTCCGCCTTCGCCCGGATTTGCGGGGCCGCCTCGTCCGACTGGAGCATCATGCCCGGCAGGACGAACCGCGTCACCAGCGGATGCAAATCGCTCGATAAGCGGAAGAGCGTCGAAACCGTCGCCGCATCCCCGAGCGGATCGCCGGTCAGCGGGAGCAATTTGGCATCCGGGTGCGTTCGCGCCAGGTACAGCAGGATCGATCCGCTCTGCGTCACGATACCCCTCCCGGTATCGAGCGCAGGAACCTTGCCCGCAGGATTGACCGCGAGATAGTCCGGTCGGCGATGCTCGCCCGCCTTGAACGCAATCAGGCGGGTTTCGAACGGCTCACCGATCTCTTCCAGTGCCGTAAGGCTCACGCGCGCGCAGGTTTGCGGCGCCATGTAAAGGATTGGCGCGTGCTCGGTCACCCGGTGCGGCTCCCCAGGCGGAATGAAAGGGCAGCGACGATGCTACCCACGGCCACGACGCCTGCATAGACCAGCAGCGCACTGGCCAAACCTGACGTCGCACCGACAACCGCTGCCGCAACCAGGGGGGCCAGGAACTGGCCGAGGAAAAATGCCCCTGTCCAGAGCCCGGTTCCGCGACCGCGAAACTCGGGGGGGAGACCCCGCATTGTCCATGTCAGCATGTTGGGCAGCAGGATGCCGCTGCCGACGCAGGCGAGCGCGGCGAACCCGGCGATCGACGGCAAGCTCGTCGAATAAGCGGCCCCGGCGTAGCCCAAGGCGGCCAGCAGCAAGCCCAGCGCCAGCGGCATTCTTCCCGCGTGCTGCTTGAGCTTGTGAAAAATGAAGCTCCCGCCAGCCACTGACAGATTTGTAACCGCACCGACCATTCCGATAGTCGCCGGCGAAACGGGCCCCGAAAGTTCGAGGATAGGCCCGAGCTGGACTATCAGCGTGTAGAAGACGATCCCGACCCCAAGAGTAATCACCACGAGCGGCAGGACCCTGGCGAAGGGGAAAGCGGTGGCGCCAACTCCGGTCGATCGGGCGTGGGCCTCGGGTTCGAACAGGATCAATGCGGCCATGCCGGCAATCGGCAGTCCGAGAAGGTAAAGCAGGAACGGGCCGCGCGAGCCGAGGATCTCGCCCAGCAAACCGCCGACTGCGATCAGAACGATGGCCGATACACTGGTGGTTGCCACCTGCAGTGCGATCCACTTCTCCCGACGCTCGTCGACAAAGTAATCGCCGATTAACGTGGTCGCGACGGTCATGATGACCGCCTCGGTCATCCCAAGCGCGATCCGGGCGGCGATGATCTGGAACAGATCGTCCAAAAACCACGGAACGATGCCGCAGGCGGCGTAGAGGACGAGCGCGGAAACAAGCAGTATCTTGCGGCCGATCCGGTCTGCCAGCCAGCCAGCAACGGGCGAGAACAGGGCGACACAAAGGGCCGGAATGGTGAGCGCGATGGGAACGAGAAACTCGCTGCCCGCCACCCCGGCGAATTCGCGCATCAGCAATGGCAGTACAGGAACCAGCGAGATGATCGCCATGACCGGCATGACCGAGGCGGTCAGCAGCACCACCCCGTGGCGGGTCGCGGCGATATCCCGCGTGCGCGGTGCCGGATGCAATGGCGGGGTACCCGTCATTCGCTGGCTCCGGGCTCGCGAGGGGCAACATCCTCCCAGTCGTAGGAGAGGCCGGCTTCGCGAAACGCGAAACGGGCGACGTGCCGCTCGACCGCGCCCTTCAGCCCTTCGAGCTGTCCCGGCTCGCTTGCCTCGATCCGGCACAGGAGAATTCCGTCCTCCGGCTGCAACGTGACCAGGGCTTCGCCGGACCACGCCGCCCCCCGCGCATCCCGCGGGAACGTGATCCGGCGCATGTTGCCGCTTTCTTCTACCGCAAGGTTGTGCTGCCAATGCCTGCCCAATTGCAGCGCGTACTTGCGCGCATGGGGTGTCGGCACCCGGGCCTGCGAGACGACAGTCATTGCGCTAGTCCTCGGGCGCGATCGCGAGCTGCAGTCCGTCGAGCGCGTCGGTATACGCGATCTGGCAGGAGAGCCGGGACTGCAGCGTACGATGATCCGAGCTTTCGAGAAGGTCGTCCTCGTCTTCGCTCATGGCAGACAGCTTGTCGAACCATTCGCCTGCCACGTGCACGTGGCAGGTGGCGCAGGAACAGCAACCGCCGCACAGGGCCAGCAGTTCGTCGATCCCGGCATCCCTGATCGCTTCCATGACCGAACTGCCGTCAGCGGCCTCGACGGACTGATCGGTCCCGTCTCGAAGGGTGACGTTGATGGTGCCCATCAGTACACGACCACCGCGCGGATGCTCTCGCCGGAATGCATCAGGTCGAAGCCCTTGTTGATCTCGTCCAGGCTTAGCCTGTGGGTAATCATGGGATCGATTTCGATCTTGCCGTTCATGTACCAGTCGACGATCTTGGGCACGTCGGTACGGCCCTTGGCGCCGCCGAAGGCGGTCCCGCGCCAGTTCCGGCCCGTCACCAGCTGGAAGGGGCGGGTTTCGATGGTCTTGCCCGCTTCGGCAACGCCGATGATGATGCTGGTGCCCCAGCCCTTGTGGCAGCATTCCAGCGCATCCCGCATGACCGCGGTGTTGCCGGTGCAGTCGAAGCTATAATCGGCCCCGCCGTCGAGCATGTTGACCAGTGTTTCGACCACATTGCCGACATCCTTCGGATTGACGAAATCGGTCATTCCGAACTTGCGGCCCCATTCTTCCTTGGAGGGGTTGATATCGACGCCCACGATCCGGTCGGCGCCCGCCAGTTTCGCGCCCTGGATCACGTTCAGGCCAATTCCGCCGAGGCCGAAGACCACGACGGTGTCGCCCGGCTGGACCTTGGCGGTGTTGGTTACCGCGCCAACGCCGGTCGTCACGCCGCAACCGACGTAACAGGTCGTGTCGAACGGCGCATCTTCGCGGATCTTGGCTACTGCGATTTCCGGCAGGACAGTGAAGTTCGAGAAGGTGGAACAGCCCATGTAATGATAGATCGGCTGGCCCCGATAGCTGAACCGCGTGGTCCCGTCGGGCATCAGGCCCTTGCCCTGTGTCTCGCGGATCGCGCTGCACAGGTTGGTCTTGCCGGACAGGCACATCTTACACTGGCGGCATTCGGGCGTGTACAGCGGGATGACATGATCGCCCTCCTTCACGCTGGTCACGCCTGCGCCGACTTCCCGCACAACGCCGCAGCCTTCATGGCCGAGAACGGAGGGAAACAGCCCCTCGCTGTCCAACCCGTCGAGCGTATAGGCATCGGTATGGCAGATGCCCGTTGCCATGATCTCGACCAGAACTTCCCCCGGCTTGGGGCCCTCGAGGTCAAGCTCCACGATCTCGAGTGGTTTCTTCGCTTCGAAAGCTACGGCAGCTCTGGTCTTCATTTCGGGTACTGGTCCTATTTCATTGATCGCTGCGTGCGGCAGCGAATGGGTGCTTCTGATCAGGCCGGTTCGACTTCGACCGGCACGCTGTCGATAGCGTGGAGCGTATTGTTGAGACGTCTTACCGGGGCACCGGTGAGCCGGATGGAAGCGACACGTTCGGCAATCGCGGTTCCGATCAGCTCGCCCTCCAGCCTGGCGACCATCTGGCCGAGACACTGGTGGATCCCGAAACCGAAACCGACATGCCCACTGGTGTTGCGCTCGATCCGGAAGGCATCGGGTTCGTCCCAATGCAGAGGATCGCGGTTTGCCGCGGCGAGAAACAGAAGAACCTTCTGGCCTTCGGGAATTTCCGCCCCGCCCACTTCCACCCGCTTGGTCGTCGTGCGGAAGAAGGTCTGGACCGTTGAATCCCAGCGCAGGCTTTCCTCGAATGCCCGCCTGACCAGCGAGGGATTGCTGCGCAGCTTCTGGTATTCCTCCGGATGGCCGGCGAGGGCCAGCACCATGTGGCCGATCCCGTTGACCGTGGTGTCGACTCCCGCCGAAAGAAAGGAACGCACAAGCCGCTCGGCCTCTTCATGCGTGCATTCACCGCGGTCGGCGGCTTCGAAAACGGCCATTCCCCAGCCGCCTTCCTTCAGGTTGTCGCGTTTGCAAGCCTCGGCCACCCATTCGATGGCCGCTTCCTTGCCTTCATTGCCTTCCCGCAGCACGTCATTGTCGGGGCCGAAGGCGTTGAACACGATCGTGGCATAATCGAGCAAATGCTCGCGGCCATCGTCGCGGAGGCCGATCGTGTCCGGAAAGATCATCATCGGGAAGATCTCGGACAGGTCCTTGACCGCATCGAAGCGGCGCCGTTCGACAAGGCGATCCACCAGTTCTTCGGCNTTGGCCTGCCAGCGGGGGCGCAGTTCCTTGAGCGCTTTCAGCGAAACAATGCGGTTCATCATGCTGCGCGTTCGATCATGCAGCGGAGGATCCGCCTCGAGCAGCAGGGACGGCGGCCGGAAAGGGGTTTCCTTGGCGAAATCCAGCGTACCGACCCCGCGGCTTGAACAAAAGGTCTCGTGATCCCTGAGGCTGTCCTTCACCTCCTCGTAGCGCGCCATCGCAAAGGCGCCCACGCTATCGAGCCATACCACCGGGCCGGCTTCCCGGATCATATCGTGATACGCGTAGGGATCGCCGAGGAAGACCTTGTCGAAGGGATCGATTGCTAGGTTCGGCACCGCTTCGGCTTCGGCAGGCTTCATCACGCCGCTCCGGTATTTCCGCCCAGGGTTTCGGCGAACCAGTCCGACAGCAGGTCGAGGCCATAGGCGATGTTGTCTGCCCCGACATGCTCGACCCCGCCCTCGCGTGCGGTGAAGATCACCTTCTCACGGCGCGGCGAGTTGACGAGCTGGTCGTAAAGATCGTCGGCATAGCCCGGGCTGATCTGCCGATCGTTGGCACCATGCGTAACGAGGAAGGGAACCTTGATCCGGTCCATATGGCCGTTNAGGTTCATATCGGTGGACTTTTCGAGAAAGTCCTCCTGGCCCTCGGCACCGAACGCCCAATGGACGTGGGCCCAATAGTGCGGAACGGGGTTCTCGCCCTCGCGCTCCATCCGCTTGTCCTGCACTTCGCGCCAATTGTGGTTCGCGCCCCAGACCGCACCGCTGGCAAAGCGCGGTTCATAGGCAACCGCGCGCGGGGCGAAGTGCCCGCCGAGCGAGATGCCGGTCATGCCGATCTTGTCGGCGGCCACATTCGGTTGTTGTTCGAGCCAGTCGACGGCCTTGGAGGCCCAGCTCTCGCTGTGCGGATCGACAGGCAGGCCCTGCAAGCGCAGCGCCTCGCCCGACCCTGGCTGGTCGACGCACAGGGTGGAAATGCCGCGACGCGCCAGCTCTTCGGGAAGCCCCGTCCAGTAGAGCAGTTCCTTGTTGCTATCGAGGCCGTTGCAGAACACGACTGCGGGCTTCGGCCCATCGCCGGGTGCGCGCGTCCAGAGCGCCGGCATCGTGCCGGTTTCAAGCGGGATTTCGACCCGCTCGCGGTTCAACTGTCCGAGCNTGGTCGACCGGTCGAANGCNTCNCGCGCCTTGGCGAAGGTTTCCTTGCGTCCCGGGTGGCCATGGCCCTGCATCCGTTCTGCAGTGATCAGGTAGAGCGATGCCCGCTCCAGCTTGTTGGACGCGGAGAAGTTGCGCCCCTTGGCCTCGTCTTCGGCCGCCAGCTCGAGCAATTTGTCGCCCATTGCGGCCCATTGTTTCATGAACTGCGGCGTGCCCGCATCGGCACCGCTATCGGCGGCGTCCTTGATAGGCTGGCACATGTCGACGATTTCACCGATCTTGCCACCGCTTTCCATGGCGATCGCGACCGACAGGTTCCAGATGTAGTTGGGGAAGTATTCGAACAAAGCCATCGATCACACCTCCGCCGACTGGAACAGGCAGGGATCGGCCGCCGGTTTGGGCATGGTTTGCGGACCGCCCGAACCGACCCCCCACTGATCCATCACCTGCGGTCCCGGTTCGTGGACCGTGGGTTCGTGCGTCTCGAAATCGACCTCCTCCAGTTCGGACGTGTATTCGACCGCGAAGCCGGCGGGCGTGCAGAAATAGCTGAAGGTGTTGTTGCCGGCGGTATGGCGGCCCGGGCCCCAGCGAATGTCGCAATCGCGCTTCTTGAGCCGGCTCGCTCCGCGCATCATGTCGTCGACCGTCAGCATGTCGTAGGCGACATGGTTGAGGCACGGCGGCCCCGGCAGCAGGGCGAAACGGTGATGGGCTTCGTTGCAGCGCAGGAAGCACATGAAGTCGCCCAGCCAGTCACTCACCTTGAAGCCGAGCACCTCGGTGAAGAATTTCACCGCGGCCTGGTGATCGGGCGAATGCAGGACGATGTGGCTGATCTTGAGCGGCATGCCCTCCCACCGCTCCATTGCGCGGTGATCGCCGCGCGCGACGTCGGAGGAAATTTCGAAGGGCAGCCCATCGGGTGAGAAAAACCGGAACCCATAGCCGCCGCCCGGCCCGTCGATCTCGCCCAGCTCGCGTATGATCTTGCACCCGGCATCGCCGACCTTGGCGCGCAGGGCATCGACATCGTCGCGGCTCTCGGCGCTAAGCGCGATCACTTCGATGCAATTGGTATCGCGCTTGTGCAACCGGACAACGTGGTGCTCGTCATGTCCGTGGGTCTTGAACCAAGCCATGTCTTCGGTCGCCTCGACCTCGACCAAGCCCCAATCCTCGGCATAGAATTTCCGCTCGGTAGCGAAGTCTTCGACGCCGTATCCGACATAGCGAATTTCGGTTACTCGGCTCATATCCAATTCCTCGAAATCTTGATCAAATCGGCTGCGAAACGATGCCGAACATCTCGTGCGTGGCAGCAGCGTTATCGACTGGGGGGCCCTTGCCGAGCTGGCCGTGGCAAATGGCCAGCGACTTCTCGACGATGTATTTGCAGCGATCGAAGCGGCGATCGCGATAGGCCTTGAAGGCCTCCTGCGGCGTGTCGTGCCTGGTGATCTCGTCGGCCAGGACAAGGCTGTCCTCGATCGCCATGCCGGCGCCCTGCCCCAGGTGCGGGGTGGTGGCGTGAACGGCGTCGCCCAGCAGGACCACCCGGCCCCGGTGCCAGTCGCCATAGAGCATCATCTGCTCGAGCGGGCGGTAGACAACCCCGTGGTCGTCGGTGATCTCTTGCGCAAGTTCCTGGATCTGGGGCGGCGCCTTGGCGAGCTTCTTGCGCATCGCCTCGGCACACCCTTCCCTGGGATAGTGCGGATTGTCCGGTTCGGGCGTCGTCACATACATGTACATCAGTTCTTCGCTGATGGGCACGAGACCGATCCCGGTCGGGCCGTTGTAGACGTGCAGAGCGTTGAGGTCGGCAGGACGCTTGAAATTGTAGCGCCAGACCGATTGCCCGGTGAATTCGGGCTTCTCGGCATCGGGCATGATCTTCTGCCGCGTATCGGAATAGACGCCGTCCGCGCCGACGACGAGATCGAAGTCCTCGCTCTCGCCATCCGAGAAAACGACGTGGACGGCATCACCGCGATCATCGAGCGATTGTGCAGTAACGCCGAGGCGAACGTCCGCGCCCGAGGCGATCGTGCGGTCGCCCAGCACCTTGTGCAACGCCGGCCGGCCGATCCCGACATTCGCGGGGTAGTTTTCAGTCAGGCGCGGAGCGGGAATTTCCGCCACCTTGGTTCCGTCGGGAGTGTGGATGGCAATGTTGTCGAAGGGGACCCCGGCAGCAAGGTAATCGTCGAGAAGTTCGAGTTCCGCCATCGCCCGGATGACGTTGGACTGCTGGATGATACCCACGCCGTAGACGGACCAGTCGGGATCCTTCTCGATCACCGTCACGGTGTGTCCGGCGCGGCGCAGGGCGATCGCGGTCGTCAGTCCGCCGACCCCCCCTCCGATTACAAGTACATTTGCGTTTCGCATGGCTCAGTACACATCCATATCGTTGGCAATGACCACGGGGCCGTCATACTGCTCGGCAATGTCGCGCAGATATTCGAAGTGCTTCGGATCACCGCGTTCGCGGCCAGCAAAATGGGTCACGACGAGCGCTCCAACGCCGGCGCTTGCCGCCATCTGGCCAACATCGCTGGGCAACAGATGATGATTGCGAAGGTGCTGCTCGATCCCTCTGGCTACAGCCTCGGGCATATTCGGATTGTCGCGGCGGATCTCGGCGATGGTATCATCGACATCCATCATTTCAGCCACGAGCAGATCCGCTCCGGCAGCCAGTTCCTCGACCTCTCCGCTTGGCCCTGTATCGCCCGTGTAGACGATGGATCGCCCTGGCAGATCGAAGCGGAAAGACAGGGACTCGAACCGGCTGGCCAAATCACTGTCCGCTGCGAAACTGTAGTGCGAATTGTTTCGCACCGTCACGGTCATGCCTGCAAGTTCGACGCCGGCCTTGTCACGCAGTTCGAAAACTTCAGCGAGTTCGTTCAGGTCGGTTTTTGGTGCCCCGGGAACACCATATCCCGCCGTCGCACCAGGGACCATGGAAGCAAGCAAGCCGGCGACCATTTCCTTCGTCCCCGGGGGCCCGTAGATGCGGAGGCGCGGGGGCGAATTCGTCTGGGCGCGCAGACCGAGGAGCGCTGCGAGGCCGCCGGTATGGTCCCAGTGCAGGTGGCTGATAAATACCGCGTCCACCTGCGCCGTGCGGAGGCCAAGCTTGGCAAGCTGCCCTACCGTCCCGTCACCGACGTCGACCAGAATGTTCTGGCCACCCGCGATAAGCAGGTTGGCCGGCTGCGAACGCGTGGGACTGGCTACCGGACCGGCAACCGTGCCCAGCGTCACCCAGCGACCAGCATCGACCGCCACTGCGGTTGCGTCAGGTGTGGCATCAACCTCCTGAGCGTGGAGAGGTGCGCCGGCAAGCGTCAGGGCGCCTGCCAATGCAGTTGCGAATTTAAACATTCTTCCCTCTCCGATCAGAAGTCGATTTTCGCCCGCACACCATACGTCCGCGGCGGGTTATGTTCGCCGTAGAATGCTCCGGAGCTACCTACGTTGGTATTGACCAAATACCGCTCGTCGAACGCGTTGTTGACGAAGGCAGAGATCGACCAGACAGCATCGGCCGGCTCAAGCGTGAGCTGGAAGTTCGCGGTGATGTATTCATCCGAAACGGTCTGCGGCGTGAAGGACAGGTCGGTCTGTTGCTCGCTGCGATAGGATGCGTCGGCAAAGAACGTCAGATCGAAGTCGCCCAGGACGAAAACCTGTTCAAGCGCCAGATCGAGCGCGATTTCGGGAGAATAGAGAAGCTCGGTGCCGGCACATTCGAATGTCTGCAGGCCAGAAACCACGCCAACATTCTCGCATCCGAAACGGCCGGTGCCGGGATCGGAGACCAGTGTGAGCTGGTCCAGCTTCGCATCCAGATACTGGAACTTCACCCCCAGTGTCGTGGTCGGCGTCGCAGCCCAGAGCACGTCCAGATCGATACCCTTGATCGTCGAATCGCCATTGGCCGTACCGAAGTTGGGCGCATCGTCGATCGTCGAGAAATAGGTGATCTGCTGGCCCTTATACTCCCAGTAGAAACCTTCGATATTGACCTGGAGCGTGTCGCCCAGAAATCTGTTTTTCGAACCGATGGTGAAAGCATCGATAAATTCGGGATCGAAGCTCAATCCGCCACCGGCACCGACCGCCGCGAGCTCGACACCGCCCGCACGGTAACCGCGCTCATAAGTCGCATAGAGCAGGCTGTCGGGCGTCAGATCGTACTCGACGCCGACACGGTAGGTCGGCTCTTTCCAGCTGTCCTCGCTCGTCAGGCCCTGGCCCGCGCCGCCGTCGACGATAAAGCCCGCCGAGCCGTTGATGAGCGGATAGAAGCCATCGTTGATCGTCGAGCCAGGCGGAATGAAGCCACCGGCGATCAGGCTGTCGATGTAGACCTGCGGATCCGTGGTCGGCGGCAGGACGGCCGGATAGTTCTGTGCAGCGCATCCGGCAAAGTCCGGGATCGTGAACGGGGCTCCGGGGAACGGCGGAACTTCGAGCGGACAGATCGTCAGGAAGGCGAAATCGTCGCCTCTGACGAACTTGTTGTCCTCGGTGTAGCGGCCACCGACGTTAATCCGGAACTGGTCCGTAACGTCGAACGTGACTTGGGCGAATGCGGCCCAGGAATCCCCGCCGTTGGTCCAGTTCTGGATCGGTGCAACCGCAACCTGGTAGAAGTTCGCCGCAAAATCGACCTCTTCCTCGAAATAGTAGAGGCCGAAGACGCCGTTCACAGGCCCGTCGAAATCGGATGCGAACCGTGCCTCGATCGAGAACTGTTCCCCACTTTCCTGCGTAGGCGCAGGCGCGAAACCCGGGCCTACGAAAGTGTAGTCCTGCGAATATTCCCGCCAAGCAGGGATGATCGTGATCGTTCCGGCATCGAGCTCATAGGTGAGTTCGGTTTGCAGCCCGCCGTAGGACAGGTCCTGGAAGAGGTCGTCGCAGCTGATCGGCGGCAGCAATGCGAAGGAGGGACCCTGGAAGGTCTGCACCCGGAACGCATTGGAAGCGGCGCTGCATGCACCGCTGTCGATGTCGATGTCCGTGGGCGTAAATTCGGTCTGCTGGCCCGGCGTGTTGCTGAAAAAGCCCAGCAGCGAGCCGGTAGAGCCCTTGCCCCCGACCGACGTGTAATCGAATCCAAACCTCAGGCTCAGACGGTCGGTCGGTTCCATCAGCATTTGCGCGCGCACAGAGGTCGCTTCCAAGTCGGAAGTCCCATCGTCGTTGTAACCGTCTCGCGACTGATGGCTGGCAGCAAGCCTAACCGCCATCCCGTCGGTCAATGGTACGTTTACCGCCCCCTGGACACCGATCTTGTCGAAGTTGCCGTACTCGGCCTGAAGGTAACCGCTGAACTCGCCGACTTGCGGTTTCATGGGGATGTAATTGAGCACGCCGCCCGTGGCGTTCCGGCCATACAACGTCCCCTGGGGACCTTTCAGGACCTCCACACGCTCCATGTCGTAGAAGTTCTGGCCGGCGGCCGAGCTGGCGCGGCCCAGGTATACGCCGTCGTAGTTTTGCGCGACGCCCGAATCCTGCAGCGGATTGACGGTCAGTGCGCCGACACCGCGAATGAAGAGGCTGGTCAGCGGTCCGCCGCCCGGGTTGACGCCCAGCGAAGGGGAAATGCGCCCCAGATCGTTCGCGCTTTCAATTCCCGCCCGCGTAAGCTTTTCAGACGAAAGCGCGTCGATCGGGATCGCTGCGTCCTGCAAGCTTTCCGCCCGCCGCTGCGCAGTCACGATGATCGTATTCAGGCCGCCCGGGACGCCTTCCGTTTCCGACAGTTCGGCTTCGCGTTCAGCTTCCGTTTGCGTGGCCATGTCCTGCGCCATGGCAGGACTGGCGACCGCAACCGCGGCTATGGCACCGACAGCGCTTCCCAGCAGATAAACCTTCCGCATCCTCAATCTCCCAAATTTTATCTTTTGTTATTGCCCGGCAGACTGCGCCTCACCTTATCATCAGTCCAATTTTTTGTTTTTATGAATTGCTATCGATGATATCGATGCATGATGCGGCTGGACAATTTCGATCTCAATCTGCTCGTCGCGTTCGAGGTTCTGCTCGAAGAGCGTAGCGTGACGCGTGCGGCCAAGCGCCTCAATGTGACGCAATCCGCGATGAGCGCCGCACTCAAGCGACTGCGGGAGAGTTTTCAGGATGAACTCCTGATCCTCCATGGCAAGAAGATGATCCCCACACAGCATGCGCTGACGCTGGCGCCCGAGGTCAGCACGACCTTGATGCGGCTCAAAACGCTCATCGCCACGGGCACCGGTTTCGATCCGGCGACATCGAAGCGGCGTTTCCAGATCAACGCATCGGATTACATCACCACGGTCTTGCTGGTGCCGCTGATCGAACATCTGCAGATCGAAGCGCCCGAAATCCGCCTGAACCTGTCACTACCCAGTGCGCAGAGTGCCCGCCGGCTCGAAGCAGGCGAAATAGACCTGTTGATGACACCCAACGAGTTCCTCGAAACCGATCACCCGCGCGAGCTGTTGTTCGAGGAACGCCATGTCGTCGTCGGCGCCAGGGACAATCCGTTCCTGCAAGGCCCCCTGTCGATCGAACAGTTCAACGAATGCGGCCATGTGGTCGTGCGCATATCGAACCAAGATACCTATATCGAGGCGATCCTGCGCAAGCTCGCCCCCGACCGGCGGATCGACGTGGCGGCGCAATCCTTCATCCAGGTGCCCTGGCTGCTGCGCGGGACGAACCGCCTGGCCGTCATGCACGAACGCCTCGCACGCGTAACCCAGCCCGTCTTCGACCTCGCGATCGTCGACCTCCCCTACGACCTGTCGCCCATGCGCGAAATGATGCAGCACCACGTATCGCGTACGCGCGATGCGGGATTGACCTGGCTACGCCAGAAGATCCTGCAATTCGCGAAGGACAGTTGAAAACAATATCGGCCAGTGCCCCGCTCCACGACTTCCGGTTCGGGTTTCGATCGGCCTCATACGCTAGGCCGCACGGGATCGCGCTAGAAACCAACGATGATTCCTCGCTCAATTTGCCTTCATGAATGCACGCGAAAAAGGTTTGCAAGCTCGATCGCTGTGCACGCGTCTGCGTGGGCAAGGTCGCGGCCTCTCCGCATCGTAAGAGGGCAACTTCTCAAGTTTCGGTTGCAGCATGCAACCCGCTTGCTAGGCATGGCGCTGAGAGGAGAGCGAGCGTGACCGAGCAGGATCCAGAGACCATTCCCGTTATTATCGGTGTTGGCCAGATCAACGATCGGCCCGAACAGCCGGGTGACGGCCTGGACCCCGTCGGGTTGATGGCCGAAGCGCTGCGGCGCGCGGATGCCGATGCCGGCGGCGGCGTACTCGAGGACTGCGATTCGCTGGCGGTTGTCGCGCAGCTGGCGTGGCCGCAACTCAATCCGGTGGATGGCAAGGTCGCCGAGGCGCTCGGCATCGATCCGTCGCATTGCATGCAGACGGCCATGCCCAACGGCGACAGCCCGATCCTGCTACTCAACGAGGCTGCCAATCGCATCGGTCGGGGAGAATCCCGGATTTGCGCAGTTACCGGGGGCGAGGCGCTGCGGACTGCGGGTCAGCTGGCTGCACTCAAGGCCCGCGATGGCGGCGAGAAACCCAATGCGCTGCGCGACGCATCGCACCGCGTGCGCAAGGGCTATGCGCAAAGCTATGGGCTTACGGTCCCGACCGATGTCTATCCGCTGTACGAGAACGCCGGCCGCGCGGCCTATGACCAGACGCTCGCACAGGGGCAGGCCGAAAGCGGGACCATCTGGGCGGGCATGAGTGAAGTCGCGGCTGCTGGCGAGGGTGCGTGGATTACCAAGCCGGTGAGCGCGGAGGACGTCATCACCCCGTCCGATCGCAACCGCCCGATCGCCTTTCCCTATACCAAGCTGCAGGTGGCCAATTCCTCGGTCAATCAGGGCGCGGGCTTCCTCGTAACTTCGCTCGCGGAAGCACGGCGGCGCGGGATCCCGGACGAGGCGCTGGCCTTCATCGGCTATGGCGCAGCGGCGCATGAAAGCGACAATTTCCTCGACCGGGACCGCTACGATGCTTCACCCAGCCTCGCGACATCGATCGAGCGCGCGATGCAGTTGAACGCGGTCGGCACCGAAGATCTGGCCCATGTCGAACTGTACAGCTGCTTTCCCTGTGTCCCGAAAATGGCCCGCCGGGTGCTTGATTGGCCCCTCGATCGGCCGGCCACGGTGTTTGGCGGATTGACCTTCGGAGGCGGCCCGATCGGCAATTACATGAGCCATGCGGTCGTCGCCATGGTACAGAAACTGCGCGGGACCGGGGATAAGGGCCTATTGTTCGCCAATGGCGGCTATGCAACGCACAATCATACCATCCTGCTTGCGGGGACGGCCACCGGCGCTGCCTTCCCGCACGACTTCGACTGTCAGGCCGAAGCCGACGCGCGCCGCGGCGCTGTCCCCCCGCTCGACCGGACCTACGAGGGGCCGGCGACGATCGAGAGCTATACGGTCCATTATGGCCGCGACGGTTCGCCCAAATCGGGTGTGATCGTGGCACTCACCCCTTCGGGCAGCCGCACCCTTGCCGGCGTGGCAGGAGACGATGCCGCCATGATCACGTTCCTGACGGACGGCATGCATGAACCGGTATGCAGTGCCGGCAATGTGACCCGCGGCGACGGCGACCTGTCAATGTGGGTGCGCGGCTAGCGACCCGTTCAGAACAGCAGAGCGGATACCGTATTGCCTGCTTCCAAGCCGGCCTGGCTGGATGGGCAGCGGATCAGCCAGTCGGCGCGGGCCAGGCCGCCCTGCACTCCGCTGTCCTGGTTGCCCAGTACTTCGAGGCCTGCCTGGCCCCAATGCGCCCTGGCGAAGGTCTCGCGGTCACCCGTCGCAGGCAGCGGTGTGGCCAGCGGCATGTCGCGCCAGGCGTGATAGCCCTCCCCGCCCTGCAAGCGCTCGAGAATCGGAACGAGGAACAGCCGCGCGGTCACCATGGCCGAACTGGGATTGCCCGGGAGTCCGAGAACGAGCCGTGCGCCAGCCCGCCCGAGCCACACTGGCTTGCCCGGCTTGATCGCCAGCCTGTCGAAGACCAGCTCGAGCCCATGCGGCGCGAACATGGGTTTGGCGAAATCACGATCGCCGACCGATGCTCCGCCGATGACAATCACGATATCGGCACTCTCCAGCAATTCGCCTGCCCGTCGCTCGAGCGCGGGCAAATCGTCATGTCCGCGGCACCGCGAAGTTACGCAGGCACCGGCATCTTGCGCCAGCGACGCGATTGCCAGCGAGGTCGAATCCGGAATCGTGTAGGGTGCCAACTGCGCGGATCCCGGTTCGGCCAATTCGTCCCCGGTGGCGATGATCGCAATCGCTGGCTGACGATGCACGGTGATCTCGGCGACATCGGCAGCCGCTGCCGCCACCAGCGTCTTCGCATCAAGGCGGGTGCCCCTGCGCAGCAGGACTGCGCCTTCCTCAAAATCGCTGCCACGCTGCCGCACGTGTTTCGCAGGGCCGAACCCCGCGGCGAACCGTACCGAGTCCGCACCGCGCTGCGCATATTCCTGCATGATCACGGAATCGGCACCGTCGGGAAGCGGTGCGCCCGTGAAGATGCGAACCGCCTCACCCGCCGGCAGGACGCCGGCGAAAGGGGCGCCGGGCCGCGCTTCGCCCGCGACCTGGACGGGTTCACCCCCAGCGATATCGCTTTCGCGCACCGCATAGCCATCCATCGCTGAAACGCTGTGCCGCGGAGACGGAATCGCCGCGCGAATATCCGCAGCCAGCACGCGCCCGGCGCCTGCGCTCAGAGGGACGGTTTCGATTTCCAGCGGCGCGACATGGGACGCGATCAGCGCCGACGCTTCACCGAATGTCTTCATGGCAGCTGTCATCGCGGGAGCTGCCAGTCGCCCGAAGCGCCGCCCTCCTTCTCGGTCACGCGGATTTCGCCGATGGTCATGCCCTTGTCGGCTGCCTTGAGCATATCGAACAGCGTAAGGCAGGCGACCGATACTGCAGTTAGCGCTTCCATTTCGACCCCGGTTCGCCCCTCGGTACGGACCACGGCTTCAACGATAAATCCGGGCAGGCTCCGGTCCATGGCGATCGCGACATCGATCTTGCTGAGCGGCAAGGGATGGCACAGCGGGATCAGATCCGCCGTGCGCTTGGCAGCCATTACCCCGGCCAACTCAGCCGTTGCGATCACGCTGCCCTTGGGGGCCTTGCCTTCCTCTACCAACGCCAGCGTTTCGGCAGAACACGACAAGCGACCCTGCGCCCGCGCGCGCCGCGCGGTGACCGGCTTGTCCCCCACATCGACCATTCGTGCACGACCGTCCTGATCGAGATGCGATAGCTTGGGCAAATGCGGATCCTTGTCGGGTGAAGAAGAGAACCGCCGCTCTATCTCGTGAGCGTATCCGGCGACAACCCATCTCGCTGGGAAGAATTACCGCAAAACGGACCATAGGACCTATATCTCAAGCAAGCTTTACCTTTGGGAAGGTGATGAGCCACTCTGGCGGGCTGGCTCCGGAGATGGATGATGTGATGGCACGTGCGAGCGAGATGTCCCGAGCCCGAAGCCGCCCGTTCGGCGGTGCTATTTCTCGCGCGTCAGCGGAAGCGGCCGCGCGGACGGTGCCAGCGCTTCCTGCCGGTCGAGTTCCCAGTTTGCGAGGCTGCGCACNTTCGTGCTGTGCGGCCANTGGTACTGTGCCAGCAGGTCCCGCGTGCCCTCTTCGTCGAGCGGATAGCCGAGGTGATAGCCCTGCCCGAACTCGGCACCAAGCTCGCGCGCGGTTTCCCGGTCGCCCGAAGTAGCGATGAATTCGGCGACGCTTTCGAGCTTCATCGCGGCAATCATCTTCACCACCCCGCGCAGCATGTCGCGCCCCTGAGGATGGCGCGCCCGCTTGATCAGCGACCCGTCGATCTTGACCTTGTCGAAGCGAATCTCGCGCAGATAGACCAGCGAGGCGAAACCGGCGCCGAAATCGTCCAGCGCCACCCGGCATCCGGCCTCGCGCAGCATGTCGACATTGCGCCTGGCGGTAGCGAAATCGACCAGCATGGCGGTCTCGGTGATTTCCAGTTGCAGGCGCTCGGCCGGGTAANTCTTCTGCTTGATCAGGGCGACGATTTCGCTCGCCGCGTCGCCGCCGCAAATATGCGCTGCGCTNAGATTGAACGACAGACGGCACGATGCCGGCCATTCGGCAGCGAAGTCCACTGCGCGCGAAAGCAATGCGAGAGTGATCGGCCGGATGCAGCCGATCCGCTCCGCGATCGGGATGAACTGCCCCGGAGATATATTGCCGAGCACCGGGTGCTCCCAGCGCGCCAGCGCTTCGAACGACGAGAGCTGTCCGGTCCGCAGGTTGAAGATCGGCTGGTAGGCCAGCGAAAGCTGATCCAGCGCGCCCTCCTCGAGCAGCGCGGTCTCGATCGCGTGGAGACGCTTGTTCTTGTCGCGTATCTCTGCGTCGAACAGCTTCGTCTCGATCATATCGTTGCGTTTGGCAAAATAAAGCGCTGCATCGGCATCGCGCAGCGCCTGGTCGACATCCGGGGCGTCCTCGCCAAGCAAGCGCGCGCCAGCGCACGCCCCGATGCTGACCTGCGCATTCGCCAGACGCATTGGTTTGCACAACTGCCTTAGCGCCTTGTCACACACATCGACCAATTCCCCCAGTTCGGCGAGGCAGGAAGATCCCGCGATGAAGACGCCAAACTCGTCGCCGCCCAGACGGCCCACGACCGTTCCCTGGGGCAGAACGCGCTGAAGTCGAAGCGCGACCTGACGCAAGACTATGTCGCCCGCATGGTGGCCGTACAGATCGTTGATCGGTTTGAACCGGTCGAGATCGATCACCGCCAGCAGGCCGCACTGCCCACCGTCGAGCTTCGCCTCGATGTCGTGGATGAAGGCCAGCCGGCTACGCAATCCGGTAAGATTGTCGGTTTCCGCCTGATATTGCGCGTTGCGCCGCGCATCGGCCAGCTCGGTATTGGTGCGCTCCATTCGCAGCAACGCCGCGTCCGCATCGTATTGGGCCTGGAACAGCCGCAACTGCGTCCGGTGACTGGTTTCGGCAATATAGAAATTGACGGCCGTAAGGACGACCGTCGCGACCGAAGCCGGGATATTGGATGCAGCGAAAAGATAGAGAACCGCGGCGACGACCGGCATGACGAAGCAGAAGAAAATCACCCTTGAGGCGAAAATGATCCCGGTGAGTGCGGCACCCTGCGTCAGTGCGGCTAGCAAACCCAGCGCAAGGATGGGTAACCAGCTCGGCGTGCCGCCGGCCATGCCGTCGAGATCGAAGGCAAGCGTAAGGTAGAACGCGGCCTGGGTGCAGGACAACAGCACCACCATAAAACCGGTCAGCCGGGCGGCGTTGCGATTGACGTCCTCGGTTTTCCCTTCGGGTACCGGAAGCATCCAGTGCCGGAAACGAAACGCGACGGCCAGCGCCAGAATGCACGCCACGATCCGGGTGACGAGGTGATCCCATGTTACCCAAGCCAGCCCGGCGTAAGGAGCAAGTATGGTAAGGTAGTAATAGTGAATTGTTTCGCGGACCGACTTGACGCGTTCGCGGCTGAACCTGTCAGCAATCTCGTCGTCGGATTCGAATCCGATCAACCTGTCGATGTGCTGCAACAATTTCACCCGATCCTCGATCATTCGGTCGCAGTGCCATGCACAGCCCAAATGATGGTTAAGTGATAGTCAGGGAAACTACTGTGCCACGTGACCTTCGATGTCATTCCTCGTTTCCCGGGCCTTCCGAGTTTCGAACTCGCTCTACCATTGACCCACGTCCTTGGTGCTTTTCGCCGCTCGGCGAATAGGAAAAGGGGCCCCGCCGCTCACGCGGCATGGCCCCTCTCTTATCGGTTGCAGCGATGGCGCAGCGTTACCGCGATCAGCCGACGCTTTCCATATGCAGCACCTTGCCGACCCATTCCGGCGATTCCGCCGCATCAGCAAGCAATTTGGCGACATCCCCCCGGGCAGCCTCGCCCTTGGGGTCGACATTCTCACCGAGGCGGACCTCGCCGGTCCCGCTTTCATCGGTCAGCGCGACCGGCCGCAGGATCGCATATTCGAGATCGGTCGCCTTGAGGTGTTCGTCCGCCTCGTGCTTCGCCTGCAAATAATGGCCCAGCTCGTGGTCGGGATCAGGGTCGCCCGCGCCGATGCTGCTGAGCATGACGAACCGGCGCACGCCGTTCGCCACCGACAGGTCGATCAGCTTCTTCGCCCCGTCGCGGTCGACCTTGTCGGTCATTTCGGCCGAAGTGTCGCCGCCCGAACCGGCGGCAAACACGACGACGTCGCAGCCTTCGGTGACGTCGTCGGACAGGTCGGTGAGATCCGCCTGGCGCTGGGCGACACCCTCGGGCAGGCCCGAGATGTCCGAGCTTTCGCGGACCATTGCGACGGGGTTGAGCCCGCGCTCGTGCAGTTCGCGGACGAGGCGCTGGCCGGTGTTACCGGTTGAGCCGGCTACAAGTACTTGCATAATAATTCTCCGAATTTCGTTTTAAGCGTGCGGGCGATTCACTGCTCAGGAAGGCAGGAAGATCGCCTTCGCATTGACGAATTCCTTCATGCCGAAGCCGCCGTGTTCGCGGCCGTAACCGGAATCCTTCACGCCGCCGAAAGGCATGTTCGGGTCGGCCGCGCCGAACGAGTTGATCCGGACCATGCCGGTGTCGAAATGGTCGCGGGCCAGGCGGACCGCCTTGTCTTCGTCCTTGGTAAAGATGCCTCCGCCGAGGCCGTAACGGCTGTCATTGGCAATCCGCATCGCATCTTCGTCGTCCTTGGCGCGGATGACCGATGCGACCGGGCCGAAAAGTTCATCGTCATACGCGGGCATGCCGGGCTTGCAGTCGGCGAGTACGGTGGCGGGATAATAGCAACCGGCATCGTCTGCGGGATCTCCGCCGCAAAGCAGCGTGGCGCCCTGGTCGATGCTTTTGGAAACCTGCTCGACGATCGTGTCGAACTGTTCCTTGCTGGAAAGCGGCCCGAGCTGCGTGTCGTCCTTGGTCGGATCGCCCATGGTCACGCCCTTCATCCGTTCGACGAAGGCGGAAACGAATTCGTCATAGACCGCGTCGGTCACGATGAAGCGCTTGGCCGAGACGCAGGTTTCGCCATTGTTGTACAGTCGGCCCATGACGCAGGTCTTGACCGCGGTCTCGATATCGGCGTCTTCGAGCACGAGATAGGCGTCGTTCGAGCCGAGCTCGAGCACCGTTTTCTTGAGGTTCTTCGATGCCAGTTCGCCGATATGGCTGCCGGCGCCGTCGCTGCCGGTCATGGTCACCGCGCGGATGAGCTTGTGTTCGATCACCTTGTCCGACAGGTCATGACCGACGATAATGACATCGAACAAGCCCTTGGGCAGGCCGGCTTCCTCGCAAAGATCCCGCAGCAGCAGCCCACTGCCGGTACAGATCGAGGCATGCTTGAGGATTACCGAATTGCCCGCGATCAGATTGGCGGCAAGCACACGGACCGGCTGGTAGAGCGGGAAATTCCACGGCTGCACGCTGTAGATCACGCCGATCGGCGAGAAGGTCACGATACCGCGCTTCTTGCCGCCGCTATGCGTCCGCTCCTGGTCGGCCAGCTCTTCCGGCCCCTTGTCGGCAGCATATTCGAACAAGCGCGCGCAAAGCTCGACTTCGGTCTTCCCGTCGCGCAGCAGCTTGCCCATCTCGCGCGTCATCAGTTCAGAGAAACGCTCCGAATTGTCGCGCAGCACTCCGGCGATCTTGCGGAGATAGGGTGCGCGCTCTTCATGCGACTTGCTTCGCCAGTCGAGGAACGCTTCATGCGCGTTGTCGATCTTGGCGAACACTTCCTGTTCGCTCATCACCTCGTAGGTTTCGAGCACTTCGCCGGTGGCCGGGTTGCGGGTCTGTATCTGGGACATGGGGGGCCTTCTCGCTTGCATNGCGCCAACNCGCCCGGCGGATCCGGACGGCTGGCGCTGCTGNTTGCATGTTCACCAGACTAACGGGACCCCCGCCCCGCCGTTCCTGTGTGACACGAGGAATGCCGCTCAGCGCGCCAGAGCGTGTGGGAAGCAGGACGGTGCCCGCAGGCGCGGCGTACGGTCAGGCGGTCTGCCGGCCTACAAGCTCGGGCGGCAGCACCACGCTCGCGGTGTTCTCGCCCCCCATCCGCCGCAGCAGGAGGTCGGCGAGGCGCGCGGCGCCCGCAGCGATATCCTGCCGGATGGTGGTCAGCGCCGGCCGGGTCTGCGAGGCAATTGGCAGATCGTCGAACCCGACGAGCTTCATCCCGCCGGGCACGTCGATCCCGCGCTTCTGCAATTCGGTCATGCAGGCAATCGCGAGCATGTCCGAGGCGGCGAAAATTCCATCGATACCCGCCATGTCGCTCGCCAGATGCGCTGCAATCTCGTCGGCGGCGTGTTCGGGACTGAGATGGGTCGGCAGAGCACGGATCGGGACGCCCTTGTCGTCGGCAACAGCCTTCGCCCCCGCGTAACGGGCGGCAAATTCGATCGGGTCGGTTGATCCCAGAAAGCCGATCGTGCTCGCTCCCGCGGCGATCAGGCGCTCGGCGGCCAGCCGCCCACCGGCAAAATTGTCGGTCCCGACCACGCAATGGCGCTGGCCTTCCTGATGGTTGCCCCACACCACCATGGGCAGGAAGCGCGCCGCGGCAGCTTCTATCCGCTCGAACTGGTCCGACTGGCCGATCACGATAACCCCGTCGACCATACCCGACCCGACGAAGCGATCGAGCCAGTCCCCGTCGCGATCGGGGATGACCCGGCGCAGCATAAGGTCATAGCCGCGTTCGGTAAGCTCGTCCGCCAGATAACCGAGCAGCGTCATGAAGAACGCGTCCGAAATATGCTGCCGGCGGTCGTGTCCGAGCGGGATGGCGACGCCGATGACGCCGGTCTTCTGCCGTCGCAACCGGCTCGCCATCTGGTTGAGGCGAAAGCCATGTTCGCGCGCCAGCGCCTCGATCCGCTCGCGGGTCTTGGCGTTGACCAGGCTCTTGCCCGCAAGCGCGCGCGACACCGTACCGGGCGATACACCGGCAATCCTGGCGAGATCGGTGATCGTGCGCGCGCGCTCGGGCGGCGGCGCGAGCTCCTGCGCGGTTTCGTGCGTGGGTTCGGACATCGGGTTCTAGTTCGCCTCCGGCCGCAGGCTTTTGGGCACCGGGCGGCCCGCGTCAACGAACATNGTCGCGACCGCACCGACCAGCATCAGCACTCCGCCAAGCAGCAGCACATTGCGCGGATCGCTGCCGAGCAGCGGTTCGTAGAACAGCGGCATGGTCAGCGTCTGGATAAGCATCGGAATCACGATGAACATGTTGAAAATACCCATGTAAATGCCGTTGCGTTCGGGGGGGATGACATCGGCCAGCATGACGTAGGTGTTGCCCATCATGCCTGCCCAGCCGATGCCGATACCCAGCATCAGCACGAACAGCGCGGCGGGCGTCTCGACTCCGGGGATGAGCAGCATCGCCGCGCCCGACGCGCTCAGGCAGATGGCATGCACCAGCCGCGCGCCCAGTTTGCGCACGATCGGGATCAGCAGGAGCGCGCCGAGGAAGGCGATGAAATTGTAGAGCGCCCCNGCCTGCTGCGTCGTCAGCGTCGCGTCCCTGAACGCCGCGCTGGAGGGATCGGAGGTATCGTAGATCGAACGGCCGACCGCGAAAGTGATGTACTGCCAATAGGCGAACATNGCATACCACTGGCACAGCATCGCCANNGACAGCTGCCGCATCGCCCTGGGCATGTCCTTGATCGCGCTGCCGATTTCACCAAGCGTCGCCTTGACGGTCATGGGCTTGCCGACAAGGTCCGCCTTTTCCTGCGCCGTCATCGGCAATTCGGGTACCCGCCAGACTGACCAGACAATAGTGCTTATCGAGAGGATCGCGCCGATGATGAAGGCAATCTTCACGATGACGGGAATGCCATTCGCATCGAGCACGTCCTTGGCAACGAAAGCGGTCAGCAGCGTCGGCGCAAGATAGGACAGGGTCTGCGCCAGGCCGGTAAACGCGCTCTGGGTCAGGAAGCCGGTGGCGCGCTGATCGGGCACCAGCCGGTCGGCGACATAGGCGCGGTAGGGTTCCATCGTGATGTTGTTGCCGGCGTCGAGGATCCACAGCAGGCTGGCGGCCATCCACAGCGCGCTGGAATAGGGCATCAGGAACAGGCTGATCGAACAGATGATTGCGCCGATCAGGAAATAGGGCGTGCGCCGGCCCCAGCGCGAATGGGTGCGGTCGCTCATTGCCCCGATGATCGGTTGCACCAGCAGGCCGGTCATCGGTCCGGCGAGCCACAGCAGCGGCATCGTCGCCTCGTCCGCACCGAGGAAGCCGTAGATCGGCCCCATGTTCGCCTGCTGAAGACCGAAACTGAACTGCAAGCCGAAGAAGCCGACGTTCATCTCGATGATTCGTAGCAGCGAAAGCCGCGGTTTTCCTGTGACTTGCATATCCGGTACTCTCTCCCAGCCCCACCTGTAGCAGCGACGTCGAGCAAGTTGGTGTCACAAAAAACGCCCGATTGCAAACGTTTGCATTTTAGTATTGCAAACGTTTGCACCAGCGGTATGTCTAAGGGGCGAATCGAAAGAATTCCATCTGGGAGAGCAATGATGAAACTTCGCAACGTGCTTGCTGCCGGGGTCGCGCTGTCNGCGATATCCGCCCCCNCNTTCGCTCAGGAAGGCGCACCCGCTGCCGATGGCGACCCCGTCCTCGGTGACAATGTCATCATCGTCACCGCGGTCGCACAGGGCCAGAACCGGCTGGAAAGCTCGGTCTCGGTCAGCGCGCTCGACGCGGAATCGATCGCCGATCTCAACCCCAGCTCTTCCGCCGATCTCATCCGCCAGATCCCCGGCATCCGTTCGGAAGCCTCGGGCGGCGAAGGCAATGCCAACATCGCGGTTCGCGGCATTCCGGTCTCGACCGGCGGCGCGCGCTATATCCAGCTGCAGGAAGACGGGCTCCCGGTCCTCGAATTCGGCGATATCGTGTTCGGCAATGCCGACAATTTCGTGCGCGCCGATCGCAATGTCGGCCGTGTCGAGGCGGTCCGCGGCGGCTCGGCCTCGACCTTTGCCTCGAACTCGCCGGGCGGGGTGATCAACTTCATCTCGAAGACCGGGCTCGAAGAAGGCGGCGCGGTTGCCGGCACGATCGGCATCGATCACGAAACCTACCGGCTCGACTTCGATTACGGCGGCGCGCTCGACGCAACCAGCTATTTCCATGTCGGCGGTTTCTACCGCACCGGCGAAGGCGTTCGCGACACCGGTTTCAACGGCAAGGAAGGCGGCCAGATCAAGGCCAACCTCACCACCGAATTCGACGGCGGCTACATCCGCGTACACGGCAAGTACCTCGACGACAGCACGCCGACGATCCTGCCGCAGCCGGTGGCCGTGACCGGGACCGACAGCGATCCGGATTATACCGCGATCGCCAATTTCGACCCGCGCACCGCGTCGCTCTACAGCCGGTACATCTCGGCGGCGCGGACGCTCGATGGCGACAACAACCCGACGACTTACGACATCCACGACGGCCTGTCGGTCAAGAGCGCTGCATTCGGCGTCGAGGCGGAAGTCGAGTTCGCCCCCGGCTGGACGCTGACCAACCGCTTNCGCTACGCCGACAACAGCGGCAGCTTCGTTTCGCCCTTCCCCGCCAGCGTGGGCGATGCGCAGACGATTGCCGACGGGATCGGCGGCGCCGGTTCGAGCATCGTTCTGGCCAGCGGCCCCGATGCGGGCCAGACGGTCGCCAACCCGGCGACCCTGGGCGGCAACGGCCTGCTGACCAATGTCGTATTGTTCAACGTCCGCCTGAACGATCTCGACTACCTGGTAAACGATCTGCGGGTCGCCAAGGATTTCGATGTCGGCAGCGGCAGCGCGACCTTCACCGCGGGCTTCTATGGCAGCCGCCAGGACATCGACACCGACTGGCTGTGGACGTCCTATGTCCAGACGGTCGAAGGTGACGGCAATTCGGTCCTCGTCGATATCGTCGATGCCGGCGGCAACGTCGTCACCGATACGGGCGTGGCCGGTTACAGCGCCAGCTTCTTCGGCAATTGCTGCCGCCGCAATTACGATGTGCGCTACGACACCTATGCGCCCTTCGCCTCGCTGGCCTTCGATTTCGATCGTGTGACCTTCGACGCCAGCATCCGCTACGATTTCGGCAGCGCCAAGGGCACGATCACCGGCTCGGATACCGGTTTCGGTGCTGGCGTGACCGCATTCGACTTCGACAATGACGGGGTTATCAGCCCCGCCGAAGCGCAGACCGGCGTGCTCCCGCTCGGCAACGCCCGGCCGGTCGATTACGATTACGACTATTTCTCCTTCTCGGTCGGCGCCAGCTACCTGCTGACCTACGACCTGTCGCTGTTCGCCCGCTACAGCCAGGGTGGCCGCCATACGGCAGACCGCAGCCTGTTCTCCCCCGCGATCAGCGCGGTGGACGGCAGCCTGCCGGGCGACGACGACAACGGCGTGATTGCCTCGGTCGACCAGCTCGAAGGCGGGCTGAAATACCAGGGCGGCAGTGTCGATCTCTACGCGACCGCCTTCTATGCAGAGACCGCCGAAACCAATGTCGAAATCGCCCCGCTGCGGCTGACCGACAACACCTATGAAGCCTTCGGCCTCGAACTCGAGGGCAGCTATTCGGTGGGCCCCTTCTCGCTGTCGGCCGGTGCCACCTGGACCGATGCGGAGATCAAGGAATCGCTCAACGCCGCGGTGATCGGCAACACGCCGCGTCGCCAGGCCGATCTCGTCTTCCAGGGGACCGCGCAGTACGAGAACGATGTCTTCACCGTCGGCCTCAACGCGATCGGCACCACGGACAGCTACACGCAGGACAACAACCAGCTGAAGCTGCCCGGCTATACGCAGGTCAATGCCTTCGTCGCCGTGCGTCCGATGGACCGGCTCGAACTGTCGCTCAATGCCAGCAATCTGTTCGACGTCTACGGTTACACCGAGGCTGAAGAAGGTGCGATCCCGGGCAATGGTCTGGTCCGCGCCCGTTCGATTGCCGGACGCAGCATTCTCGCTTCCGCCCGTATCGACTTCTGACCCAGTGTCAGGACACCGGGCCGGCCGGGTCCCCTACCCCCGGTCGGCCCACCCTTTCCTCCCATCTGTGGACGCTGAGATGACAAGCGTATGGACACGCGAAGATGCCAGCAGGATCGACCCGCGTCCTGAGAACCGGATTTCCGAAATCACCCGGCCGCGCCGGAGCGACCTCGACCGCAACCGTGTCTATTGGGACATGTGGCCGATCCAGGACCACGACGGATGGATCGCCGATTGCCGCGGCCGCGAATTGTGGATGGCGCTGACTGCACCCGATCGGGGCGATCCCAGCCTGCGCCATTTCGAGGCCAAGATCCGCCTGCTCGAACGCAAGCNGGACGGCTGGACCGATCTCGGCGACGTNCTGCCCGATCGCGCAGTGCCTTACGAACGCGAATGGGCGGGTTCGGCCGTTACCGATGGNACGACCGTNAGCCTGTACTTCACCGCCGCAGGCACTGCCGAGAAGCCCGGCGGTTACCAGCAGGCGCTCTATGAAACGCATGCGCGGATGCGCGAGGACGGGCTGCCGGTCGACTGGTCGGTTCCCGCCCCGTCGGTGCCGGTGATCACCGATGACTACCAGCCTGCCGACGCGCACGAAGGCGAGGCCGGGAAGATCAAGGCGTTCCGCGACCCCGCCTATTTCCGCGACCCCGCCGATGGCCGCGAGTATCTGGTCTTCACCGCCTCGCTCGCCAATGCGCAGAGCGAATTCAACGGCGCAGTGGGCATTGCCCGCAAGGATGGGGCGCAGTGGAACCTGTTGCCGCCGCTGGTCCATGCCGATGGCGTCAACAACGAGCTCGAGCGCGCGCATGTGGTGTTCCACGACGGGCGCTATCACCTGTTCTGGGTGACGCAAAGTTCGACCTTCGCCCCGGGTCTGCGGCATGCCCCCAACGGGATGTACGGCATGGTCGCAGACAGCCTGTTCGGCCCCTACCGCCCGCTGAACCACAGCGGCCTGGTGCTGGCCAATCCCAGCGACGAGCCGATGCAGAGCTACAGCTGGTTCGCCTCGCGCGAACTGATCGTGTCGAGCTTCGTCGATTTCTGGGGCATGGACGGGCGCGAATTGCCGCGCGACCATTCCCAGGTGGCCGACCGCTTCGGCGGCGTCCCCGCGCCGCTGCTGCAGNTGACGATCAAGCAGGACCGCTGCGAANTGTTGCAGACGATNGACGCATGACCGGCGCGCGGCCCCTGTTNGGCGGGATCGAGGCGGGCGGGACCAAGTTCGTCCTTGCAGTCGGCCATTCGCCTACCGAAATCCTCGCGCGCCACGCCCTCCCCACGCGCGCGCCCGAGGCCACGCTGCGCCAGACCGAAGCATGGTTTCGCGAACAGGGCCCGCTGGCCGCGCTCGGCATCGCCAGTTTCGGCCCGGCGGTGGTCGATCGGGCTGANGGCAGCTGGGGCCATATCGNGACNACGCCCAAACCGGGCTGGTCGGGCTGCGACCTTGCCGGCCATTTCGCGCGCGCATTCGATGTTCCGGTCGGCTTCGACACCGATGTGAATGGCGCCGCTCTGGCGGAAAGCGCTTTCGGGGCCGGCCGCGAGCTGGCCTCGCTCGCCTATGTCACCGTGGGCACCGGGATCGGCGGCGGGCTGGTTGTCGATGGCCGGGCTCTGCACGGCGCGGCGCATCCCGAAATGGGGCACCTGTTCCCGCGGCGGCATCCTGCAGACGGCGATTTTGAAGGGATCTGTCCTGCGCATGGCGATTGCCTCGAAGGGCTCGCCTGCGGGCCGGCGATCCTGCAGCGCTGGGGGGGCTCGCTGTCCGACCTGCCCGACGACCACGAAGCGCACGCGGTCATTGCGTCCTATCTCGGCCAGCTGTGCCACGCGATCTTCGCCATGACCGCCGCCGAAATCGTCGTGCTGGGCGGCGGGGTAATGCACACCCCCGGCCTGCTGGAGCGCACGCGTGAAGCGGCAGCGCGCCTCGATCGGGGTTACCTGCCCGGCGGGGCCCGCCACGCGATCGTGGCACCCGCGCTCGGCCCCAATGCGGGAATTGCCGGGGCGATCCTGCTTGCGCAGGCGGCCCGGGCGGAAAACAGCTAGGCGCCCACCGCGCGCAGGCGGCGGGCGCCTTGACGCGCTTATTTCGCCTGCGGCGTTCCGACCATCGCGGCCACGGCCTCATTGCCCTGTGCCAGCGCGACCGAAGCCGCGGTGTTGCCCTGGAGGTCGACCACCCCGGCATCCGCGCCCGCCGCCAGCAGCAGGTCGATCTGGCGTTCGCGGCCGAACATCGCCGCCATCATCAGCGCGGTCTGGCCCATCGCATTGGTCGCGTTGATATCGCAGCCGGTGGCGATCAGCTGGCTGGCGATCGCATCATGCCCGCGGAAGGCGACACCCATCAGCGCCGTATTGCCGCGTGCATCGCCGGGCTTGCAGGGATCCGCGCCGGCTTCGACCAGTGCCGAGACCATTTCGCCGTGTCCGGCATAGCCCGCGAGGATCAGCGGGGTGAAGCCCTGCTCGTTCGTCGCGTCGAGATCGGCGCCCAGCTTGACGAGGCCGTCGACCAGATCGAGCCGGTTGAGCCGCGCGGCATCGAACAGCAACGCCTGCGCGCGATCCGGTCCGGGAAGTTCGGCCGAAGCCACGGGTGCGCCCTCTTCCGCGGGCTGGGGGTGTTCATGCCCGTGGGCATGGGCGTGCGCATGTTCCTGAGCTTGCAGCGGCATCGGTGCGCAGGCCAGCGCCGCCAGCGGCAGCAGCCGCGTCGTGAATGTCATCATGGAATTGGTCTTTCGTGGGGGGAGGTGTGGCGGCACCGCGACTGCCCCGAGAGGCGGAACGCGGTGCCGCGAGGTCTGGCGTCAGGGGCTCGGGAAGGTCTGCGGCGCCGCGGCGTTGAATTCGGCCACGGCCTGCATCACGTCCGGCATGGCCACGTCGACCGCTCCGGCCAGCCGCGTGCCGTATTCGGGATCGGCCTGGTAGAAATAGCTCACCATGATCGTCCGCGTGCGGTCCGACACGACCTGGCCGAGGTCGCCCGAAAGATTGGCGATGAGCTGCGCCTTGTCGGCTTCCGACAGCGACCGCCAGAAGATGCCGGGCTGCTCGAAATCGGGCGTCTTCTCGATCTGCTTCTGATCGACCATCGCCATGATCTCGTAATTCGAATAGCGCGCCCGCGCCGGGGTCTGCTTGGGAGACATCGCCGAGGGGAAGTAGTTGACGTGGCTTTCGCGGCCCGAACGGTTGAGCTGGCCGTTCTGGTTGTTGTTGAGCGGCCCGTCGCCGGCCTCGGCCACGCGCGGCGCGTTCACTTCGAGATCGAACAGGTTGGCACCCACCCGGTAGCGCTGCGTATCGGCATAGGAGAACAGCCGGCCCTGCAGCATGCGATCGGGCGAAGGCTCGATACCCGGGACCATGTTGCTCGGCGCGAAAGCCGATTGCTCGGTCCATTCGAAGAAGTTCTCCGGCACCTCGTCGAGCGTCATCTCGCCGATCTTCATCCACGGACGGTCGAGCCATTCCTTGGTGTCGTCGAACGGATTGTAGTCGAGCGACCCGATTTCGGCGACGGGGAGGACCTGCATCATCAGGTTCCAGCTCGGGTGGTCACCGCGCGAGATCGCGCCGTAGAGATCGTCGGTCAGGTAATTGAAACCCGCTTCCTTGGCCTGCGCCGCGGTATAGTTCTTCACGCCCTGGTCGCTGATCCAGCGGAACTTGGCGAACACCTGCTCGCCCTCGTCGTTGACGAGGCGGAAGGCGTGCACGCCATTGCCGTCCATCTCACGGTATGACGCGGGCGTGCCGAGATTGGTGTAGAGATGCGTCAGCATGTTCGTCGCTTCGGGAACATGGCTGAAGAAATCGAAGAAGCGGTTGGGATCCTGCCGGTTGGTCACCGGGTCGGGCTTGAGCGAATGGACCATGTCGGGGAACTGCATGGCGTCGCGGATGAAGAACACCGGCAGGTTGTTGCCCACCAGGTCCCAATTGCCCTCGTCGGTGTAGAACTTGGTCGCGAAGCCATGCGGATCGCGCAGATATTCGGGGCTCAGATGGCCGTGGATGACGCTGGAAAAGCGCACGAACACAGGCGTTTCCTTACCCGGCTGGAATAGGCTGGCCATGCTGTAGTCCGAAATGTCTGCAGTGGCACGGAACATGCCCTTGGCGCCCGTACCGCGGGCGTGGACCACGCGCTCCGGCACGCGCTCGCGGTCGAACCGCGCCAGCTTCTCGATCAGATGCGCGTCTTCGAGCAGCACCGGCCCCATGTCGCCGGCGGTCTTNGAATTGCGGTTGTCACCCACTGGCGCGCCATTGTCGCGGCGGTAGATCGGGGCCGCGCCCGTCGGCGTCTCGATTACGCTCATCGGGACGACTTCGACGCGCTCGGCGGTCTGCATGCGCGATGCGACCTGCGCCTCCTGCGGCGCGAGCTGCTGCGCGGCGGCGGCCGTGGCCAGCGACGAGATCCCCACCAGCAGGGCGGTGCAACGTGCGAATGTAATGGAAGCAGTCTTGGCGGACATTCATTTTCCCTTTGACCCGCGGCGCACCAGCGCGCCGCTCGATTGAACTGTGTCGCGGGCTGGTGGCAGCAGAAGGGAAGAGAACGAAACGCGGAATATCGTTCACGACAATCGATATAATTGAATATGTTAGACGGGCACGCCGTCAATCGCGCGCCAACGCGGGGCACGGCGGCCGCCATGACACCCGCGTCCCCGCGCGGCGAAATACGGATCACATGGCGCGCCCGGAGCATACGGGGCGGGACCCGGCCTGGCCCCCCGCGCGGCGCCGATTCTCGCCGATGGCCCGCCGCCGGGAAGGAGCGCTCCCCCTCCCCGCCGCAGCGGCCGCGGGGTTCGTCAGAGGCTCTGCAGCGCCTTGTCCAGATCGGCGATGATATCGTCGACATGTTCGATGCCGACCGAGATGCGCACCACGTCCGGCCCCGCCCCCGCGGCGACCAGCTCGGCCTCGCCCAGCTGGCTGTGCGTGGTCGAGGCGGGATGGATGATCAGCGAGCGCGTATCGCCGATATTGGCGAGATGGCTGAACAACTCGACCTGCGAGACCAGCTTCACTCCGGCGTCGTAGCCACCCTTCAGCCCGAAGGTGAACACCGCCCCGCCCTTGCCGCCGAGATATCTGTCGGCGAGCGGCTTGTAGGCATTGGTCTCGAGCCCGGCATAGGACACCCATGCCACCTGCTCGTGGTTCTCCAGCCATTCGGCCACGGCGAGCGCGTTGGCGCAGTGCCGTTCCATGCGCAGCGCGAGCGTTTCCATCCCGGTCAGCGCCAGCCATGCGTTCTGCGGGGCCATGGCCGGCCCCAGGTCACGCAGGCCAAGCACGCGGCAGGCCGTGATGAAGGCGATCGGCCCGATGGGCTCCAGCGCATCGACGAGCACGGCCCCGTGATAGGATCCGTTGGGCTGCGTCAGGCTGGGAAACTTGCCGCCCGCCGCCTTCCAGTCGAACTTGCCCGAATCCACGATCACCCCGCCGACCGCATTGCCGTGACCGTTGAGGAACTTGGTCGTCGAATGCGTCACGATGTCCGCGCCGTGTTCGAACGGACGGCACAGCATCGGCGTGGCCATCGTGTTGTCGACGATCAGCGGGACGCCGTGATCATGCGCGACATCGGCAATCGCCGCGATGTCGGTGACCACGCCGCCCGGATTGGCGAGGCTCTCGACGAAGACGCAGCGCGTCTTGTCATCCATCGCCGCGCGGACGTTGGCGGGATCGTCGGCATCGACGAAACGCGTTTCCCAGCCGAACTTGCGGAATGCCTCGCCCATCTGGTTGAGCGAGCCGCCATAGAGCTTCTTCGCCGCGACGATGTTGCACCCCGGTTCCATCAGCGTGTGGAAGGCGACCAGCTGCGCGGCATGGCCGCTGGCAAGGCCCAGCGCGCCGACCCCGCCCTCCAGCGCCGCGATCTTCTTCTCGAGCGCATCGTTCGTGGGGTTCATGATCCGCGAATAGATGTTGCCGAACTGCTTGAGCGCAAACAGGTCCGCGGCATGCTCGGCGCTGTCGAAGACATAGCTGGCCGTCTGGTAGATCGGCGTGATCCGTGCATTGGTCGCGGGGTCGGGCTCGCACCCGGCATGCACGGTGAGCGATTCGAGNTTCAGATCTGTCATGGGGCATCCTGTCCGGTGGAATTGCCCCGAAGGGAGCAGCTAAGCCCGCCCCCCGTCAACCGCATTCTCGCGCGCGGCGAAGCTTGCATTCGCATGGTCGGGGCCTGTTCGCCGTCGCGCAGCCTCAGCACCTCGACCCTGTCCGCGGTCATGGTAACCGAATGCTCGAATNGTGCAGACAGCTTTGCGTCCGCGGTGACCACAGCCCACCGATCGCATTTCCCCTGCTGGCTAACGCGACTTGAGCGACTCACCGCAGGATGGGATGGGAGTGATCGCGTAGCTGCACCGTCGNCGCGCCTGNTNTGGCCCNCTACTATTAACTTCGCCGGCCTGCGATACAGCAACCATATCGGGAAAATGGTAGCGGAGGAGGGACTTGAACCCCCGACACGCGGATTATGATTCCGCTGCTCTAACCACCTGAGCTACTCCGCCCCAAAGAGGCATGCCGGGGCAATAGCCCGCTCGGCAGGCGGCGCGTTTAGGGCGGTCGGGGCATGCGGTCAACCGCGCAAATGCGTATTGTCCGTGATTTCTTCAGGCGGTCGCGTTCGGGGGCCTGCGGGGCGCCGTTTGCCGCCGNTNGACAGCGNATCGAACAGGCCGGGCAGCGCGCCATTTCCGGGGTGCCNCCNGCACCTGACGCGCACCACCTGAGCGGCGATCGGCGGGCACGNTTAGGGTGCGGCGGTGCCGCGAAAGGCGAAGTCCCGCACCCGCTCCCACGGGCCGCCGCGGTAGCGAAACAGTTCGAGGCCGCGAAAGGCGAACGGCGCCGGGGCGATCGTCCCCGCCAGCTGCGCCTGCAGCGCCTTCGCTTCCTTGCCCGTGACCTTGTTCTGGATCGTGACATGCAGGCGCGGACGCTGCTGGTCCTGCTGCGTCAGCAATCCGTGNAAGTGATCGGCAATGATGCCGCGCAGATCGAGCATGGCGGGCGCAGACAGCTTGATCGCGGTGCCCCGCCCCAGCGACATCAGNCCTTCGACCTGCCCCGGCACCGGCGCGAATTCCGCCGCCATGCGNTTGAGAACGCTGCAGGCTTCCGCCTCGCACATCGCCGGCAATGCGTGGAACAGCGTGACATGCGCTTCGAGATAATTGCGTTCGGGCGGGAAATGGGCAGTGCGCAGCGCGGTGAAACGCGCATGTAGATCGCGCGGGAGCTGCGCGGTGAGGATCAGCGGGGCGTCTTCCCCGCTCACATTTCCCCGCGCTGGCGGCGGATTTCGAACCACTTGGCGACGTTGCGGTTATGCTCTTCCAGCGTCTCCGCAAAGGCATGGCCGCCGGTACCATCGGCAACCATGTAGCGCGCGCTCGTTTCCGCCGGGTCCAGCACCGCCGCGATCGCCTCGCGCCCGGGATTGGTGATCGGACCCTTGGGCAGGCCGACCATCGTATAGGTGTTGTAATCGTTGATCGCGGCGATTTCGGACTGGCGGATGCGCCGGCCCAGCGGCTTGCCCTTGGTCAGCGGGTAGATGATGGTGGGATCGGCCTGCAGCAGCATGCCGTCCTTGACCCGGTTCGAATACAGGCCGGCGACCATCCTGCGTTCNCGTGCGACGCCGGTTTCCTTTTCCACGATCGANGCGAGGATCACGGCCTCCTGGACGCTGTCGACCGCAATATCCTCCGCGCGTTTGGGCCAGGCCTCGGCGAGATAGTTCTGCATCGCCGCCTGCATCCGCGCAAGCACTGCGCTGCGCGCCTCGCCGCGTTCGAAATCGTAGGTATCGGGCAGCACCGAGCCTTCGACCGGCACCGGAATTTCGCCGGTCAGGTGATCTTCCGCCATCAGCCGTTCGTGGACGAGGATCGACGGCAGGCCTTCGGGAATGGTGACGAAGCGGCGGATCACCTCGCCATGCTGGAACGTGTCGAGGATCGCGGCGCTGCTGGCGCCGGCGGGGAGCAGGAATTCGCCGGCCAGGATCGGATCCGACGAGCCGAGGATCTTGGCGCGCAGCAGGAATCCCTNCGGATCGGCGATCACGCCTTCCTCGGCCAGCTTTTCGGCGACCGAGGTCAGGCTCGCACCCGAGGGGACAATGAAATTCGTATCCTCCTCGATCTCGGCACTGCCCCACCAGCCCGAGACGAACCAGATCGCCGCGATGGCAAGGACCAGCGAGAGGACGCCTGCGAGGAGGCACCCGGCCTTTTTCACGTCAATCGACCTTCTGGACGATCAGCGAGGCATTGGTGCCGCCGAATCCGAAGCTGTTGTTGAGCGCTGCGCGGACTTCGCGCTGCTTGGCCTGCTTGGGCACGAGATCGACGCCTTCGGTGCCTTCGTCCGGATTGTCGAGNTTGAGCGTGGGCGGCACGATCTGGTCGCGGATCGCGAGGATGCAGAAAATCGCCTCGACCGCGCCGGCGCCGCCGAGCAGGTGCCCGATNGCCGATTTGGTGCTGCTCATCGACGCGCCGCTGAGATCGTCGCCCAGCACGCGCTTGACCGCGCCGAGCTCGATCGTGTCGGCCATGGTCGACGTGCCATGCGCGTTGACGTAATCGATATCGCCGGGCGCGAGACCGGCCTTCTTCAGCGCCATGCGCATTGCCAGTTCGGCACCCTTGCCCTCGGGATGCGGCGCGGTGACGTGGTAAGCATCGCCCGACAGGCCGTAACCGGTGACTTCGGCGTAGATCGTCGCGCCGCGCGCCTTGGCGTGTTCGTACTCCTCGAGCACGACCACGCCCGCGCCTTCGCCCATGACGAACCCGTCGCGGTCCTTGTCATAGGGACGGCTGGCCTCGGTCGGCCGGTCGTTCATGCTCATGTTGAGNGCGCGGGCCTGCGCGAAGCCGGCCACGCCCAGCGGGTTGATGGTGCCTTCNGCCCCGCCCGCCAGCATGACGTCGGCATCGTCGAGTGCAATCATCCGCGCGGCATCGCCGATCGAATGCGCGCCGGTCGAACAGGCGGTCACCACCGCGTGATTGGGGCCCATCAGGCCGTATTTGATGGACACCTGGCCCGAGATGAGATTGATCAGCCGCCCGTGGACAAAGTGCGGCGACACGCGGCCGGGACCGCGTTCGTGCAGCACGATGCTTTCCTTCTCGATCCCCGGCAACCCGCCGATGCCCGAGCCGATCGAAACGCCGGTGCGCAGCTTGAGCTCGTCGTCCATGTCGACGAGACCCGCATCCTCGAGCGCCTGGCCCGCCGCGTCGATGCCATAGACGATGAACGGATCGACCTGCCGCTGGACCTTGTGATCGACGCGCTTGTCGGGATCGAAGCCGAATTCATGATCCTTGGGCTTCACCTCGCAGGCGATGGTGCATTTCTGCCCCTCGGTGTCGAAGCGCGTGATTTGCGCGGCTCCGCTCTTGCCCGCGATCAGGTTCTTCCAAGAAGTCTCCACGTCCCCGCCGAGGGGGGTGACGAGGCCAAGTCCGGTTACGACCACACGACGCATGTAATTCTCCGCAGATAAGACAACAGGCCCGGCCCGCTATGGGGTCGGGCCTGTCCGGTCCCGCATATAGTGCGGGATTCGAAAAGCGCGAGCCTTAGCCCTTGTGCTCTTCGATATACTTGGTCGCGTCGCCGACGGTGGTGATCTTCTCGGCCGCATCGTCGGGGATTTCGACGCCGAATTCCTCTTCGAAGGCCATGACCAGCTCGACGATGTCGAGACTGTCCGCACCGAGATCGTCGATGAAGCTGGCTTCCTGGGTGACCTTGTCGGCCTCGACGCCGAGGTGCTCGACGACAATTTTCTGCACGCGGTCGGCAGTATCGCTCATTTGTATCCCTCTCGAATTTGGGGGTTTCTGAATTGCCAATCGCCCTAATCAACGGAGCGGCGCAGCGCAAGGGCAACTCGCCGTGTACCCCGGACCCAAACGCGTTGCGGTTGATTTCCCCTTCATAGCACACACTGCAAAAAGGGAAATAAAACAATGGCTAGCACCGTTTTCAAGAGCCTCACCGATACCACTTTCGATTCCGTCGAAGGCTATCGCCAGGCGGCCGAAACCGCCAACAATTCGCAGCTGACGCAGGCCCTGCAGCAACGCGGCCAGGAGCGCGGCCAGACGCTGCAGCAGATGAATGCCGAACTGCAGCGCCAGGGTGAGGAACTGGTCACCAAGGGCACGCTGACCGGCGAAGCGCACCAGATGTGGCAGAGCGTCACCGCCGCCTTCGAAAACAACGACGAAGCGGCCGCAGAGCGCGTCGAGGAAGGCGAGGACTACATCAAGAACAAGTTCCAGCAGGCACTCGAGAGCGACCATCTCGAAGTGCAGGAGCGCGCGGTCGTCCAGCAGGCATATAGCGAGATCTGTGCCGGCGAACGCTTCGGCGACTTCGCCGCCAAGCAGTTCGACTGACATATTCCTGAATAACGAAGAAAGGGCGCGGGATCCGGTCCCGCGCCCTTTTTCGTTCGCGCTGCGCGGCTGGTCGCCCTGCGCTTGCCGGGTCAGTCGCCCGCGCGGTCGACGCGGGTCGCCTCTGCCCCCTGCGGCTTGAGCGCATCGACGGTCCGGATATGGACATCGCGCAACTGGCGCGGACTGACGAGGCTGGGTGCACCCATCATCAGGTCCTGCGCCTTCTGGTTGAGCGGGAAGGCGATCACTTCGCGGATATTGGGTTCGTCCGCCAGCAGCATCACGATCCGGTCGATCCCCGGGGCCGAACCGCCATGCGGCGGGGCGCCGAGCTTGAACGCCTCGATCATGCCGCTGAAGTTCTCGTCGACATCGGCCTGGCTGTAACCGGCCAGTTCGAACGCCTTGTACATGATGTCCGGGCGGTGGTTCCGGATTGCGCCCGAGGACAGCTCGTAGCCATTGCAGACGATGTCGTACTGCCACGCGAGGATATCGAGCGGGTCCTTGGTTTCCAGCGCTTCCATCTCGCCCTGCGGCATCGAGAAGGGGTTGTGGCTGAAATCGATTTTCTTCTGTTCTTCGTCATATTCGAACATCGGGAAATCGACGATCCAGCAGAACTTGAAGCAGCCTTCCTCGATCAAGCCGAGTTCCTCGGCCACGCGGGTACGCGCGGCGCCCGCCAGCTTTGCGGCGTCCTTTTCCTTGCCCGCGGCAAAGAACAGGCCGTCGTTCTCGCCCAGTCCCAGTTCGGCATAAAGCTTTTCCATGCCTTCGCTGCCGTGGTTCTTGGCGATCGGCCCGCCGAACTCGCCGCCCTTGCGGGTGACATAGCCGAGCCCGGCAAAACCTTCGCGGCGTGCCCAGTCGTTCATTTCGTCGAAGAACTTGCGGCTCTTCTCATGCGTGTTCGGTGCGGGGATCACCCGGACCCGGCCGCCGCTGCCCACGATCTTCTCGAACAGGCCGAAGCCGGAGGTTTCGAAGTGTTCGGTCACGTCCGAGATGATCAGCGGATTGCGCAGGTCGGGCTTGTCGCTGCCGTATTTGAGCATCGCTTCAGCATAGGGGATGCGCGGGAACTCGCCCGCGGGCGTGACGCTCTTGCCGCCCGAGAATTCCTCGAACACGCCGGCCAGCACGGGCTCGATCGTCTGGAAGACGTCTTCCTGCGTGACGAAGCTCATCTCGAAATCGAGCTGGTAGAATTCGGGGCTGCGGTCGGCGCGCAGGTCTTCGTCGCGGAAGCATGGCGCGATCTGGAAGTACCGGTCGAAGCCCGCCACCATCAACAGCTGCTTGAACATCTGCGGAGCCTGCGGAAGCGCATAGAAATGGCCGGGATGCAGGCGGCTGGGGACCAGATAGTCGCGCGCGCCTTCGGGGCTCGATGCGCCGAGGATCGGGGTCTGGAACTCGCTGAAGCCCTGCTCGATCATCCGGCGGCGCAGCGAGGTAATGACCCGGTTGCGCAGCATGATATTAGCGTGGACACGCTCGCGGCGCAGGTCGACGAAACGGTACTTGAGGCGCGTTTCCTCGGGATAGTCCTCTGCCGAATTGACGATCAGCGGCAGGTCGTCGGCACGGCTCTGGACATTGACCGAGCGCGCGAAGACCTCGATTTCGCCGGTCGGCAGGTTGGCGTTGACCGCAGCGCCGTCGCGGGCCTTTACCACGCCGTCGATGGTGACCACCGATTCCAGCTTCATCTTGTCGAGGATCGGCAGCGCCTCGCTGTCCTCGTCGGCTACGATCTGGGTGATGCCGTAATGGTCGCGCAGATCGACGAACAGCACGCCGCCATGGTCGCGCTTGTTGTGGACCCAACCCGACAGGCGAACGGTTTCGCCGACATTGTCCTTGGTCAGCTGGGCGCAGGTATGGGTGCGGTAGGCGTGCATGAAAAGCTCGATCTTTCTGCCGGAATCGGATGGGACCGCGCGCGCATCCGGGCGCGGCGCGAAAGCGCGCCCCTAACAGCCATCAAGGGCTGTTTTGTCAAGATTCGTCTGGTCTGGAAGGTCAGGCGATTCGCGCGCGCCGCAGCGCCCGCAGCGCGGCCGCACGCAGCCAGGGCCGCGCCCCCGGCGCCG
>FUFK010038839.1_pt1 | contig 76318 bp, 80 predicted proteins | sample 1021851 | NCBI WGS metagenome assembly FUFK01 (sample SAMEA51879418, study PRJEB19060) | metagenome | reverse complement strand
ATATGAAAAAAATTATGTCTCCTGGTGGTACAACAGTTGGTTTGGCTAATGGGATATTATTAGCAGATGAAAAAAAAATTTATTCAGCAGATAATTTAAAAGTGGGGTTATTCAAATAATGAGGAGAGTTGTAATAACTGGTTTAGGTATAGTTTCTTGTTTAGGTAATAATCAAGAAGAAGTTCATCAATCTTTATTAAATTCAAAATCAGGAATCTCATTTGCTGAGGAATATAAAGATCATAATTTAAAAAGTCATGTGCATGGCAAGCCAAACATCAAACTTGAAGATCACATAGATAGAAAGACAATTCGATTTATGGGTTCAGGCTCAGCTTATAACTATATTGCGATGAANGANGCAATAAAAGATTCGGGTTTAGAGGAAAAAGAAATAAGCAACTTTAGNACTGGTATAGTCATGGGATCTGGAGGGCCTTCAATTGAAAATGTAATTTTAGCAGCGGATAAAACAAGAGCAAAAACCCCAAAATTAATGGGTCCTTTTATAGTTCCAAGAACCATGGCAAGNACTGCGTCTGCTACTTTGGCAGTTCCATTTAAAATCAAAGGGACTAATTATACAATGAGTTCTGCATGTGCAACTAGTGGCCACTGCATTGGAAATTCAATGGAATTAATTCAAATGGGCAAACAGGATATTGTTTTTGCTGGTGGAAGTGAAGAAATACATTGGGCAATGACAGCTATGTTTGATGCCATGACTGCTCTATCGTCGAAATATAATGATACACCTCAATCAGCATCAAGAGCGTATGACAAAACTAGAGATGGTTTTGTAATAGCTGGTGGAGCGGGTGTGTTAGTTTTAGAGGAATATGAGCATGCAAAAGCTAGAGGTGCCAAAATTTATGCGGAATTGACAGGTTATGGTGCCACCTCAGATGGATATGACATGGTAGCTCCATCTGGAGAAGGAGCTGTCAGATGTATGAAAATGGCAATGGCAACCACTAAAAACAAAATTGATTATATTAATACTCATGGAACTTCTACACCAGTAGGTGACATAACTGAACTAAAAGCTATCAAAGAAACCTTTGGGGTAGAAATTCCAAAAATAAGTTCAACAAAGTCTTTATCAGGTCACCCTTTAGGTGCTGCATCAGTTCATGAAGCTATATATTGCTTAATTATGATGAAAAATAGTTTTATTGCTGGATCAGCAAATATTTCTGAAATGGACGAGGATGCTAAAAAATTTCCAATAGTTTCGAAAACTGAAACCAACTCCACTTTAAATACAGTAATGTCAAATAGTTTTGGTTTTGGTGGAACTAACGCTGCTTTAATTTTTGAGAAAGTGTAATTATGAGTTTAATGAAAGGTAAAAAAGGATTAATCATGGGTGTTGCAAATGAAAGGTCTATCGCTTGGGGTATTTCTCAAAAACTATCTGAAGCAGGTGCTGAACTAGCATTCACGTATTTAGGAGATGCCTTAAAAAAAAGAGTAGTACCCTTAGCAGAAAAATTAAACTCAAATATAACTTTTAGTTGTGATGTTGAAAAAAAAGAGGACGTAATAAAATTATTTAAGGATATTAAATCAAATTGGAGTGAAATTGATTTTGTAGTTCACGCTATTGCTTTTTCAGATAAATCAGAACTATCAGGTGAGTATTTAAATACCACCAGAGAAAACTTTTTAAGAAGTATGTTAATATCATGTTTCTCTTTTACAGAAGTTGCAAAAGAAGCATCAAAAGTAATGAAACAGGGTGGTAGTTTGCTGACTTTAACTTATGAGTCAACCAAAGCTATTCCAAATTATAATGTTATGGGTGTTTGTAAATCAGCATTAGAAGCTAGTGTTAGATATTTAGCAAAAGACCTAGGTGCTAAAGGTATGAGGGTTAATGCAATAAGTGCTGGACCAATTAAAACATTAGCCGCCTCTGCAATCGGTGATGCAAAATTTTTGTACAAATGGAATGAAGACCACTCTTTTCTAAAAAGAAATGTTGATATTTATGATGTGGGAAATTCAGCTTTATATCTTTTAAGCGAACTTGCAAATGGTGTTACAGGTGAGATTCACTATGTAGATGCGGGATATAATAAGGTAGGAATGCCAGATCCTAAAAATATCTCTTAAAAATTTTAGTAAATAAATCAGCTTTCTAAATATCAAAAAATTTTTTATTGAAATACATAACTTCTGCAAAAAAAACTAAACCTGAAAATAAATTATTATTCTCTAGATCTATACCAACCAATCTATAATTATTTGGAAGTAAATATTTTTCCAGATCGCTGAATGAAAGATATTTATCTCTTACATTATCAAAAGCTAACTCAGTAAGAACAATTTTAATTTTGTTTTCTCTTAGTGTATTTATTGCACCACTTAAAACTTTGTCTTCATAACCTTCTGTATCCATTTTTAATATATCTATTTTTTCAATTTTATTTTTTGCAACATAATCGTCAATAGTTCCGATATTTACTTTTTCAACTTTCTTTACATATTCATTCACACCAACATTGTATTGTCGGCTTCTTGTTTTTAACCATTTAGTATTAGAGTTAAATTGATGAAAAGTTGAATTTTCAGTTCTATGAGAAATATTGAAATTTTTAGTTTCTCTTTTATCTCCAAGAGCGTGGTTATTAATAAAAATATTTCTATGAGTTGAATAATTTTCTCTTATTTTTTGGATAGCTTCTTCAACTGGCTCAAATGCATGTATTGTTGGATTATCAAAAAGATCCAAAAACCTTCTTATTGTTTGGCCTTTATTAGCGCCCACATCTAAGATTAATGGATCTTGAGATAAATTTTGTTTCAAAATTTCATCAAAACTTAGATTTTTCACTTCTGGATTAATTCTTTTTAAATCAAAACCCAAAGAATTAAAAAATATTTTGACAAATCTTTTTAATCTCTTCATATAAAAATATTATTATATTTAAGTGATCTTGCAAATAGTGTTATAGGTGAAATTAATTATATAAATTCTCAACATCATAAAACTGGAGTCTCTGGCTCGAAAATATAGTCTAAAATAAGAAATCTCTCTGAAAGCAAATCAAATCTCTTCCTATTCTTAAAAATTTATAGTTTAAACCTTCTAACTCAATTAATAATTTTTCTATGTCATTTTTTTGAGCATGTATCCATTCAAATATAATCATTGGTTTTATATTTATTGTCTGTATAAAATTATTTAAGATAACTAAATCATAGCCCTCAATATCTATTATAAGCAAATCAAAATTTTGAAAGTTATATTGATTAATCAATTCACTAATTGTTTTACACTCAATAAATTTAGAAACTATGTGCTTTTCTTTTATGCCATGGTTAATCAAGTGTTTTTTGTTAAATGATGACAACACATCAAGCCATTCAACATTGACTTCATTATATTTTTTCTTGTAAAACTCGTAAAATTTCTTATTTACACAAAATATTTCTTTACTCTTGTTGTCTATATCAACTGCTAGATTCAAACATTTTGCTTTAACGAAATTTTCATAATTTTTCTCTAATTTTTTAAAAGCATCTTCTATGGGTTCTATCAAAATTGCCTCTAAATTATCATCGAAGCAATTGAATAAAAAATCATCACTCTTGCCATCATTAGCACCGATTTGGATAATTTTTTTTATCTTCTTTTTTCTAATGAGGTGTTTTAAAATATCTTCAATTTTAAGAGAAAAATTTTCAATTATTCTCTCACTCTTAGCTGACTTTTTATCAATTAGTTTATAACCAATTGCCCCAATAATTTTTTTTAATAACTTAAATTTTTTAATATCATGACTCAATTTTAGCCTTTCAATTTTGGGCTTGTTTTATTGAGAGTTTAACTTTGCCTCTATCAAAGCCAATGACTTTTACTTTAACCTCATCTCCTTCTTTTACAACATCAGTAACTTTGGCCACTCTTTTGTCTGCAAGTTCTGAGATATGAACAAGACCATCTTGTTTTCCTAAAAAATTAACAAATGCACCAAACTCCATAATTTTCATAACTTTACCTGAATAAATTTTATTTAGTTCAGCTTTAGCGGTGATGTCTTTAATCATTTGCATTGCGATATTCCTAGACTCTTCATCTGGAGCAGCAACAGTTACGACTCCTTCATCATTCACATCTACTTTAGCACCTGATTTTTCAACAATCTCCCTAATTGTTGCTCCACCTTTTCCAATTACTGCTGCGATATCTTTTTTATCAACCGTAATTTTTTCCATTTTTGGAGTATGTTTTCCAACATCAGATCTTGATGCTGATAATGCTTTATTCATTTCACCTAAAATATGAACTCTTCCCTCTTTTGCTTGACTTAATGCCTGCTCCATAATTTCAAAAGTAATACCAGTAATTTTAATATCCATTTGTAGCGAAGTAATTCCATCTTTTGTTCCAGCAACTTTAAAGTCCATGTCACCTAGATGATCCTCATCACCTAAAATATCTGATAACACGCTAAAATCATCACCTTCTTTAATTAGACCCATTGCTATACCTGCAACAGGCTCTTTTATTGGCACTCCCGCATCCATTAATGCAAGTGATGTTCCACAAACTGTAGCCATTGATGATGAACCATTAGACTCTGTTATTTCTGATACTACTCTGAAAGTGTAAGGAAAGGACTCTTTTGAGGGTAATGAAGAATGAATTGCTCTCCATGCTAATTTACCATGACCTATCTCTCTTCTGCCAGTTCCTATTCTACCAGTCTCGCCAACAGAAAAAGGTGGAAAATTATAATGAAGCATAAACCTTTCTCTTTGTAATCCATCTAAGCTCTCAATTCTCTGTTCATCATCAGATGTGCCTAAAGTGGCAGTTACGATTGCTTGCGTCTCGCCTCTAGTAAACAAAGCAGAGCCATGTGTTCTTGGCAAAACCCCAACCTCACATGAGATTGGCCTAACATCAGATAAACCCCTGCCATCAATTCTATTTTTATTTTTTAGAATATCTGTTCTGACAATTGTTTTTTCAAGATTTTTTAGCTCAGAATTTACATCAAGATCTGTGTAGTTTTCATCTTCCTCATAAAGTTTTTTTGCTTTATCGGTAATTTCTGAAATTTGGTTTGATCTGTCTTGTTTGTCTCTTGTCGCAAATGCTTTTTTAAGATCTTCAGTAAAAGTTTCCTCTAGTTTTTTCTTTACATCAGATAAATCTTTCTTCTCAACAATCCACTCGGGTTTCCTACATTCTTTAGCCAGTTCCTCTATAATTTTAATCACTGGAACAAATCCTTCATGACCAAATTTTACTGCATTTAACATCTCTTCCTCTGTTAACCCGTTCGCTTCAGACTCAACCATAAGCACAGCATCTTTTGTACCNGCNACAACTAAATCTAATTTTGATTTTTCAAGNTCAGTTTTTGACGGNTTCAAAACATANTTGCCATCNATATATCCAACTCTAGAAGCTCCAACNGGACCCATNAATGGCATTCCTGATATNGCTAANGCTGCAGANGATGCAATAATTGANANAATATCTGCTTCATTTTCTTTATCATAAGAAATTACAGTTGGTAACAACTGAACTTCATTTTTAAATTCATCAGGAAACAATGGTCTGATTGGTCTATCAATTAATCTNGAGATTAATGTTTCACTCTCAGTTGGTCTTGCTTCTCTTTTAAAATATCCGCCAGGGATTTTTCCTGCTGCATAATATTTTTCCTGATANTTNACAGANAATGGAAAGTAATCCATGTCTGGATTTACTTTTTTTGCTCCAACGACNGTTGCTAAAACAACTGTNTCTCCACATNTTGCGATGATTGCTCCGTCTGCCTGTCTTGCTANTTTACCTGTTTCTANACTTATCTTCTTCCCTGCTACTTCAACTTCCTTCTTGTATACTTTAAACATTTCATTTCCATTTCGTTTCGTTCATTTCGTTCCATTCCGTTCTATCTATCTTGATACTTATTTTCTTAAATTCAATTTCGACAGGACATTTTTGTAAGAGTCTACCTTATTTCTTTTAAGATAATCTAACAATTTTTTTCTTCTATTGACCGCTCTCAACAATCCAACAGATGAATGTTTATCTTTTTTGAATTGTTTAATGTGCTTTGATAGCGTTTCAATTTTTTCTGTCAACAAAGCAATCTGTATCTCTGATGATCCAGTATCTTTTTCATGCGTTGCTAACCCTTGTGCTTTTTTATTCATACTTTTTTCCTACTTATTAGCTTGTTTTATTAAATTTTCAATTTTTTCTGCATACTCAAAAGATTCATCTTTTCTAAAAAGTAATTTTGGTAAAAATTTCATAACCACTTTCTGCGATAAAATTTTTCTAATTAAAAATGAGTACTCTTTTAAAATATTAATTGTTTCTTCTGCATTCTTCCCACCAAGTGGTAAGACATATGCCTTAGCTATTTTTAAATCTTGACTCATTCTGACCTCAGTAACCGTTATCTTATTAGTTTCTAAATTTGGAACTTTAGCCTCATTTCTTATAAAAATCATGCTTAAAGACTGCTTAATCATTTCACCAACTCTTAATTGTCTTTGTGATATTGGTTTTCCTATTCTATCTGTCATTATATCGTCCTCTCTTTTGATGTAACACTAAAAGCCTCTATTGTATCATTTTTTTGAAAATCCATGTAATCTTTAAGTGCAATTCCACATTCTTGGCCATTGTTCACTTGCTTCACTTGGTTTTTTTCCCTGAACAAGCTTCCGACCTTTCCTGTAAATATAATTGATCCGTCTCTTATTACTCTCACATCTGAATTACTGTTGATTTCTCCATCTGTTACTTTTGAACCTGCAACTTTACCTGCACCCGAAACCTTAAAGATTTCTAAAATTTGTGCTGTGCCTATTATTTTTTCTTCAACATCAGGTGCTAACAAACCCGACATTCTTTTTTTTACAAAATCTAAAACTTCATAGATTATATTATATGATGAAATATTTATCTTTTCATTTTCTGCAAGTTTTTTTGCTTCCTTACTTGGCTTAACATTAAATGCTATTAAAACAGCATCTGAGGCCTTTGCCAATGTGACATCCGTCTCAGTTACCATACCTATATCTGCTAAAATAATTTTTGGTTTTACTTCCTCATGTTTAATTTGACTTATTGCACTTTTAATCGCTTCTGAGGAACCATGAACATCAGATTTAATTATTAAATTTAATTCCTCAGTAGATTTATCAGAAAAAGCCGATTCTTTTGTCGCAAATGTTAAAGGATTTTTACCTTCTTTGCTTTCTTGAGCTCTGTTTTCACTTAAAGTTTTGGCTTCTTTCTCATTATCTAAAACTATAAAATCATCCCCTGCTTTTGCTGCTCCATTAATTCCTAAGATCTCAACTGGTGTTGATGGTAATGCTTCGTTAATGTTTTGTCCTTTGTCATTTATTATAGCTCTTACCTTTCCCCATCTCAATCCACTGACAAAAAAATCTCCTTTTTTCAAAGAACCTGTGGTAACAATAATTGTAGCGACGGGTCCTCTTCCCACATCGATTTTAGACTCTAGAACAATTCCAGTTGCTTTAGACTCAAAATCTGTTTTTAAATCTAATATTTCAGCTTGTAAAACTATTGCTTCAATCAACTTGTCTAAATTTAATTTTGTTTTTGCAGACATCTCAACCATGAGTGTATCTCCTGATAAATCCTCAGAAATTAACTCATGTTCTAATAATTGATTTTTAACTTTTTGAGGGTCAGCCTCAGGTAAATCACATTTATTTATCGCAACTACAATTGGAACATTCGCAGCTTTTGCATGTTTAATTGACTCAATAGTTTGTGGTTTTACACCATCATCAGCGGCAACAACTAAGACCACAATATCAGTCAGTTTAGAACCTCTTGCTCTCATTTCAGTAAAAGCAGCATGACCCGGTGTATCAATAAAAGTTAATTTATTTGATTGATTTTCAATCTGATAAGCTCCTATATGTTGGGTGATTCCACCAAATTCACCTGATACTACGTTTGTACTTCTTAGAGTATCTAACACTGAAGTTTTTCCGTGATCAACATGTCCCATGACAGTTATTATTGGTGGTCTATTCTTTAGATTTTCAGACCTTGAGGCTTTTATTTTTTGAATAATTTCCTCTGCTTTTTCTTCCCTGATAGGATTATGGCCAAATTCTTTTACCAAAAATTCTGCAGTATCAGCTGCTAAACTCTGATTTATAGTAACTGTTACCCCCATACCAAATAAATATTTGATAACATTGCTTGATTGCTCGGCCATTCTATTAGCAAGCTCTCTTACCGTTATCGACTCAGGAATATTGATATTCCTTTTTATTGGTTTTAAATTTTCTTGGTTTTCCTCTTTAGATAAACTTTTATTTTCTTTTTGTCTTGCCCTTTTAACTGAAGCCAAACTTCGTTCACGAGCTTCAATTTGATCACTCAAAGCTCTAGAAACAGTTAATTTCATCTCCCTTTTTTTTGAACCAATTTTTGAGCTTTTTTTCTCTTTATTTTCATTTGATCCTTTTAATCTTTTTGTGGCTCTTTGTTCAGCTAACTTACGTTTTTCAAAATCATTTATTTGAAAGTTTTGCTTAGGAAAGTTTTTTTGTAATGTATTTCTTGATAATGTACTACCTTTTTGCTTAAAATTGCTTTGTTTTTGAAAAGTAGCTTTGCTAGAAAATTTATTTGTTTTTTTTTCTATTACTCTTGAATTTGTTCCTTGAGTTTTAGCAATTTCTATATTTCTTATCGACTTTTTTGCTCCACCAGATATTGTCAATTTTGTTTTTTTTTCCATATCTCATCTCTCAATCTTTATAAACAATATTTCTCGCTGACATAATTAATGTATCAGCTTCCTCTTTTGACAAAGCGAAATCTTCCAGATAACCATGAATTTTAACTCTCTCTCCTTTAATTACGTCATAGCCTCCTGTGAGTTCGTCTGAGGCCAAATCAGCAAAATCTTCTAATTTTAGAATTTTTTGTTCGCCTAAAGTAACTAACATTCCAGGTGTTAATCCTTGTAATTTAATTAATGCGTCTTCTAGACCAAGTTCTTTTATTCTCTCAGAAATATCCTCTTGATCTTTTTGATGAAATTCTTTAGCTCTTTCTATAAGAGCCATAGCGGTATCTTCTTCGATACCTTCAATTTTAGTTAAATTTTCTAAAGTGCTATCCTTGATGTCATCAATTGTTGAAAAGCCCTCTGCTACGAGCAATTGTCCAAGTGTCTCGTCTAATTCTAAATTCTTAACAAAATTTTCTGTTTTTTCTCTAAATTCTAACTGCCGTCTTTCTGAATCTTCTGCATCAGTCATTATATTAATTTCAAAATTTATTAACTTAGTCGCAAGCCTAACATTTTGACCTCTTCTACCAATCGCTTTGCTTAAGTTTTCCTCAGTTAAAATAACATCAAGTTTTTTTCTATCGGTATCAACGTTTACCCTTTGAACTTCAGCAGGAGAAAGTGCATTTGATACTAAAATAGCTGGGTCCTCAGACCAATTTACTATATCAATTTTTTCACCTTGTAATTCATTAACGACAGCTTGAACTCTTGAACCTCTCATACCTACACAAGCTCCAACTGGGTCAAGTGAGGTATCGACTGCTTTTACACAAATTTTTGCTCTACTTCCTGGGTCCCTTGAAGATGATTTAATTTCAATCAATCCATCATAAATTTCTGGTACTTCTTGAAAAAATAATTTTTCCATAAATTTTGGATGAGCTCTTGATAAAAAGATTTGTTGTCCACGTTGCTCTCTTCTTACATCATAGCAGTAAGCTTTTATTCTATCACCTGCCTTAATATTTTCTCTAGGAATTAACTCATTTTTTTGAATAATTGCCTCTGTCCTTCCTAGATCAACTATCACGTTTCCAAACTCTAATCTTTTTACTATACCACTTAAAATTGAATCCTTTTTATCTATAAAATCATTATATTGTCTTTCTCTTTCAGCTTCCCTTACATTAAAGCTGATAACTTGTTTAGCAGTTTGAGCAGCTATTCTTCCAAAATCGAAAGATGGTAATGGTTGTAAAACCTCGTCGCCAATGTTTTTATCTTTATTTGTTTCATTTAAAATAATTGCATCCTCTAATTTAATTTCAGTATTGGAATTCTCTGGATTCTCCGAAACAATTAATTTTCTGAAAATTTCTATGTTACCATTATCTCTGTTTATAGAGACCTTTATCTCATTGTCTTGACCAAATTTGGATTTAGCAGCTTTTGCTATTCCTGTTTCCATCGAAGCAATAATTAACTCTTTATCTATAGATTTCTCTAAAGCAACTGCCTCAGCTATTCTTAATAATTCAAGTTTATCGGCTCTTTTATTTAACATATTTTAGTTTACTCCAAAAAAAAATGGGCTTAAGCCCATTTTTGAAATGCAATAATGTATCGTGAATATAGTAAAGTTTTTCTTTAATTCAACTGAAACTATTTAGAAAAAANNCCTATTTTATCAATNTTTTCCCAAGAAAATGAGCCACTATCATCTGGAACTCTTCCAAAATGTCCATATGCTGATGTTTTTTCGTAAATTGGTTTATTTAACTTTAACATTTCTCTTATACCTCTTGGACTCAAATCAAAGTTTTCTTTAATTTTATCAACAACAAATTTGTTTTTATCTAAATCATCATCAAATAAATCAACATAAATAGATAATGGCTTAGAAACTCCTATAGCGTATGACAATTGCATTAAACACTTATTTGCAATTTTTGATGCAACAATATTTTTTGCAATATATCTAGCTGCATAAGCTGCGGATCGATCTACCTTTGTAGGGTCTTTTCCNGAAAATGCTCCTCCTCCGTGTGGGGCAGCTCCTCCATAAGTATCAACAATAATTTTCCTTCCTGTTAGTCCACAATCTCCATCAGGTCCTCCAATTACAAAATTACCTGTTGGATTAACATAAAAATTATTTTCATTGAAATCTTCTAAAAAGTTTTCTGGGATGGATTTTGAAATGTAAGGTCTTAATAAATCTCTAACCTGTGATTGATTTATATCATTTGAATGTTGAGAAGATATAACAATTGATTTTACTTTTGTGGGTTTTCCGTCAATGTACTCGAATGTAACTTGGCTTTTAGAGTCTGGTTCAATATTATCTAGATTTCCTGACTTTCTATCTTCTGCCATCAATCTTAGAATTTTATGTGAATAATGAATTGGAGCTGGCATTAACAAATCAGTCTCGTTGCAAGCGTAACCAAACATAATTCCTTGATCACCAGCACCTTCATCCTTATTACCGGATGAGTCTACCCCCATTGCAATATCAGAAGATTGAGAGTGTAAATGACTTTCAATTTTTGTAGCTTCTCTCCAAGTAAAACCTTCTTGATCATAACCAATATCTTTTATGCAATTTCTCACTTTACTTATTAATTCATCTTTCTTGATTTCTGGTCCTCTCACTTCTCCTGCCAAAACAACTTTATTTGTTGTAGTTAGAGTTTCACATGCAACTCTTGAGAATGGATCGCTAGAAAGGTATGTATCAACAACCATATCAGAAATTCTATCCGAAACCTTGTCTGGGTGTCCCTCCGAAACTGACTCACTTGTAAAAAGAAAATTTTTTAAACTACTCATCACTGCTTCTATTAAATGAAATAGCTAGAAAAATATACAATAAAATTAGTACCATAAAAATTTTGTTTCCATATGTAGAGAAAATTGTTTTACCAAAGTCTCTTCTTTTTTCGAAGTCAATATAATTAGAAATTCCATAATCGATTTTTTTTTCTATTTGACCCAAAGGATTGATTATTGCTGCCATTCCATTATTTGAAGATCGTAAAACATATTTTCCATTTTCTATTGCTCGAAATATACTATGAGAGAAATGTTGTTTTGGCCCAATAGATTTACCGAACCAACCATCTTCGGAAATGTTGAGTATAAAATCAAAATCTGAACTATTGGTTAAACTACCACTATAAATTATCTCATAGCAAATAAGTGGTAAAAATTTTAATTCCTTTCCATCTTTTTGTATCTTTAAAATTTTTCTTTCATCTCCACTTGTAAATGATCCAATATTTCCAGTGATAGTTTTCAATCCAATTTTATTAAGAATGTTTTCTATCGGCAAGAATTCACCGAACGGGACAAGATTAATTTTATCATATTTGCTTATCAAGTTTAAATTATTATCAAATAATGAAAAAGAGTTATAATAGTTATATTTATCGTTTCTATTTTCTCTTCTTGTAATTCCTAATCCAATTAAATGATTTTCATCAAAATATTTTATAATAATATCCTTATATAAATAAAATTCATCCTGATAAGTGTCGGGTATAATTCCTTCTGGCCATATAAATAGAATATTTTTTTTTTCTGGTGAACTTATTTTAATCAATTCATCTATTACTTTTTCAGTTTGCGCACTTTTGTAGTATCTTTCTAGACTAATATTAGAAGCAATAATTCTTATTAGATAAGGATTTTCTTTTTGTATATTACTTAAAAATTCTTTTTTTTGAAAATTTCCATGTGTAAAAAATAAAATTGGTAATAGTAAAAAAAAAATACAAACTAATATTTCTCTATTAGTTTTTCTAAAGATATATAAAGCAGGTAAAGTAAAAAAACTTATAACAATTAAATTTAACGAATATGTGCCAATGATGGAAATTATGCTTATAAAATTTAAATTTTCAGAAAAACTATAAACAAAAAGATTCCATGGAAATCCTGTTAAAATTATTCCTCTTATAAATTCAATAGATCCAAATATAAGAGAAAAAGAAAAAAAGGCGCTTAAGATATTTTTTGGATTAAACCAAAAAAGTAAGGAGGTTATTATTCCATAAAATAAAGCCAATGAGGCAGGTATCAAAATTAAAGACACCGGAATCAGGTAGCTGTAACTAACATCAAAACTCAAAGATATTGTTATCCAATAAAGATTTGTTAGAAAATAACTAAAACCAAAAAGCCAACCAAAATAAAAAAAGGATTTGATTGTTTTTTGTTGTATTAATTTTTTAAATAAAAAACTAAAAAAAAAACTTAATGTAAAAAAATTTATAAAAAAAAGGTTTAGTGGTGGCAAACTTAAAGATGACAAAGATCCAAGTACGAGGACTAAAAATGACTCTAATAAAAAATTTTTTTTCAATTTAATTAAATAATTTTTCAACAGATTTAAAAATTTTTTTTTCTTCTTTTAACATTTTTTCAAAATCTTTATTTTTATGATGGTCATAACCCAGTAAATGTAAAAATCCATGTATAAAAATTTTTATTGTTTTTTTTTTGAAATTATCCTTATCTAGGTTTTTTGGATTATTCATGTGATTAAAACTTATTATAATGTCACCAAGGTAAATTTCTTTTTTATTACTAATCTTTTTTTCAAACGGAAAAGATAAAATATCGGTATGCTTATTTTTTTTTCTAAATTTTTTATTTAAAATTTTTATCTTTTGGTTATTAGAAAGTAATAAAGTTAAATATACTTTTTTATTGATAAATTTAAATTTTTTTGGAAAATTTTTACAAACTTTATTAAATAATTCCTCACTTTTGGTTATTTTCTTTGCCCAAGAATTTTCTTCGGAGAGTACATTAACTTTTATCATTATTGTTGTAAGCCTTAACAATTTTTGAAACTAATGGATGTCTAACTACGTCTGAATGATCAAAATCTACTACAGCAATCTCATTTAAATGAGATAATAGTTTTTTTGATCTATCTAAACCAGACATGTTTTTATTTGGTAAATCTATCTGGCTAGGATCTCCGTTTACGACAATCTTCGAATTTTCTCCTATTCTGGTTAGGAACATTTTTATTTGTGTGTCTGTCGCGTTTTGAGCCTCATCTAAAATTGCAAAGGAATTTTTTAATGTTCTACCACGCATAAAAGCTAAAGGTGCTATTTCAATGTCTCCAATTTCAATCATTCTTTGTATCTTCTCAAAATGAAACAGATCATACAAAGAGTCATATAGAGGCCTTAAATATGGGTCAACTTTCTCTTTCATGTCTCCAGGTAAAAAACCTAATCTTTCACCTGCTTCAACCGCAGGTCTTGATAAAATAATTCTCTCAATCTTTTTTTCTAATAACATTGTTAAACCGATAGCAACAGCTAGGAATGTTTTTCCTGTTCCAGCAGGACCAGCAGAAATTATTATTTCATTTTGTCTTAATGCTCTAACATATTCTTTTTGTTTTTCTGACCTTGGAATAATAGACTTTTTTGGAGTCTTAATTATATCAGTTACATTGGTATTTTTTACTTTTTCATTTATCATAAACTGATCAACTGAAGATAAAATATCTTTTTGTTCGATTGAACCATTATTTATAAACTGATTTGCCAAAAATTGAATAGCATTTTTTAAAACTTCATTTTTTTCAGGTGTAGATTTAATTAAAATAGAATTCCCTCTAGAATAAATATTTGATAATGTAATTTTTTCTAATTCTTTTAAATTTTTATTAAACTCCCCTACAACTCCCATAAGCAAATCATTCTCATGAAAAATCACGCTTATAGAGTTGTTGTCTGAATAAACAAATTTTAGTGGAGTTTGGGTATCTTTTTTAATAGTAATAGTCAAATTTATGCTACTCTGAGTTCAGACTTGCTCATATTTTCACCAAATAACGTATTTTGATTGCTTTTGTTAACTTTCACTTTTATTACTTTACCAACATCATCCAAACTACCATTAAATATAACAGAAGTCATGTGTTCTGACCGACCAAAAAACTTATCATCACCATCTATTTTATTTTCAACCAAAACATCTATTTCATTGTTTTCAAGTGACTTATTCATANAAATTTGGTTATCAAATAATTTTGCCTGAATTTTTTTTAGTCTCATTGAAGATATTTTTTCGTCAATAAGTTTAAAAGTTGAAGCTTTCGTACCTGGTCTTGGACTAAATATAAATGAGAAAGAATTAATGAATTTAATATTATTTATCAGATCGTAAGTTGCCTCAAAATCTTTTTCATCTTCACCAGGATAAGCAATAATAAAATCACTTGAAAATTGAATCTTTGGATTGATGGTTTTAAGTTTTTCGTAAATCTTTATATAGTCACTAATCAAATGTTTTCTGTTCATCAATTTTAAGATTTTATCAGAGCCACTTTGAACAGGCAGGTGTACTAGTGGCATTAGCTTTTTTGAATTCTTATAAACATCAATTAAATCCTCTGACATATCTCTTGGGTGTGATGTTGTATATCTAATTCTTTTAATCTCAGGTATTTTTTCTATTTCCAAAATTAAATCGGATAATCTAAATTTTTGATTATTGTAAGCATTCACATTTTGCCCAAGCAAAATTATTTCACGAACACCATTTTCAGACAATATTCTTGCTTCATGAATTATTTCATTAAAAGGTCTTGAGTATTCGGGCCCTCTAGTAAAAGGAACAACACAAAAGTGGCAAAATTTATCACAACCTTCTTGAACAGTTAAAAAAGAAGTAACTTTGCTAGATGAATTTTTAATTTTATCTAAATAATCAAATTTAGAAATAGCATCGAACTCAGTCTCCTCAATTTTTTTTTGTTTATTAAAGTATTCCTTAATTTTATCATTAATTTTGTGATAAGCCTGAGGCCCTATTACTATATCTATATAAGGCTCTCTTTTTAACATTTCCTCGTTTTCTGCTTGTGCAACGCAACCAGCGACTATTACAAGAGGTTTTTTTTTTGACTTAAAATTTTTTTTTACTCTTCCAATTTCATGATAAACTTTTTCTTTTGCTTTATCTCTTATATGACAAGTATTTAATAAAAAACAATCTGTATCATTTAAATTTTCAGTTTTAAAAAATCCTATTTCTTTTACTGTATCGATTATACGATTAGANTCATATTCATTCATTTGGCAACCAANTGTTTTAATNTATATTTTCTTACTCATCTTTAGAGTTAACTTTTACACCGTACAGCTCAAGTTTATGATCAACTAATTTATAACCGTATTTTTCAGCAACTTTTTTTTGTAATTTTTCGATTTCTTCATCAACGAACTCGATTATTTCTCCAGATTTAATGTCAATTAAATGATCATGATGACTCTCGATCATGGCTTCGTACCTTGCTTTACCGCCTTTAAAATCATGTTTAGTTAAAATCCCTGCCTCCTCGAAAAGTTTTACTGTTCTGTATACTGTGGCTATACTTATCTTGGGATCAACTTTTGACACTCTACTGTACAATTCGTCAACATCTGGGTGATCAGACTCACCATATTCTTTTTTGGACTCAGAAATTATCTTTGCGATAATTCGTCTTTGATCAGTAAGTTTGACACCTTTTGACAAACACTTTTGCTCTATAGTTTCAGACATATTCAATTTTAACTCATATAAATAGGATTAATCAAATTTTTTTTAATATTAAATTTTTCGCATAGACTGGGTATATCCTCGTAATTTATCTTATTTTCACGTTTAAAATCAGCAAAACTATAACAATAATAATCAATTTTTTTAGTTAAACGTAATGCTTTCACGACTGACAATGAGTTTCTAATTCCTGCAAAACTCCCTGGGCCACGATTTACATAAATTTCTGAAACTTGATTGAAACCTAAATTTCTAGATTTTAAAAAATTATCAATAAGAATGATCAACTTTTCATAGTTATTTTTACTGTTTTCATGAGTTATATTATAATTATTATGATTACTAATGATCATAAAAAAAAGTTTATTATTAGCTGCATCGATTATTAGTTTATTCATTTTACAGTTATTATTTTTATCTCATTCTAAATCACAAGAAAATAATAGTAAACACTTCGCAAATGATAGTGGCATTTTATCAATAATGTATCACCGATTTAACGAAAACAAATATCCCTCCACAAATATAAAAATGGAAGTCTTTGATCAACAAATGAAAATTATAACTGAGCTGGGATATAAATTTTACAATCCAAAAAAGTTTTTAGAGGAGTTTGATAGACCAAAAAAAGAGAAAAAAATTCTCATAACAATAGATGATGGATTTAAATCATTCTATAATGAAGCTTGGCCTTATTTAAAAAGAAATCAAATTCCATTTATTCTTTTTGTATCAACAGAGCCTGTGGGAAAAAACGGATATATGACCTGGGGTGAAATCAAAGAGATAGCTGATTCAAATATAGGATTTATCGGTCACCACTCACATACTCATGAGTATCTAATTGATATGAGCAATTCAGAATTTGTAAAAGATATTGAAATTTCAACAAAAATTTTCAAAGAAAAATTAGGTTATGTTCCTCAGATTTTTTCTTATCCATTTGGTGAATATTCACTTTTTATGAAAAATTATATTTCAGAAAATTTTAAAGTCGCTTTTGGACAACATTCCGGCGTGATTGATATCAATAAAGATAAATTTGAATTACCAAGATTTCCTATAAATGAAAAATACGGTGAGTTAGGGAGATTTAAATCTTTAATAAATTATTTTCCTTTGGAATATAAATCACTAGAACCTGAGGAAAAAAAGATTGATAAAAGCAATAATCCGCCAAGTTTAATTGTTGAATTTTTTAATGAACAACAAAATATTAATAATATAAATTGCTATTCTAATGATGGTGGAAACTGGAAAAAATCGAATTTAATATTTAAAAAGAATAGATTAATTATCAATTTTGAAGATAAATTCCTTCCTAGAAGAGGTAGAATAAATTGTTCTCTTAATGACAACGGTAGATGGAGATGGTTTGGTACACAATTTGTAGTAAAAAAAAACTAAATCAAGCTCTCAAGTTCTATGCTTGAAGGTAATAACTTTGCATCATCAAAATCTTTTAAACTATTTTGAGCAATTATCTTTTTTAAAACTTCCACATACTTATCTCCTGTCTCAGCATACTTATCCAAATACTCTGCAAGAATAAGACTATCTAAAGGTTTTCCATTATCTCTAAGCTCGGCTCTTGCTTTTCTAAAATCTTTGTAAGAAGAATGTGTGTTTAAATTTCTTTGATAGGCTCTTACCGATGCCTGCAAAACATTAAATTTCATTACTTTATGTCCCTCATTTTTATCCGATTCTTTCGGTCTTAAACCCTCTCCAGACCATGTCCATTGACCAAATAAAGCATTGCCCTCCAATGCAAACCTTGAAGTACCCCAACCTGTTTCCTTAGCAGCTTGAGCCAAAGCCAATGATACAGGGATCTCATCCATCCGGATTTTTAAAGTTGATAGATCTTTAGAGGGGATTCCGTATTGTTTATATTTTTTAGCTAACCATTTTTTTTCTAAATCTGAATTATTGCTTTTATTAATTATGCTAAATAATCTTTTTCGATCGATCCGAATATTATTATTTTCTTTCAAAATTAAAGGTAAAACAATTTGAATAAAAAATTCTTTTCTTTTTTTTGTGCTTTCAATCATTTTTATTTCATTAGGTAACAAAGTTAAAGCAACTGGTTTTACAAGTTTCTTTTCTCTAACATCCTCTAATTTATATTTTGTATCCTCAAATAATTGTTTTATTGTGGATGCATTTAATCTTACCGTATCAACTTCTAGGTCATTCAGACTAAAAATATCGACTAACAAGTCCTTTTCATCAAGTAATTCAGTTTTTTCTTCAGCACCATTATTTTTACTATTTAAAGTGTAGGCTAAAACTGCTTTTGAATTATTTTGAAATTCTAAATTATCTTTATTTACAAAGGTAATAAAAATTGGCATAGAATAAAAAAAGAAAATCAAAATTAAAGATGATATAAAAATTCTTGGAATAGAGCCTAGCTCATTTTTGTCAAAAAACTTAAAAAATTTAACTTTATTATTAAATACTCTTTTCCTCATTTCAAATTGCTTGGACCTCCTTTACCTCTGGAATATAGTGACGTAAGAGATTTTGAACACCTTGCTTAAGAGTCATGGTTGAGCTTGGGCATCCGGAACAACTTCCTTGTAATTGTACTTTTACAATACCATCTTTAAATTCTTTAAATTTAATATCTCCACCATCTTTAGCTACTGCAGGTCTTATTTTTTGTTCTAAAATCTTAACAATTTTTTTTTCTATATCTTTTAAATCCTCTGTAATTTCGTTAACATCTTTATCGATTACAAACTCTTTTCCAGTTGCATAGAAGTCATTAATTAATGAGATAACAATATGTTTTATGTCATCCCAAGAAAAATTATCATGCTTGTTTATTGATATAAAATCTTTGCCCAAGAAAATTCCTTCCACTCCATTAACTGACAGCAAGTTTTTGATAAGCTCATTATTAATCTCATCTTTTCTTGTCACTTCAAAAGACCCAGAATTTGAAACTATTTTACCAGGTAAAAACTTTATGGAGTTTGGATTTGGAGTTGCTTCTGTTTGAACGAACATGTTTTATATATAATAGATATTTATCAAAATTAAACTTGATAATAAATTTTTTTTAAAAACCTACTATTTTGTGAATTTCTTTAATTTTTTTTGAAGCTATTTCATTAGCTTTTTTTGATCCCTCGTCAAGAATTTGTTCAATATAAGATCTGTCATTTAACAATTTTTTAATTTCTTTCGTTATAGGCTCAATTTTATCAACCAAAACTTCTGATAAAGACTCTTTAAATTCTGAAAAGTTTTTGCCAGATAAGATCTCAATATTTTGTTCAATCTTTGTGTTAGTCAAACTTGAATATATACTAATTAAATTTCTTGCTTCTGGTCTGCTTTCTAATTCTTCAGTATCTTTCGGCATTGGGAAAGTATCAGTCTTTGCTTTTTTTATTTTATTTATTATTTGATCTTTATTATCAGTTAAATTAATTCTACTAGCATCAGATGAGTCTGATTTACTCATTTTTCTTAAACCATCTTTAAGACTCATAATTCTTGAAAATTCTTTTTGGATTAATGGATCAGGTATCTTAAAAAAATTTTCAACCTCAAACTCATTATTAAATTTTTGAGCAATGTCTCTGGACAATTCAAGATGTTGCTTTTGATCATCCCCAACTGGTACATGTGTTGCATCATAAAGTAAGATATCCGCAGCCATTAAAATTGGGTACGAATATAATCCTACACTTGCTTTTTCTTTATCTTTACCGGCCTTTTCTTTAAATTGGGTCATCCTATTTAACCATCCCATTCTAGCCACACAACTTAAAATCCATGCTGCCTCTGAATGTGCTGGAACTCTTGACTGGTTAAAGATTATATTTTTTTTTGGATCGATGCCACTTGCAATAAAACTTGCAACTGTCTCATTAATATTGTCTCTTAATTTTTTTGGATCTTGTTTCGTTGTTATTGAATGAAGATCAACTACACAAAAAATACATTGATTTTTATTATCTTTACTAAGCTCAACAAAATTTTTAATTGCACCAAGGTAATTCCCTAAATGTAAATTACCTGTAGGCTGAACTCCTGAAAATATTTTTTTACTCATTGTTAATACTTTAATTTAATATCATCAATTTTAAAAGCTTTGATAAGAAATGATGTAAATACATAAAATACAATGCACAATAAAACTGTAATTATTAAATAAACTGATTTAAGATAATATTCAAAACTCAATTGATTTTCAAAAACTGATATCAAAAACTTAAAGAATACAGCCATTAAAAAGGAAACAAAAATTATTTTGAAAAATCTTGATATAAAAATTTTATTAAATTTAAATAACTTACTTTTTTTTAAATAAATAAATAAAACAATTGAATTAAACCATGAGGAAATAGTTGTTGCAATTGGAATTATAATAAATCCAATACTTTTAAAATAATAAATACTTATTATTATATTTAGAATTACAGATATAAGTGAAATATAAAAAGGTGTTTTAGTATCGTGCTTAGCAAAGAAAAAACTTGAAAAAACCTTAATTAATGCAAACGCTGGAAGTCCCAATCCAAAAAAATAAAGTGCTCTTGCAGAATTTTCTACTGATAACGTTGAAAAAGATCCATAACCAAATAAACCAGATATAATTTCATTAGATCCAACAAATAATGCTGCCGTTGCCGGAAGACTCAAAAACATGCTTAATTCCAAAGCTTTATTTTGAATTATAGTGATCTTATTTTTATTTCTTAAAGCCATGTATTTCGAAAGCTGAGGTAAAACAACAACACTAATAGCAATTCCAGCGATTGCTAAATTTATCTGATAAATCCTGTCTGCATAATACAAATATGAAACAGCACTAGCCTGAAAGGATGCAATTATTGTACCAACTAAAATATTTATTTGTGTAACACCTGACGAAAAAATACTTGGTAAAAGTTTGTTAAAAAAAAATCTTATATCTTTATTTAATTTAATCTTAAAATTAAATTTTGGTGAGTAATGTTTAATTACAAATTTGTAAAGAAAGATTAATTGTATTAAACCACCTAGTGAAACTCCGTAGGAAAGATAATAAACAAGTTCGTCATTAATAAACTTTCCGAAAAGCAAAACAACAATTAGGACTACATTTAAAATAATTGGAGCTGCAGATGCAGCAGCGAATTTATTATGTGAATTTAAAATGGCTGAAAAAAAAGAGGATAGGCAAACAAGCATTAAAAAAGGAAAGGTAATTCTCGTTAATTTTGTTGCTAATTCGATTTTTTCTGAATTTTCAACAAATCCAGGGGCAAGAAGACCTACAAGTCCTGGCATAAAAATTTGCGCTACAAGTGTCAAGATAAGCAAAATCAAAAATAAAATATTAAAAACTTCATTTGCAAACTTGTTAGATTGATTTTTTCCCTTAATAAGCTTTGAGGTATAATTTGGAACAAAAGCCGCATTAAATGTTCCTTCAGCAAATAGTCGCCTAAATGTATTAGGTATTCTAAATGCAACAAAAAATACGTCTGCTAAAAAACTTGTTCCAAGAAATACAGCAATCATAATATCTCTGAAATAACCAAGTATTCTGCTGATTATAGTATAAAAACTAAAAGTCCCTGTTGACTTAATCAAATTCATAAATCATATTAGTCTTAATTCTACCTCATTTGTACACCTAATTAACAAAAATGAAAAAAACAAAAGTTGATCATTATACAGATAAAGAAGCTTTAGAATTTCACAGCCATAAAAAACCTGGGAAGATTGAGATTTCATCTTCAAAAAATATGACTACAAAAAGGGATCTGGCGTTAGCATATTCACCTGGTGTAGCGGCACCGGTCAGAGCAATAAGTGAAAATCCTGAAGCTGCATTTGATTATACTAGCAAAGGTAATCTTGTCGCTGTAATAAGTAATGGATCAGCTATTTTAGGAATGGGGAACCTAGGTGCTTTAGCATCAAAACCGGTTATGGAAGGAAAAGCAGTTTTATTTAAAAGATTTGCTGATATAGACTCGATTGATCTTGAAATTGATGCCTCTGACCCGAATGAAATAATTAATAGTATTAAAAACTTTGCACCCAGTTTTGGAGGTATAAATCTTGAAGATATTGCTGCACCTGACTGTTTTATAATAGAAGATAAACTTAAAGAAATTTTAGATATTCCAGTTTTTCACGACGATCAGCATGGAACTGCAATAATCACTACGGCGGCCTTAATCAATGCTTTGGATATTACAAAAAAAAAAATTAGTAAAATTAAAGTCGTTGTTAACGGAGCTGGAGCATCAGCGATGGCGTGTGCTAACTTATTTAAAAACAGTGGAGTACTTCAGGAAAATTTAACAATGGTTGATCGTAAAGGGGTCATATATGAGGGCCGAGAAAATCTTAATCAATGGAAATCTGCTTTCGCTATTGAGACTTCAGCACGAACATTAAGTGATGCAATTGATAATGCTGACGTATTTTTAGGTCTTTCCGTCAAAGGAGCTTTAACAAAAGATATGGTAAAAAAAATGGCAAAAAATCCTATAATTTTTGCTTGTGCAAACCCTGATCCAGAAATTACACCTGAGGAAATTGAGGAAGTGAGAAATGATGCAATCATTGCAACAGGAAGATCAGATTATCCCAATCAAGTTAATAATCTTATTGGTTTTCCATATATATTCAGGGGAGCACTTGATGTGAGGTCAAAAACTATCAATGAAGAAATGAAAGTGGCTGCGGCACATGCAATTGCTAACTTAGCAAAAGAGGATGTACCTGACGAAGTGGTCGCGGCAATGGGAGGAGAAAGACCCCATTATGGTAAAGATTACATAATACCATCTACATTTGATCCCAGATTAATAAGTGTTATTCCTGCGGCTGTAGCCAATGCAGCTATGCAAACTGGCGTAGCAAGAGTTAAAATTGACAATTTTGATACATATAAGGATCAACTTAAACAAAGGTTAGATCCAACTGTAACAATCATGCAAGGTATAAATGATTATATTAAAAAAAAGCCAAAAAAAGTTATTTTTGCAGATGGTGAAGACGAAAACATGCTTAAAGCAGCAATTGCCTTTAAAAACTCAAAATTAGGAACACCTATTTTAATTGGAAAAGAAGAAAAGATAAAAGAACAAATTAAAAAAATTGGTTACAATGAGAACTTTGACATCAAAATTGTAAACTCCAAAGATAATTCAAGTAGAAAGAAATATACAAAGTATCTATTTGAAAAACTTCAAAGAGAAAAAGGTATGCTTGAGTGGGACTGCGATAGATTGGTTAAGAATGACAGAGTAATTTGGTCATCTTGTATGGTCGCCTGTGAAGATGCAGATGCAATGGTAACAGGAAATACAAGACGATATTCCTCATCATTAGAAAAAATAGTAAAAGTCGTTGATCCAAGACCTGGTGAAATAATGTTCGGTTTAAATCTAGTTGTAAACAGAGGAAAAACAATTTTTATTTGTGACACCTCTGTAATTGAGTACCCTGATGCTAATCAGCTTGCGGATATGGCGACTTCAGCAGCAAGAGTTGTGAGACTTTTTGGTTTTGACCCTAAAGTTGCTTTTTTATCTCACTCAACTTTTGGCGAGCCCGCAACAGATAGAACCAAAAGAATAAGTGATGCAGTAAAAATATTAAAAGAGAAAAAAGTTAACTTTAAATTTGATGGTGAAATGCAGCCAGATGTTGCGCTAGAGGAAATTTACAAAGATCTGTATCCCTTNTCTGAAATAGTGGGAAATTCAAATGTTTTAATAATGCCCAGTCAACATAGTGCAGCTATTTCATATAAAATGATTAAATCTATGAGTAGAGCCAAGGTGATAGGCCCTTTACTTATTGGTTTAGGGCTACCTATTGAAATTGCTCCTTTGAGAAGTTCAACTTCAGAAATTTTAAATTTAGCTTCTATTGCAGCTTATTCTGCTGACGTTATTGATTATAAAAAATAGTTTAATTTTTTTGTATTCGTAAATCCTCAACTAATAAAATACTAGCAATAACATCTACTACATCTAATATTTCTCTTGCTTCCTCAAGCACAAGATCTCTCTCATCAGATGTAATTGCGATTCCATAAATATAAATCTTTTTTTTGTAAGTATCGATTTGATAATTGGTTGCTTTGATATTTTTATTCATTATTAGTGCTGTTCTTAACTGCGATGTAATCAAAATGTCTTTTGCAGATTGCTGAAAGTTAAATTTTTCTTTTACCTTTATATCATTTCTCACTGACCTAACACCCTCTATTTCCCACGCTAATTTTGTTAACTTTAATTTTTCCTCTGGGTTGTCCACTTTACCTGTTAAAAAAATCCTACCATCTAATACTTTTGAATTAACAGATAAAATATAACTTTTATCTAACAAAACAATTTTTGTTGATAATGTTTTTTGCATAATGGAGTCATCGATTTGAGTACCTACAGATCTTGGGTCGAAAGCGATACTAACACCAGTTCCAAAAATACCTTTGGAAGAAACACCAGCACATCCAAATAGTAATAAAGATAAACAAAGTATTAATATTATTCTATTTTTCATTTTTTATTTTTAAACAATAGTTGTAAACTTCTTTTTTTGAAATTTTGGTATTTTTGCTTATAATTTCTGAGATTTCTTTTGTAGTAAATTTATTTATCATTTTATTTATCATATACTTATCTGATTCAGATAAAAAATGTGAGTTATTTTCTTTTATTTTTTTTTCAGACAGTACTAGTGTAAGTTCACCTTTTAATTCGAAATTAGTTTCTTCAATATTGTTTACGTCGGCGCGTATATATTGCTCATAATATTTTGTCATTTCTTTACAAATTACAATTTGGCGATTTGGAAAATATTTTTTTAAAAATGGTATGATTTTTTTGAATTTTTTAGAGGATATAAAAAATATAATTGATGTGTCCAAATTAGATAAAACACTCATATCTTTAGCAATTATTCCTTTATTTTCTGGAAAAAATCCATAAAAGAAAAATTTTCCTACAAAACCACTAATTGAGGCTGCTAAAGAAACTGAGGATGCGCCCGGCAAAGGAATTACATCAATCTTATTTTTTATGCATTCATTTATAAGAATATTCCCTGGATCAGAAATTGTTGGAGTTCCAGCATCACAAATCAAAGAGACCAAGGATCCCTTGGTAAGAATGTCTAAGAATTTTAACAAGTTTTTTTTTTCATTAAACTTATGATTTGTTAATAGTTTTGATTGGATTGCGTACTTATTTAATAAGATTTTTGATACTCGAGTATCCTCACATAAAATATATTCAGATTTTTTTAGTATATCAATTGCTCGCAAGGTAATATCACCCATATTCCCTAATGGGGTGGGGACTAAATAAAGCCCTTTTTTAGTTTTATTATTATTGTAGAGTTTAGAACTTATGGGCATAATTTTTAATAAAATAATACACTATCACTAAAATGGTTAAATTTTTTAAAATTTTACTTATCACTTTTATTTTTTTAACTAACTTTAATTTATTAGCTTATTCTGAGGATCCAAAAATCAGAGTTGGCTTATTAGTGCCTATGACTGGTGAAAATAAAAGTCTTGGTCAGCAATTGATAAAATCTACCAGAATCGCGTTAAAAGATATTGGCTCAAACAAACTTGAACTTTATCCAAAGGATAGTGGATCTGATGCTAATCAGAGTTTGAGGTCTGCATCAGAGCTCAAAGATATGGGAATAAAAATTATTATAGGACCTGTTTTTTATGAAAGTTTAACTTATTTAGATAAAGTAGAAGATGTAATTTTTATCTCCTTTACAAATAAAACTAAAAATATTCCTAATAATGTTATCAGTAGCGGTATTAATGCAACTTCACAATTGAACGCTATCAAAAAATTTATTAAATCTAATGAAATTAACAAAACTATATTTCTTACACCAAAGATTGGATATGAAATAGAAATAAAAGATGCAATTAAAAAATCTAAATTAAATATATTCAAACATTATATCTATGATACTGAGCCTACTAAACTCACAGCACAAATTGAGAAAATAACAAATTATAAAATTAGAAAACAAAATTTATTGGATGAAATTGAAAGAGTAGAAAATTCAGATCTTCCAGATAAAGAAATGCAATTAAAAAAGCTTGAAAAAAAATACACCATAGGAAATGTAAAATTTGACTCAGTCATTATTTCAGACTTTGATCAAAGCCTAAAGAGTGTGATTACCTCACTTTTATATACTGATGTTTCTCCAAAAGATAAGTATATAATATCTTTCAATCAATGGTTTGATAAAAGCATTTTAGAAGAAACGAGCATACAACCAATTTTCTATCCATCAATAAATAAAAAAAACTTAGAGGATTTTGAAATCAAATATTATAAAGAATTTAAGGAGCAACCTAGTTATTTAGCATTATTAAATTACGATCTGGTAGGACTAATATATTATTTAACAATTAAAAATGGTCTCACAGATATCGAAAAATTATTTAAGAAAGAAACTTCCTTTAAAGGAAAAATTGGTATTTTTGACATAGAAAATAATAAGATTAATCACAGATTAAATTTTTACAAGATTGATAATGGTAAAATTAAAAAAATTTTTTGATTTTCTTAAAAGCATTATATCTATGGTCTAATTTATATTTTTTTTCTGGTTTCATTTGACCAAAGGTTAAGTTACTTTTGTTAGGAATAAAAATTGGATCATATCCAAAACCATTAAAGCCTTTTGGCTCTTTTGAAATTGTACCCTCAACTTTACCAATTACACATGCTATTTTTTTTTTGAAATTAAAAATTGACAGAGCGCAAATGAAACGGGCTTTTATCTTTTTCTTTTTCCAGTTTTTGTCTTTTTTATCCAATTCTTTATAAACTCTTTTGATGGCTTTCTTAAAATCACCTTTTGCGCCTCCCCATCTTGCAGATTTTACACCAGGCCTTTTGTTCAAAATATCTATCTCTAACCCAGAGTCATCTGCCAAACAGATTAAATTAGATTTTTTAGAAAAGTATTTCGATTTAATTAAAGAGTTTTGTTCAAAGGTTTTGCCAGTTTCTCGTGGACTTTTTAAATTAAATTTTGCTGTGGAAAAAATTTTAATTTCTTTAGGCAATAAATTCCTTATTTCCCTCAATTTTCCCTTATTATTCGTACCTATTAAAAGTTTCCTAATTTTTTTTTTTGACATCTAGAAATTTTTGATTTTCTTACCATATAAGCTCATATGGAAAAAGAAGAAAACCAAAGCATAAAAGAAGATAATATTGATCAAGAGAAAAATCAGACAACTGATCCACAGTCAAATCTTGAAGATATAGAAGTCAAAAAAGATAGTGATGAGCAAAAATCAGAGAAAACTCCAGAGGAAAAAATTTTAGAACTTGAAGATAAAATTACTAGAACTTTTGCTGAAATGGAAAATCAAAGAAGGAGATATGAAAAAGAAAAAGATGAGGCTTTTGAGTATGGAGGTTTTGTTTTTGCAAAAGAAGCTCTCGCTTTAATAGATAATCTTGAGAGATCAAAACAAATTTTAAAAAATGATAATGCGTTAAAAGATACTGAGGCTTTAAAAAAGACCTTAGAACATTTTGAAATTATTAATAAAGATTTATTATCAGTCTTTTCAAAAAACAATATTGAGCAAATTGAATGTCTAAATAAAAAACTAGATCCAAATTTGCATCAAGCAATGTTAGAGATAGAAGATGATCAAAAGGAACCTGGTACAATTATCCAAGAAATACAAAAAGGTTTTAAGATAAAAGACAGACTATTAAGACCTTCGCTTGTTGGCGTTTCGAAAAAACCTGACAATAAGGACAAAAAAAATGAGGAAAATAAAGAAAAATCTGACGGAAATAATGATTAGTTCAACTTGTAGAATTAAATTTAACACCTATATGGAGATTAATAGGTAACAAAATATGAGCAAAATAATTGGTATAGATTTAGGAACAACGAACTCTTGCGTTGCTATTATGGATGGTAGCCAGGCCAAGGTTCTAGAAAATGCTGAAGGCGCAAGAACAACTCCGTCTGTTGTAGCTTTTACGGATGAAAATGAAAAATTAATTGGTCAACCTGCAAAAAGACAGGCAGTTACGAATCCAGAAAATACTATCTTTGCTGTGAAAAGATTAATAGGAAGAAACTTTGAAGACTCAACAGTTAAAAAGGATATTGAAGCAGCGCCATTCAAAATTGTAAACTCTGAAAAGGGAGATGCATGGATTGAGGCTAAGGGTGAAAAATATTCACCATCACAAATCTCTGCCTTTATACTTCAAAAAATGAAAGAGACAGCTGAAAAATATTTNGGTCAAGCTGTTACAAANGCCGTAATTACAGTTCCTGCATATTTTAATGATGCACAAAGACANGCNACAAAGGATGCAGGNAAAATTGCTGGTTTAGAAGTTCTTAGAATTATTAATGAACCTACTGCAGCGTCTTTAGCATATGGTTTAGATAAAAAACAAAACAAAAAAATTGCAGTGTATGATTTGGGTGGAGGAACTTTTGACGTATCAATACTTGAATTAGGAGATGGTGTATTTGAAGTTAAATCTACTAATGGTGATACTTTTTTAGGTGGTGAAGATTTTGATAATACTATCGTTGAATATTTAATTAATGAGTTTAAAAAAGATAGTGGTATTGATTTAAAATCAGATAAATTAGCTTTACAAAGATTAAAAGAGGCTGCTGAAAAAGCAAAAATTGAACTATCTGCAGCTGAACAAACAGATATAAACTTACCTTTTATAACTGCTGATAAAACAGGCCCAAAACATATCAATCTTAAAATGACTAGAGCAAAGCTTGAAGCGCTAGTTGAGGATTTAATAGCTAGAACAATCCCACCATGTAAGACTGCTCTTAAAGACGCTGGAATTTCAGCAAGTGATGTTGATGAAGTAGTTATGGTTGGCGGTATGACTAGAATGCCAAAAGTTATTGACGAAGTAAAAAATTTCTTTGGTAAAGAACCAAACAAAAGTGTTAATCCAGACGAAGTTGTTGCAATGGGAGCAGCTATTCAGGCTGGAGTATTACAAGGTGATGTAAAAGATGTTCTGTTGCTAGATGTAACTCCATTGTCTTTAGGAATTGAAACTTTAGGTGGGGTATCAACAAAACTTATTGATAAAAATACAACTATACCAACAAAAAAAAGTCAGGTATTTTCTACCGCTGAAGATAACCAACCAGCAGTTTCTATTAGAGTTCTTCAAGGGGAGAGAGAAATGGCAACTGATAACAAATTATTAGGTAACTTTGAACTAGTTGGTATTGCACCAGCTCCAAGAGGTGTGCCACAAATTGAAGTTACTTTTGATATTGATGCTAATGGAATTGTTAATGTTTCAGCAAAAGATAAAGGAACTGGCAAAGAGCAAAAAATTCAAATCCAAGCTTCAGGTGGTTTAAGTGACGAAGAGATCGAGAAAATGGTCAAGGATGCTGAAGCTAATAAAGAAGCTGATAAAAAGAAGAGAGAGTCGGTTGATGTAAGAAATCAAGCAGATACGTTAATTCATTCAACTGAGAAAAATCTTAAAGAGCATGGATCTAAAATTTCAGATGCAGATAAAAAGGCAATTGAAGATGGATCTAGTGCATTGAAAGAGGCATTAAAAGGTGAGGATACTGATGATATTAAGAAAAAAACTGAAACGCTAGTACAAGCTTCGATGAAACTTGGTGAAGCTATTTATAAATCACAACAAAGCACTAAACCTGACTCTAAAAAAGATGATGGTAATGATGAAAAGGGAAAAAAAGACGATAATGTTGTCGATGCGGATTTTGAGGAAGTAAAAGACGAAAATAAAGAAAAAAGCGCTTAACTGACATCTATCTGTCCAGGTTATAGACATGGCAAAAAGAGATTATTATGATGTCTTAGGTGTTAACAAAAGCGCAAGCCCAGAAGAACTAAAATCAGCCTACAGAAAATTAGCAGTAAAATACCACCCTGATAAAAATCCAGGTGACAAAGTCGCTGAAGATAAATTTAAAGAGGCTAGTGAAGCTTACGGTATCCTCTCTGATAAATCAAAAAAAGAAAACTATGATAATTTTGGTCACGCTGCTTTTGAAAATGGTGGTGGTGGTCGAGGTGGTTTTGGAGGTTTTGGTGGTTTTAGCGGTTCCGATTTCTCCGATATTTTTGAGGATTTTTTTGGCGATTTCGGCGGTGGCGGAAGAAGAAGTTCTAGAGGAAGAAACTCAAATAATAGAGGCTCAGATTTAAGATATGATCTTTCTATAACATTGGAAGAAGCATATTCAGGAAAAAAACAAAATATACAATTTTCGACATCTGAAAAATGTAATACCTGTAAAGGTAATGGATCAAAACCAGGATATAGTCCAGATAGATGTACATATTGTGGAGGAAATGGAAGAGTCCGTTCTAATCAAGGATTTTTTACTGTACAACAAACATGTCCTCAATGTGCTGGAAGTGGTGAAGAAATTACTAACCCTTGTACAGATTGTAGTGGACAAGGAAACAAACAAACTTCTAAAAAAGTTTCAGTTACTATTCCTAAAGGTGTCGACGATGGTACAAGAATAAGACTTGCTGGAAAAGGTGAAGCTGGAACAAGAGGAGGTGCTAGCGGAGACTTATATTTATTTATCAACGTTAAAAATCACGACTTATTTAAGAGATCAGATGTAAATCTTTTTTTTGAATTTCCAATCTCAATTGCAGATGCAGCATTAGGGACAACAATTGAAATTCCAACAATTGATGGAAAAAAAGCAAAGATTAAAATTCCTGATGGCACTCAAGATGGTAAACAATTTAGATTAAAAGGAAAAGGAATGCCTTTTATGAGACGCGGAGATTACGGTGATTTATATGTACAGGTCAAAACAGAAGTTCCAGTATCTTTAAATAAAGAACAAAAAGAATTATTAGAAAAATTTAGAAAAATTGAAAATGAAAAGTCTAATCCAACAATTAAAAAATTTTTTCAAAAGGCTAAAAGTTTCTGGAATAGTTAAAAACTAATTTAGCTCCAATTTTTAAAAAAATATTTATTTAGCCTATAATACTTGGCACTATTATGATAGCTTCTTATCTTATCTAAAGATGAGAAAAATTAATTTAGCTATCACTGGATGTATGGGCCGAATGGGTCAGCAAATAATAAAATCAGCAAATTCAGATAAAGACTTCAACATATCTGCTCTTACGGAAAGTAGAGCAGTAAATAAAAAAATAAATCGAATAAAAATTGAAAATAATTCAGAAGTTTCCTTCAAGAAATCTGATTTAATAATAGATTTTACAGTTCCTAAATGTACTTTTGAAGTGTTGAACATTGCATCAAAATTAAAAAAAAGAGTTGTGATAGGAACAACAGGTTTTACAAAGAAAGAAGAAAATCTAATTAAAAAATTCTCTAAAAAAATACCTATTCTTAAAGCTGGAAACATGAGTTTAGGTATTAATCTTTTAATGTACTTAACAGAAATTGCCTCTGGTTCCCTTGGAAAAAATTTTAAAAGTAAAATATTTGAGGTTCATCACAAACATAAAAAAGATTATCCTTCAGGAACCGCTTTAATGTTAGGCAAAGGAATTGCTGTCGGCAAAAATAAAAACTTTTACAATTTAATTGGAAAAAAATATTTGAATAAAAAAAATTTTCCATATGGAAATAAAATTAATTTTAATTCACTAAGAAGAGGTGAGATTATTGGTGAACATGAAGTAAAATTTTCAAGTGGAAAAGAAATTATAACATTAAACCATGAGGCTTTTGATAGAGCTCTATATTCAGAAGGTGCTTTATCTGCAGCAAAATGGTTAATGAATAAAAAACCTGGTCTATATTCAATGAGAGATTTAATGAATTTCAAGTAATGAACGAAGTTCAAAGAGCAAAAATTGTTTTAAAACTTTTAAATAAAACTTATCCAAAAATAAAGGTCCCTTTAAAAAGTAGAAATGTTTTCACTCTATTAATTTCTGTGCTACTTTCAGCACAGTGTACTGATGTAAATGTAAATAATGTTACCAGAAATATTTACCCAAAATATTACAAACCTATTCATTTTAAAAAATTAGGTCGAAAAAAAATTGAAAAACTAATTAAAAAGATTGGAATTTTTAGGATTAAAGCAAAAAGTATTTATAATCTCTCAAAATTGTTGATTGAAAATCACTCAGGTAAAGTTCCAAAAACATTTGAAGAGTTAGAGAAACTTCCTGGTGTTGGTCACAAAACAGCAAGCGTAGTGATGTCTCAAGGTTTTGGTTATCCTGCTTTTCCAATTGATACTCACATTCATAGACTTGCCCAAAGATGGGGTTTAACTAGTGGAAAAAATGTTGTGCAAACAGAAAAAGATCTCAAGAGACTATTTCCAAAAAAAAATTGGAACAAATTACATCTTCAAATAATTTATTATGGTAGGGAATATTGTAAAGCAAGAGATTGTTTTGGAATATCTTGTAAAATTTGTACCACTTGTTATCCTAATAGAAAAAAACCTCTTAAAACAAAAAAAGCGTAATATGAAAATTTTAGGTATAGGAAATGCTATTGTTGATGTAATTTGTAAAGTAGAAGACGATTTTATCAAAAAAAATAAATTAACCAAAAGTACAATGAAACTCATTTTTGATGAAAGTGAGTTCAAAAAATTATTATCAGAATTAACAATTGAAAAAACTGTATCAGGTGGATCTGTTGCAAATTCTATTGTTGGATTGTCCCAACTAGGTAACGAAGTTGGTTTTATTGGAAAAATTTCAGACGATAATCTAGGGATTAAATATGAAGAGGGATTAATTAAAGAAAAAGTTGAATATCTGTATAAAAAGAAAAAAGAAATTTTACCTACAGGCACCTGCTTAATACTAATTACTCCTGACTCTGAAAGGACAATGATTACATACTTAGGTACAGCTGGCAAAATAAGTGAAAAAGATATCGATGGAGATATAGTCAAAAAAGCTGAAATTACTTTATTAGAAGGATATCTTTGGGATGAAGGTGAGCCTAAAAAAGCATTTGATAAAGCAATTCATAATTCAAACGTATCCGCGATGTCTTTATCAGACCTATTTTGTGTGGATAGGCATAGAGATAATTTCTTAAATCTTGTTAAAAATAAATTAGATATTATTTTTGCCAATGAACAAGAAATAATGTCATTAATTAATGCTCAAAAATTTGATGAAGTAATTTCTTTTGCAAAATCTTTAAACAAAGTTATAATTATCACAAGAGGCGCAAATGGGTCAATGGGAATAAAAAATGATAAAGTTTTTGAATTCCCTGCAAAAGAAAACTTGAATATAATTGACTTAACAGGCGCAGGTGATTTATTTGCAGCTGGGTTTTTAAATGAATATATTAAAAACAAAGGAATTAATGAATGCTTAAAACAAGGTACAGAACTTTCCTCAAAAATAATTCAAATTTTAGGTGCTAGGATTTAAATGCCCAAAAAAAGAGTTCATAAACTTTTCCCTACTCCAATATTTGAATGCAAAATTGAAAGTTATAAGGAATTAAATAAAGATTTAGAAAATTATATTTACAATCTTGAGAAAGAAGATGCCAAGGGCGTTAAAGCTTCTAATGAAGGGGGATGGCATTCTCCATATTGGCAAATTGCTAAAAGTCCAGAAGCAAGAAAATTTGTCGATGCAGTATCTCCAGTTCTATATGAAATTATAACAAAAGATTATGCATGGAAATGTAAGCCAGAGCATATTACATTTGAAGGCATGTGGTCTATTATTAATAGAAAAAATTCACTTAATATGAGGCACTTTCATCCTAATTGTCATTTAAGTGCAGCATATTATGTGAAAGCAAAAGAAAATTGTGGGAAGATAAAGTTTTATGATCCACTCGATCAAAGATTAATTAAAGCACCAAGAAAATCTGTTCAAAACGATTTAAATATTGAGGCAGTGACCTTTACACCACAGGAAGGTGATTTACTTATTTTTCCATCTTATTTCCATCACTCTGTTGAAGAAAACTTATCTGGAGAGGANAGAATAGTCATAAGTTTTAATGTTGAAATTCAAAAAATTTCTTAATCAGAGAGAGTAACCTTTTTTGTTACTTTTAATAAATTGTTCGTCATTAAATTCTTTTTGGATTTTCTTTCTTAATCTATAAATGTGAGTTTCTACTGTGTGAGTTTCTAAATCTTTATTGTAACCCCAAATTTCATTTTGCAATTTAATAATATTCTGAGGGTCTTTTTTAAAATCAAGATATAAAATTAATTGTAACTCTTTCTCTGTTAATTTTACTTTCTTTCCTTTTTTAAAAATTGTCCTATCATTTAAATCAAAGTAATAATCTTTAATTTTTTTTTTAGATTGTGTTTGGAAACTTTCCTTTAAAATAAAAATATTAATTTTTTCAATCAATTTTTTAATTGGAATAGGAATTTCGTCAATTACCAGAACTTTTGCCATATCTATGTATGGATTTTTTTCTAAATTTTTACGGTCATTAGTTAATAGTATATAATTCTTATAATCATCAAACGTATTTTTATTCAAATCTTTTTCATTCATATGCAGAATATTAAAATTTAATAGATTTTTAAGTTCAATTAAAATGTCGTACAATGTTCTTGAATTAACAATAAAAATATTTTGACTTAACATAAATTATTATGATTATTAGAGTTAGGAATAAACATATACTTGAAATCGATGATTTTCAATTCAGATGTTGTATCGGTAAAAATGGACTTACAAATAATAAAATTGAAGGTGATAAATGTACACCCAAAGGGAAGTTTAGATTAAATAGAATATTTTATAGAGCAGATCGAATTTTAAAATTCAAATCAAAAATTGAAAAAATCAAATTAAAAAAAAATATGGGTTGGTGTGATGATCCAAAAAGTAGACATTACAATCAACTGATTTATATTTCTAAGAAAAAAATAAAATGCGAAAAACTTTACAGAAAGGACCGTAAGTACGACATTTTAATCGAATTAGATTATAATAGAAAAAAAATAATTCCACATAAAGGCAGTGCCATTTTTCTACATCTTACAAATAATTATAAACCTACGGCAGGGTGTATAGCTATTTCTGAAAATGACATGAAAATTTTGATAAAGATTCTGGACAAAAAAAATTATATAAAAGTTGACTAACCTCTTTCACCAAAGATCTTTGTTCCAATTCTCAAAAAAGTAGAGCCGAATTTGCAGGCCACATCGTAATCATTTGACATTCCCATGCTTAAATCTGTCAATCCAATCTTATCTGAACATTCTTTCAATTTTTGAAAAAATTTTTCAGGGTTTTCATTTTGTGGAGGAAGACACATCAAACCAATAATATCTAAGTTAAGATTCTTTTTACACTCATAATAAAAATTGTCTAAATCTTTAAAGTTTATTCCATTTTTTTGCGCCTCTTCTCCAAGATTAACTTGAATAAAAATTTTGATTTTTTTATTTTTTTTTACTTCTTCTTTGGAAATTTTTTCAGCTAATTTAAAATTATCTAATGAATGTAAATAATCAAATAAAGGTATTAAGAATTTTACCTTATTTGTTTGAACTTTACCAAGCATATGAAGTTTAATGTCTATATATTCTTTTTTAACATCAGTCCATTTAGAGATCGCTTCTTGTATTTTATTTTCACCAAAGTTTTTGTGACCATGCTCTAAAACTGGTCTTATATGTTCAATATCAAATGTTTTGCTTACAGCTATTATTTCTGGTTTTCTTATTTTTTGATCAACCAAAACATTTAATTTATTTTCAATATCGATTAAGTTAATAACTGAACTATGCATAATAAATCTTTAAAACTTTTTTGTTATATTGATAAATTTGACAATATTTTAATCAATAATTTACCAAAAAAAACACACGTAATATATAGAAATTACAAAGAAACCCCTAATCTTGAAAATATTTTAAAAATTAAGAAAGCTTGTAACAATAAAGGATTAAAATTTTTTTTAAGTAATAATGTAAAGTTAGCGATGCGACTAAAGCTAGATGGAGCTTATATTCCATCCTTTAATAAAGAGTTAAATTTCAATTCATATAATTTGAATAAAAAATTTAAGTTGTTAGGATCTGCACATAACTTAAAAGAAATTAGAATTAAAGAAATGCAAAAAATCGAGTATATATTTTTATCACCATTGTTTCCTTCCATTAAAAACAAAAATTACTTAGGAATATATAAATTTTTTAATTTGATGAAGAAAACAAAAAAAAAAGTTGTATGTCTTGGTGGAATAACTAAATCTAATATTAAGATTCTTAAAAATCTTAATTTGTACGGAATGGCTTCAATTTCATATTTTAAAGTTAATTAACATGATAAAAAAAATAGATATTCAATTTATTAAATCTGAATTAAAAAAAATTAATAATCTTTTTTTATCTGGCAGTTATGAGAAAGTTATAGAAAAAACGAAAGTTTTATTAAAAAAAGATCCTACTCAAACACCATTTTATAATTTTATTGGTCTATCATACAAACAATTAAACAATCTTGGTATGGCCGAGAATACATTTAAATCTGGCATAAATATAAGACCAGATGCTTATAGCTTATTGTGTAATTTAGGTGCCTTATACAGAACTACAGAAAGATTTGAAGAAGCCGAAGAATTATTTAAAAAAGCTATAAAATTACATCCAAAAAATTTAAGTGTTCTTGTCAATTATGCAAATCTCAAAAGTGACTTGAACCAAATAGATGAAGCAATAGCATTATATAAAGCAGGGTTTGAAATTGACAACAATCATGAAACTTTATTAATTAATTATGCTGGAGCATTTCAAATTAAAGGAGACTTTGAGAACTCAAAAAAAATTTTGAAAATATTACATGAAAAATTTCCAAACAATATTATTGCGCACAAAATGTACAGTAGTATCAATAATTATGACAAAGATATTGAACATCAAACTGTAATGCAAAATAAACTAAAAGATGAAAAATTATCTTATTTTGATAAAGCAACTTTATGTTTTGCGCTAGCCAAATCCTATACTGACCAAAAAAATCATAAAGAGTCGTCTAATTATTTTATTAAAGGAAATGAAAATATGTTTAAGACTTATAGAGATGCAAATATAAATAATCAAATCAAGCTTTTTCAAAAAATTAAAAATGAATTTAAATTGCATAACTTTGAAAATAAAAATCAAAATGACGAACCAAGGTTAATTTTCATTGTTGGCCTCCCAAGATCTGGCACAACACTTACACATCAAATTATTTCTTCACATTCAAAAGTATATGGTGCTGGAGAGCTTCCAGTTCTTAAAAATGCATTCCTTAAAAATAATCAATTAGAGTTAAAGGAAAATGCACTCATAAAAAATTTAAATGTTGAAGAATTTTCTTCAAAAATCTTAAGTAAATTTATGATTTATGACAAAAACTCAATAATTTTAGACAAAGCACCTTTAAATTTCATGTGGATTGGACATATACACTTATTATTCCCTGACGCCAAAATAATACACATTAATAGAAATATTAAAGATACAGCTTTATCCATTTATAAAAATATGTTTGATGCCTCTGCTCTTACTTGGACCTATAATCAAGAACATTTGATAAAATTTATTGAACTTTATAAGGATTTAATGAAATTTTGGAAACTCAAATTACCAAATTTAATTTACGAATGTGATTATGAAAAATTAGTAAATGATCAAGAAAATGAAACAAAAAAATTAATCAAATTTTGTAATTTAGATTGGGAAGATAATTGTATTGATCATACTAAAAATAAAACTGGTATTAAAACTGTAAGTTTAGCTCAAGCTAGGAAACCTGTTTATAAAAGTTCCATAAATTTATATGAAACCTATATTGAATACTTACCTTTTTTAAATCAAATAAAAGAATAAAAAAAAAGGCCCCATAAAATGGGGCCCTTTTAATAATTGAGTAATTTCTAATTAAAACGCGAAGTTTAAAGAAATTTCTGTATGAGTAGACTCTCTTGCTGCTGTGTTAGAAAGGTTTGTACCTTCGTTAGAGTGAGCTGCAATTGACATTGAACCCATTGAGTAAGCAATTGACATACCTTCAATTTCTTGGTCAGTAGAAGAAGTTTCAGCTTCTGTTTCTGATTCACCGTAAGAGATTGATAAGTCATCATTTACTTGGAACGAAATACCAAACGTATCAGTTTCTAAATCGTTGCTAGTTGTAGCAGCGAAATCGATTTCTGCATGTTGGTAACCAACAGTTAATGGACCGAATGCATATTTAAAGCCATATAGATCCATGTCGTCTTCTTGTGTTCCTGTACCTTTATCACCAGTACCACCGTACACTGTTAGACCGTCCATTGGAGTTGCAGTAATCGCAATTGATGTAGATGATTTTTTACCACCAGCACCAGAGTTTGAACCGTCATCGTTGTTACCAGATGTAGTTTTTGGTGAGTAACCTAATTGAATTGTCGCCATGTCCATTGAATAAGCATAGTTAAATCCAGTCATACCAGTGTCAACTTTTCCAACTACAGACTCGTTTGACGAATCAGCATCTGCATCTAGACCATTCCATATCTCTTCTTCAGCAGTTGGCGTTAAGTCATCGATTTTACCTAGACCTACGTCACCTGAATCTTCAGAGTATGTAATTGAACCTAAATCACCCATATCGTACTTAAGTACAGAAGTTGATAATGTAGATCCTGCAGCAAAGTTGTGTGTTAATGTAACTGTGTGACCATTGTCCATTTCACCTGAACCGCTGAATGAAATAGATTTTTGCATACCAAATCTATTACCGTCAGTTTCTAAGTCCTCGTTACCATCACTTGCAGCGTAACCAAATTTAGCTCCACCACTTACTGATAATTCACCAGCGTTAGCAGCAGAAACAGCTACAAGAGAACTAGCTAGAGCTGTAAGCCCTATCTTTTTAATGTTATCCATATTTTCTCCTTGTTAAAATTATTAATATTAATAACAGCGAATAATTAGCATAATCGCTGCTTTTTGAGCCTTATCGTATTAAATAACACTAATTTTTTGATCAATTGTTGCATTTTTGCAACACAATTTAATGTTTTTTTACCCAATTTTGGTGATATTTAAACTTTAGTAATTAATAATCTATTATGATACTGAAATCAAAATTCCACTTAATCATTATCAATTCAATCTTAATCTTATGTTTTTTTCTTACAACTAATTGTGGGATCTATAAACCAGTAGATGCAAGAAAAATCGATCCCAATGTAAACGAAAGAGTTAAAAAAAATATTGAGGAAGGTAGAGGATTTAGAGTTATGGGTGGTAAAAAAAATCAAGGTGGCACATTTGAATTTGCTTCCTCAAATGCAATGTGGAGAGCATCATTAGATCTATTGGATTTTACACCTTTGAGTAACGTCGATTATTCTGGTGGCATTATTATAACTGATTGGTTTGCAGATGAAAATTCATCAGTAGATGAGTCTTTAAAATTAACAGTAAAATTTTTATCAAATGAGATTAGGGCAGATGGTATAAATGTAATTATACATAAAAAAACCTGTGAAGAAAAAAATAAATGTATTATCAAAAAAATAGACTCAACTCTTGCAGGGGAAATTAAATTAGCAATATTAAGAGAGGCTGCAATTTTAAGTCAACAAGATATCGAAAAAAATAAAGTACCATACAGTATGCCTGGTGTTTTTAAAAGTGAAAGGTGATTTCCTCAACCTAAACCAACGTATTAATTAGAATATTAATTAAATCATGGAAAAATATAATTTCAAAGTTATTGAGAATAAATGGCAAACATACTGGGATAAAAATAAAAGTTTTAAAACAAGCTCTGATAAGTCAAAAAAAAAATTTTATTGTTTAGAAATGTTTCCCTATCCATCTGGCAAAATTCATATGGGACATGTGAGGAATTATACAATTGGAGATGTTTTAGCTCGTTATAAATCCCTTCAAGGATTTAATGTTTTGCATCCAATGGGCTGGGACTCATTTGGTATGCCAGCTGAAAATGCTGCAAGACAAAATAATCTAGATCCTGCAACATGGACTGAAAAGAACATCACTGTTATGAAATCTCAACTTAAAAAATTAGGTTTATCTATTGATTGGGATCGAGAAATATCCACATGTTCCAAGGATTATTACAGACATCAACAAACTTTTTTTCTAGAAATGTTTGATAAAGGACTTGTTTATAGAAAAGAAAACTATGTGAACTGGGATCCAGTTGATCAAACCGTATTAGCAAATGAACAAGTGATTGATGGAAAGGGATGGCGTTCTGGTGCCCCTGTTGAAAGAAAAAAATTAAATCAGTGGTTTTTTAATATAACTAAATTTTCTGAGGACCTTCTTAAAAGCTTAGATACATTGGATAAATGGCCAAACAAAGTTAAGATAATGCAAAAAAATTGGATTGGAAAATCATTTGGTTGTGAGGTTAAATTTGAAATCACTGGTTCAAAAGATGTAAAAATTGTTGAGTGTTATACAACAAGACCAGATACTCTTTTTGGTATGTCTTTTCTTGCGCTCTCTGTTGATCATCCAGTAGCTAAACTTTACGAAAATGACAAAGCATTTTTGAAATTTAAAGATGAATGTTCAAAAACTGGTACTACAGAAGAATCGATTGCCGTTGCAGAAAAACTTGGTTTTAAAACAGATTTATTAGCAATAAATCCACTAAATAAAGAAATAAAAGTTCCTGTTTATTTTGCTAATTTTGTTTTAATGGATTATGGATTAGGCGCTGTATTTGGTTGTCCTGCTCATGATCAAAGAGACCTTGATTTTGCAAGAAAATATAATTTATCTGTTACACCTGTTGTGGAACCCTTGGATAAATCTGGCCATCAATATGACGATAAAACAAATCAATTAATTATTGAAAATGAAGCTTACACAGGACCAGGTAAAATTTTTAATTCTCAATTTTTGGATGGTTTAAAATGTCCAGAAGACTCGATACCAAAAACTATCGAATATTTAGAAAAAAATAAATTAGGAAAAAAGAAAGTTAATTTTAGACTTAAAGATTGGGGGGTATCAAGACAAAGATATTGGGGTTGCCCAATACCAATAATGTACGACGAAAATAATAATCCTAAAAAAATACCTTTAGAACTACTACCCGTTGAGCTACCAAAAATTGATAAATTTGAAACTTCAGGAAATCCTTTAAATGAAAGTAAAGACTGGAAAAATATCATTATAAATGGAAAAAAATATACAAGAGAAACAGATACTCTTGATACATTTGTAGACTCTTCTTGGTATTTTTTAAGATTTTGTAGTCCTGATAAAAATGATCGTGGATTTGATATTGATGAAGTGAAATATTGGATGCCAGTAGATCAATACATTGGAGGAGTCGAGCATGCAATTTTACACCTTTTATACTCAAGATTTTTTATGAACGCTTTATCATACAAAAATAAAAACTTTGATATTACTGAACCTTTTGACGGTTTATTCACCCAAGGAATGGTTTGCCATGAAACCTATAAAGACAAATCCGGAAATTGGATAAGTCCAGATGAAATTATTACATTAAACGGAAAAAAATTTTTAGTGAATGATAAAGAAAATGAAATTAAAGTTGGTCCTTCAGAGTCAATGTCAAAATCAAAAAGAAATATAATTGATCCAGAAAAAATTATAATAAACTACGGTGCAGATGCTGCAAGACTTTTTATATTATCTGACAGTCCACCTGAAAAAGATGTTCAGTGGTCAGATGAAGGTATTGCTGCATCTTATAAATTTATTCAAAAAATTTGGAATTTAAACTTTATTATTTTAAATAAAATAAAAGAAAACTCTGAGGAGGATGCTAATAATGAATTAGATAAAATAACAAATAGATTTATTAACAATGTAACAAATAATTTAATCAATTTTAGTTATAATAAGATAATTGCTAATTTTCATGAAATTTATTCAGAATTACTAACTAAACTTAAAAATAATTATAAAAAAGAAAACTTAATAAATAATTACTCCAAAATACTCATAACTATGATGCCTGTTATTCCTCACTTTGCAAGTGAGAGTTTAGAATTAATTGATTATAAAGGTGAAATTAAATGGCCAAGTGTAGAAAAAGAATTATTATTAGAAGAAAATATAAATTATGTAATTCAAATTAATGGAAAAAAAAGAGGTTTAGTGACTGCAAAAAGAAATTTAACTGAGAACAATTTAATAGAATTGATTAAAGATAAACGTGAAATAAGTAAGTTCATAAAAGACCAGAAAATCAAAAAACAAATTTTTGTGCCTAATAAACTGTTAAACATTATTATATGAAATTGAAGTTTTTTTTAATTACAATAATTTTATTTTTGAATAGTTGTGGTTATACACCGATGTACTCCTCTGCTAATAAAACAGATTTTAATTTAGAAAAAATAAATTTAAAAGGAGATGAGTTTATAATTAATGATATTACTAATAATTTAAATAATTTAAGCAAAACAAACAGTAAGAAAAGTATTATTATTGAGGGAAAAATTCTATACCAAAAAACTTCACAGACAAAAAACTTGGCAGGAGACACTACTCAATATAGGCTCAAAACAACATCAGAATTAACTATTAAATCGTCTAATCAAGAACTCAAACTTAATATGAATGAAAATTTTGATATGAAAAATTTTGATGATGAATTCGAGGAAAGAAGGTACGAAAAAACAATTAAAGAGAATTTTGCAAGGTCAATTAATAATCAAATAATTTTACAAATTTCTAAAATTAAATGATTATAAAATCGTTTGAAATCAATAAAATTGATCCTTTAAAAAATAATCTTATTCTTTTTTATGGTCAAAACGAAGGATTAAAAGACGAAAATATTCTCAAACTTTCATCTAAATTCAACAATATAACCAAATATCATGAACGAGAAATTTTAGAAAACCAAGATAATTTCTTTGAAGGAATATTTTCTGGTTCTTTATTCGACGAAGATAAATTTGTAATTATTAATCAAGCAACAGACAAAATTGTCAAAGTTATTGAAATCTTAATTGAAAAAAAAGAAAAAATAAAAAAAATTGCAATATTATTAAATGCAAACTCTTTAGAAAAAAAATCGAAACTCAGGTCAATTTTTGAAAAAAAACTAATATGTGTACCATTTTATATCGACAACAATGAAACGTTATTCAAATTTACTGAGACTTTTTTAAAACAAAAAAAAATTAATATTTCTCCATTTAATATAAATTTTTTAGTCAATAAATGTAATGGTGATAGGAGAAATTTAAAAAATGAACTGCTTAAAATTGAAATGTTTTGTCTTAACAAAAGAAATATCACAGATGATGAATTACAAAAATTAGTTTGTCTAAGTGAAAATAAAAGTATTAATGAATTAATTGATTGCTGCTTGGTAAAAGATGAAAAAAATACTATTAATATTCTTAATGATAATGTTTTCAACAATGATGATAGTATTTTGATTACTAGAACCTTTTTAAATAAATTAAAAAGAATTCATAAACTAATTTTAAACTATGAGGAAAACAGGAACCTTAATGAAACTATTCGAAATGCTAAACCACCTATATTTTGGAAAGAGAAACCAATTGTAGAAAAACAAATTAGAACTTGGAAACCAGACCTGATTGAGAAACTTATAGTAGATATAAATGAAATTGAGCTTCAAATAAAAAAAAATAACACAAACTCAATAAATTTAATTTCTGATTTTATTTTAAATACGGCTGCTTGAAAATTAATAATTATTCTTAATGATATCTATCAATTTATTAAGTTGATCCAAATCTTTATATTCTATAGAAATTACACCCTTATTTCTTTTTGAATTCTTAATCAAAACGTTTAAACCTATTTTACTTGATATAGAATTTTCTAAATTTGCTAAATTTGGGTCTTTTTGGTTAGATTTAGACACTCTTCTCTTTTTAAATATCTTTACAAAGTTCTCTGATTGTCTTACTGATAGATTTTTTTCTATGATTTTATTTGCTACAAATTCTGCATTTTCTAAACCAACTAAAATTTTTGCATGCCCTGCAGTGATTTTCTTTTCCTCTACAAATTTTAAAACTTCTCTTGGTAGGCTTAAAATTCTAAGTGAATTAGTAATATAACTTCTGCTTTTACCTATAAATTTAGAGACCTTGTCTTGGTCGTATGAAAACTCGTCTATAAGTCTTTTATAGCCTTCTGCTTCTTCAAGAGGATTTAAATCATTACGTTGAACATTTTCTACGATGGCAAACTCTAAGGACTTTAAATCATCAACATCTGTAACGACAACAGGTATATCATGCAAGCCGGCTTTTTGTGCCGCTAACCACCTTCTCTCCCCAGCTATAATTTCGTATTTTAAATTATCATTTACAGATTTTCTTACTATTATTGGTTGAATTACGCCTCTTTCTCTTATTGAATTTGCTAGATCATTTAAATTATCTTGATCAAAAATTTTTCTAGGTTGATACTTATTTGGAATAATTTCACTTAAGGATAATTTATTTATTCTAGTTTCAACTTTTGTTTCGCCTATTAATGATGATAATCCTCTGCCCAATCCTTTTTTAATCTTATTCATTATGCTGCACTCCCTATCTTATTTTCTTGATTAATAAATTCATCTGTAAAACTAAAATAAGACTTACTTCCTGGACAATTTTTGTCATATACTAGAACAGGGACACCGTGTGATGGAGCCTCTGACAGCCTTACATTTCTCGGGATAACTGTTTGATAAACTTTATCCTTAAAATAGTCTCTTGCCTCTTTTTCGACTTGTGAAGATAATTTATTTCTTTTATCATACATTGTTAAAAGTATTCCCTGGATCTTTAATTCAGGATTAAGATTAATTTTTATTCTTTCAATAGTTTTCATTAACTGGGTAAGTCCTTCTAGTGCAAAAAATTCTGTCTGAAGTGGAACTAAAAGTGAGTTAGAACAAACAAGTGCCATTACTGTTAACAAACTTAAAGATGGTGGACAGTCTATTAGTATATAATCATAGGATCCTCCAGAATCATTTAAATAAGCGGTTAATTTGGCCTTTAAAATAAATGCTCTATCACTATCTCCAGCTGTCTCAACCTCCAAACCGGACAAATCTACATTTGAAGTTATTAAATCAAGTTTATTAAACTTGGTTTTTTTGATTACCTCTGAAATTGACTTAGTTCCATTCAAAATTCCATAAATGGTCTCATCAGACCGCTCTAAATTTGATAAACCCAGCCCAGTTGTAGCATTACCTTGGGGATCTAAATCAATAACTAAAATTTTTTTTCCAAGTTGGGTTAAAGCAGAAGCAAGATTGATTACTGTAGTTGTTTTTCCAACTCCACCCTTCTGATTAATGATAGAAATAATTTTCATCAATTTTTTCTTTCCATTTTTTTGATACTCAACAAAAAAGAATTTTCATTGGTTAAACTTTTTTTTTCTTCATAATCTAAATTCCAATTTTTAAGAGATTCATTTAAAATTTTTCTTCCACTTTCGCCCATAAATAAAACTAAATTTTTATACTTCTTAAAATTCTTATGAACCAAATCTAAAATTACTGGCATGGGTTTGAAAGCTCTGGACATAATCGTTCCAGTCTCTATATTTTTAATTTCGAAAATATCTTTTTGAATTATTTCTGTATTCAATCTTAACTTTTTTGATACCTCCCTTAAAAAAACACATTTATGGTAACTTTTTTCATAGAGTTTTATTTTCATGCTGTTTTTTAGTTTTTTCATCAAGATTGCAACAATAAGCCCTGGCATTCCACCACCTGATCCTAAATCTGAGGTTGTATTGCTATTTAAATCAATAAAATCAATGATTTGTGCAGAATCAATTATATGTCTGTGTCTAATAGCCTTTTTTTCAGACGTTTTTTTACTAATTATATTGATTTCACGATTTTTTTCTTGGATCATCTTTATTAAGCTCTCAAGCTCATTACAAGTTTCACGTGAAACATTAAAGTTGGGAATTTGAGAATAATTTTGTAAAATTATCGAATCCATTAAGCTATATGCTTAATAGACTTTCTTTTTACATGTGACAACAAAATATATACGGCAGCTGGGGTTATTCCATCAATTCTCAATGCTTGACCCATTGTTTTAGGCCTTATTTTCTTGAATTTAGCTTTTACCTCGTTTGATAATCCAGAAAATTGATCATAATCAATATTATCAGGGATAATAAGATTTTCATCACGTTTAAATGCTAAGATATCAGCATTTTGTTTTTTCAAATAACCCCTATAATGTGAATTAATTTCTATTTGCTCATCAATTTCAGGTCCAAAATCATTAATTTCAGGCCAAATTTTTCTCATTTTATTCATATCAGCACCTTTTTGTGCCAGGATCTCCTCAGCAGATCTCAAAACACCATCTTTTGCAATTTTGATACCAAATTTATCTGCTTTTGTTGGTGAAATACTGATATTTGACATTTGAAAAGAAATCTGGCTTAATTTGTCAAACTTATCTTCAAATTTAATTTTTCTATTTTCTGAAATCAGACCAATTTGAATACCTTTATTAGTAAGTCGTAAATCAGCGTTATCTGATCTAAGACTTAATCTGTATTCAGCTCTTGAAGTAAACATCCTATATGGCTCAGCAACACCCTTAGTAACTAAATCATCTATCATTACACCTATATATGCATCAGATCTGTCTAGGATGAATGGCTCCATGTTTTTTAATGATAAGGCAGCATTTATTCCAGCTGTTAAACCTTGGGCAGCAGCTTCCTCATATCCAGTAGTTCCATTTATTTGACCTGCTAAATATAAGTTCTTTATTTTTTTAGTTTCTAGAGTAAGAAATAGCTCCCTAGGGTCAATATAATCATATTCTATAGCATATCCTGGTCTAATCATTTTAACATTCTCTAAACCATTGATATTGTTGAGTATTTCTGATTGTACTACCTCAGGTAGAGAGGTTGAGATGCCATTTGGGTAAATTGTGTGATCTTTAAGACCCTCCGGCTCTAAAAATATTTGATGTCTGTTTTTTTCGGAGAATTTTACAATCTTATCTTCTATAGATGGACAATATCTAGGACCCACTCCTTGAATACTTCCAGAGTACATCGCACTTTTAGATAAATTCTTCTCAATAATCTTGTGCACTTTTTCATTGGTATATGTCATTGAACAAGACACTTGTTCGTTAGATGTTGCCTTCGTTAAAAAAGAAAAGAAGTAAGGATTCTCATCTGCTGATTGTTTTTCCAAATTCTTAAAATTTATAGTTCTGGCATCAAGTCTTGGTGGAGTACCTGTTTTTAACCTTCCAATTTTAAATTTATATTTTTCCAATTGTTCAGTTAAACCGGTAGTTGGTTTTTCGTTATATCTTCCAGCTGGAGTACGTTTATCACCAATATGGATCAGACCATTTAAAAATGTTCCTGTTGTTAGAATTAATTTATTACAATTTATTTTATTGCCTTTTAATGTTAAAAAGCCATTTATAGTATTATTTGAAAAAATAAACTCTATTACTGGATCAGAAAAAATGCTTAAATTACAGTAGTTTACAAGTTTTTCTTGCATAAATTTCTTATATAATGATCTATCAGATTGTGTTCGTGGACCTCTTACAGCCGGTCCTCTACTTCTATTTAATAGCCTAAATTGAATGCCCGACTTATCTGCAACTTCCCCCATAACACCATCGAGCGCATCTATCTCTCGTACTAAATGACCTTTACCCAAACCACCAATAGCAGGGTTACAGGACATTTCACCAATCGTATTTTTATCATGTGTAAAAAGAGCTGTATTGACACCTAAACGTGCTGAGGCTGCAGCTGCCTCACAGCCAGCATGGCCTCCTCCAATAACTACTACTTCAAAGAATAAATCTTTTTTCATGATATGAATTTATATTCGATTGCAATATTTACAAGTTTTGAGTTTATTATCAGTGTAAATCAATAAATGGAGTAAAAAATTAACAAAATTAGTCTATTTTCCTATACAAAAATCGTTGAAAATACTGCCTAATATTTCCTCAACATCAACTTTTCCGACAATCATACCTAAATGTCTTGTGGCTAATCTCAAATCTTCAGCTCCTTTGTCAAAATCCTTATTTTCATTTTTTAATAAAAATGCTTTTAAATAATCTACGCACTGTAATAAATGCTGTCGATGTCTCTCTCTAGTAATTAGTATATCCTCTTCAGATATAAATTTGTTTTTTAAACTATTTTTTATTCTTGAAATTAACATGTCTATATTTGTATTATTTTTTAACGAAATCAAAACTGGATTTAGTTTTGAAATTTCTGCGTCTAATTTTTCGTTTAGAAGATCTGATTTATTAACAACCAGTATCGCATTATTTTTTAGTAAATCATTTAAATAGCCACTTAAATCAACGTTTTTAGCATCAACTACCACTAATTTAAGATCCGCATTTTCAGCTTTTTTTAGAGATAATCGAATACCTTTTTTTTCAATTTCATCTTTTGAGTCTCTTATACCTGCTGTATCAGAAATAATAACAGGATAACCATCAATATTTAGGTGTGTTTCAACAACATCTCTTGTTGTACCAGCGATTTCAGAAACTATTGCCACTTCTCTGTTTGATAGATTATTTATGAGACTCGATTTACCAGCATTTGTCGGTCCTATAATTGCGATTTTAAAACCCTCTCTGATTATCTCTCCGATCTTTTGATCGTTTAAAATTTTATTTATTTCTTCAAGCACTTCTGAAGAGTCATTTTTTATTTTATTTAAATTTTCCTCTGGTAGATCCTCATCTGGAAAGTCTATTTGAGCTTCAACAAATGATAAGATCTTTAATAATTTTTCTCTAAGCTCATTAAACTTAGTAGAAGATTTCCCTTTCATTATTTTAACAGCCTGAAGTCTTTGAATCTCAGTTTCCGCCGATATCAAATCAGCAATACTTTCAGCTTTAAGTAAACTTATCTTTCCGTTTTGAAATGCAAGTTTCGTAAATTCACCTGGCTCTGCCAGTCTACAATTTTTAATTTTTGCAATCTCTTTCTGNAGAGCCAAAACCACAGCCTTGCCACCATGAACATGAATTTCAGCCATATCCTCGCCTGTGTAGCTCTCAGGCCCCGGAAACCATAATATAATCCCTTCATCTATCAGCTCAGAAGTGTTGATATAATTTATTTTTCGAAGGGTAGCCATTCTTGGTTTTGGCAAATCTTTCTTGGTAAGTGACTTGATCACCTCAGAGGTTTCAAAACCAGAAATTCTTATAATTGCAACACCAGAAACTCCAGGTCCAGACGATAGTGCATATATAGTCATTAATTTATTATATCCTGAATTATTTTATTGGATATAATTAAAATTTTTATGATTATATGGATAGCATCGTACCCCAAAAGTGGAAATACATGGTTAAGATCAATTATAGCATCTTTGTTATATACGAATGATGGTATTTTTGACTTTAATTTAATAAAAAAAATAAAACAATTTCCAACTAGAAACTATTTTTTAAGTTTCACAAAAAATTTTAATGATATTAATGAAATATCTAAATTCTGGTTGTTAGCACAGGATAAAATAAACCTTACCAAAGAAATAAAGTTTTTTAAGACGCATAATTTAAATTGCGCGGTAAATAATAATTCTTTTACAAATAGGTCACACACTTTAGGAACTATTTACGTAGTAAGAGATCCAAGAAATTTGGTTGATTCAATTAAAAATCATTATAACAAAGATAATGATGAAGATGCAAAAAATTTTTTAATTTCTCAAAAAATTTTATCAAGAGTACCAAGAGATAATGATGATGCTGATATAGCTACATTATTAGGATCATGGTCTGATCATTATAATTTTTGGACAAAAAAAAATTCGAACTTATTATTAATCAAATATGAAGATCTAATTTCAAATACCGAGAGTGTAATGGAAAGAATTGTTATCTTTTTAAGAAAATTTATGACAGTTGAGGTCAGTCCAGAAAAAATTAAAAATATTATAAGGACGACCTCATTTAACAATTTAAAAAATTTAGAGGAGAAGGGATTATTTGGTGAAAATGTATATGACACAAGTAAAAACAAAATTAGATTTTTTAACAAAGGTCCGAGTAACGATTGGACAAAAGTATTAGATAAAAAAATTCAGGATGATATTGAAAAGGTATTTGGCAAAGAAATGAAGGAATTGGGTTATATTTAGAATTTTAAGCTGGTTTATTCATTGAATTGAAAAACTCAGCATTATTTTTGGTATCCTTTAATTTTGAGCTTATAAATTCAATTGCATCCATCGTTCCCATTGGGGCAATAATTCTCCTTAAGACATTCATTTTTTGAAGATCATTTTTATCAAAAAGTAATTCTTCTCTTCTAGTCCCTGATTTTGTAATATCTATTGCAGGATAAATTCTTTTATCCGCAATTTTTCTATCAAGTACAGTTTCACTATTACCTGTGCCTTTAAATTCCTCAAATATTACCTCATCCATTCTACTTCCAGTATCAATCAAGGCTGTAGAAATGATTGTAAGTGATCCACCTTCTTCTATATTCCTCGCAGCACCAAAAAACCTTTTTGGTCTCTGCAAAGCATTAGCATCAACACCACCGGTCAGGACTTTACCTGAACTAGGAATAACAGCATTGTAAGCTCTTCCGAGTCTTGTGATCGAATCTAACAATATAACAACATCCTTTTTATGTTCTGTTAATCTTTTGGCCTTTTCTATAACCATTTCAGCCACAGCTACGTGACGTTGAGCTGGTTCATCAAAAGTTGAGCTTATAACTTCTCCCTTAACAGTTCGCTGCATATCNGTCACTTCTTCAGGTCTCTCATCAATTAATAAAACAATNAAATAACATTCAGGATAATTTTTTGCTATTGAGTTCGCTATGCTCTGTAAAATCATAGTTTTACCGGCTTTGGGGGGTGAGATAATAATTGATCTTTGGCCTTTACCAATAGGGCTAACCAAATCTATAAGTCTTGGGGTTAAATCTTGTTTTTTTTCCGGTTTAACTTGTTCAACTTCCATAACAAGTTGCTTATCAGGATACAAAGGAGTTAAGTTATCGAATGCAATTTTATGCCTAGACTTATCAGGCTCTTCAAAATTTATTTTACTTACCTGCAATAACGCAAAATATCTCTCTCCCTCTTTTGGAGCTCTTACTGGTCCTTCAACAGTATCACCTGTTCTTAATCCAAATTTTCTAATCTGACTTGGGCTTACATAAATGTCATCTGGACCCGGGAGATAATTTGACTCCATTGCTCTTAAAAAACCAAAGCCGTCTTGAAGCAATTGAAGCACTCCTGCGCCAGTTATTTCCTCTTTTTCTGCAACTTTTTTCAAAATTGCAAAAAGTATCTCTTGTTTTCTTAAGGTACTTGCGTTTTCAATACCAAGTTCTTCTGCTTGAGTAATAAGCTGTTCAGATGATTTAAGTTTTAGTTCTTGTATGTTCATGAGATTATTATTAAGGACTTAATAATAGGTATAATATATATACTAATTAAATTTATTCAACCCTAGATAGGTTTAAAAATAACAACAAAAATGATCAAAATCAGCAATAATGTAGGTATTTCATTAATATATCTATAAAATTTATGAGAGTGACTATTCATGTCTATTTTAAATTGCCCCAAAATTCTACCTAGGTAAAAATGATATAAAGTTAAAATTACCACAAAAACTAATTTCAAAATCATCCATTTTTGCCCTAACTGGCTAAAACCTATTTCGTGAATTAGTAATAATCCAAATATCCAAGACAATGTCATTGCTGGTGTCATAATGTAAAAAAATAATTTTTTTTCCATAACTTTAAACACCTCGGATACTAATGGTTTGTCATTGTTTTGTGAGTGATAAACAAAAATTCTTGGGAGATATAAAAGACCAGCCATCCAAGAAATTACAGCTATCAAATGTAGAGATTTGAAAAGTAAATATGTATTCATCAATTATATATTTTTTTGAACTAATGATTTTAATAGAGCTATATGATCATCACTGTCATTCAAACATGGAACCATATCGAAATTTTCTCCTCCAGACTCTAAAAAGCTTTCTTTGCCCTGAATAAGTATTTCCTCTAAAGTTTCTACACAATCTGAAGAAAAGCCAGGACATATTGCTAGAACATTTTTTTTACCTTCACTCGGTAATTTCTCTAAAGTCTTGTCGGTATAAGGTTCAAGCCATTTTTGGGGTCCAAACCTTGACTGAAAAGTTGTCTTAAGCTCAATTGAGTTAAACTTTTCTGAAATTAGTCTTGTAGTCTTTTGACAATAGCAATGATATGGATCTCCTTTATCAAAGTATTTTTGAGGTATGCCATGATAAGATACCAATATTAAATCCGGCTTCCAGTTTATTTCTTTAATTTTTTTATTTAATGAGTTCACCAGTGCATCTATGTACAAAGGATGTGCCTCATAGTGTGGTATTATTTTTATTGATGGTTGCCACCTCATTTTCATAAGTGTTCTATATACTTCATCACAAACAGTTGCTGTTGTTGCTGCTGCATATTGAGGATATAGCGGCAGTATAACTAAATTTTCACAACCTTTTTCATGTAAATTTTTTATTTTACTTTTTATACTCGGGTTCCCATACCTCATAGCATAATCAATAATTACATTTTTTTCAGTTATTGATTTTGATAATTTATCTGCCTGTTGTCGAGTGTAATATAATAATGGTGATATGTTTTCTTCTTTCATCCAAATTTCTTTATATGCTTTAGCGGTTTTAGATGGCCTTAAATTTAATATAAAAACATTCAATATTATTTGCCAAAGCAAAGGATTGACTTCAATAACTCTTTTATCAGATAAGAATTCCTTCAAATATTTTCTTATATCAAGCCAGCTTGTTGAGTCTGGTGTGCCCAAATTAATTATTAGAACACCTGTTTTGCCAAAATTTACTGGTGGATGATTGAGTTCTTTTTTCATTAATAATTTTTTACAGTTTTAACTAAATAATCCATTAAATTTGGATCTGTCTCTGGTAAAACTCCATGACCCAGATTAAATATATATGGATGATTTTTAAAAATATCTAAATATTTCTCTGCCTCTTTTTTAAGGTTTTCTTTATCAGTAAGTAAAATTTTGGGATCCATGCCTCCTTGTACAGGAATAGATATTTCTTTTTCAATTCCTAATGGGTCCACATTATAATCAATACAAATCACATCTGGTTTAACAATTTCACAATATTTTTTATAGTTTTTAATGTTTCTCGGGAAACATATCACCGGAATTTTTAAAGACTTTACAAAACTTACCAAAGAGTATGTCGGATTATAAACATAAAAATCAAGATCTTTATCACTTAATAATCCTGCCCAACTATCAAAAATTTGGATTATTTCAGCACCGTTATTAATTTGATTTTTAATATGAACCATTAAAAATTTTTCAATAATTTTTAACATCTGCTGAATTAAAGCTTTATCTTTAAAAAAATCATTATTTAGACTTAACTTAGGTGATTGTTTGTTAATCATGTAAACCAATAATGTCCAAGGCGCCCCCACAAAACCGATAGTGCTTTTATTTTCAGTAAGTTTATCATTTTTAACTAAATTAATTGCTTCATAAACAGGGCTAACTTTTGAAGTAAAATCGCTTTCAGTTAACTTAGATAAATCATCTAAATTTAAATCACCAAGCATAGGACCAAAATTTTTTTTAAACTCAACTTTTTGGTTGCAGCCATAAGGTAATATCAGAATATCTGAGAATATTATTGCAGCATCTAAATTAAATCTTTTTAATGGCTGAAGTGTAATTTCGGCTGCCAATTTAGAATTTAAACATAATTTTATAAAATCTGGATTAGATTTTCGTATTTCCCTAAATTCCGATAAATATCTACCTGCTTGCCTCATAATCCAAATAGGATTTAATGAAGTTTTTTTATTGATAATCACTTCTTCAATGGGTGTCATATTAATAATTAAATATAATTAATAGTATTATTAGTATAATCTGTGAATAACGATGATTAAATTTTGTAAACATTTTTTAAACATTTTATTAACATTTAAAGCTTATAATTGATTAATTATACATGAAAAATTGTAGCTTATTGACAAATTTTATAAGTCTAAGGAATATAAATACACATGTTTATTTTTGTGAATAAAGCTCTTGTTTTACAACAAAAATTTTAAAATGTTTAATAAATCGAATATGATTAGAATAGTAAAATTTTACTAACAGTTTATACATGAGTAATACATATCAAATTTATTTAATTTCAGACTCTACAGGTGAAACTTTAGACAGAATTTTTACAGCAATTAAGGCTCAGTTTAAAAATATAGATTATAAAATTCATACGTATTCTTTTACAAGAACCGAGAACCAAATTTTTAAAATATTGTCTGATGCAGAGAAACACCTCAATTCAATAATTTTATACTCAATTGTTGATAGCAATTTAGCTAAATTTTTAGCTAATACCAGCGAGGATAAAAAAATACCATGTTTTGGAGTTTTGGGAGATTTGATTTTAAGTTTTTCCAAATTATTAAATCAAAAAGCATCTCATCAACCAAGTGGCCAATACGCTTTAAATGATGAATATTACAAAAGAATTGCGGCCATACAATTTACAATGAATCATGATGATGGAAATTTAGTTAAAGAATTAAATAAATCTGATATAATTTTATTAGGTGTAAGTCGAACGAGCAAAACCCCTACAGCAATTTATTTAGCAAACAAAGGCTTTAAAACATCAAACATACCTTTAGTAAATGAAAATTCTATACCACAAACTTTGAAAGAAAATCCAAAAATGGCTTGTGTTATTGGTTTAAATACTGAGCCAGAAAGACTGGTAGATATAAGAAAAAATAGGATGAATTCATTAAAAGAATCTGAAAATAAATCTTACACAGATATCGAAAATATTAGAAAAGAGGTTGATGAAGCTAAGAATACTTTTAGAAAATACAATTGGCCAGTAATTGATGTTACTAGAAAGTCTGTAGAAGAAACAGCGGCCTCTGTAATAAAAATTTACGAAATATACAAGAATAATGACTAAACTTATTCTTGCTTCAAAGAGTAAAGTTCGTAAACAAATACTAGATAATAATAATATAGTTTCTAGTGTTGAACCCTCAAATTTGGATGAAGATGTTGTGAAAGAAAGCTTATTAAAAGAAAAAGCTTCACCAGAATTAATTTCAATAAGTTTAGCAGAATTAAAAGCAAACAAAGTAAGCCAAAAAAAAAATGATGTTTTAGTTCTTGGAGCAGATAGTGTGATTGATTTAGATGGTGAGCTAATTTCAAAACCGGGAAATAGGGAAGAAGCAATGAAAATTTTAAGAAAATTAAATGGAAAAAGCCATAATTTAATTAGCTCAGTATGTATTTCTAAAAATGGATCTATGATTTGGAAACATACCGATAAAGCTACTTTGACAATGAAAAATATGACTGAAAATGATCTTAAAGATTATTTAGCAAAAATTTCAGATGATAAACTATTTGCCTATAATGTTTACCAAATTGAAGGAGAGGGCAGAAAACTATTTTTAAGTATAGAGGGAGATGAAAATACAATTATGGGTCTTCCAATTATGAAGATAAAAGAATATCTAAGTAATTATAATTAAATATGAAAAAATATTTAGTAATAGGAAATCCAATCGATCACTCTTTATCCCCACAATTACACAACCACTGGATAAAAGTTAATAAAATTGAGGCTGTTTATGAAAAAAAAAAGATTAATCAAAATGAAATTAAAGACTTAATTCGTGATGTTAAAGACAAAAAAATTTCTGGAATAAATGTTACAGTACCTTTTAAACAAGAAGTCATTACATATTTGGATGAACTAACAGACCAAGCTCAAAAAACACAGTCAGTTAATACAATATACTTAGGGACTAATGGAGTGATTGGACATAATACAGATGTTGATGGTTTTGAAAGCAGTCTCAAAGATGAATACGATCCAAAAAATAAAAATATTTTAATATTAGGTGCTGGTGGAGTAGTGCCATCCATAATTTTTGCACTTAAAAATATGAAAGCTGAAAGTATAACAATAAGTAATAGAACTCGAGAAAAAGCAGAAAATTTAAAAAAAAATTTTGGAAACATAAAAATTGTGAATTGGGGACAAATTACTAATTTTGATATGATTATTAATGCTACTAGTGTTGGATTGAATGCTGAGGATGAAATAAACTTGGATTTTTCAAAAACTAACAATAAATTTTTTTATGATGTAATATATAATCCAACGGAAACTAATTTTTTAAAGGCCGGCAAAAAGTTTGGAAATAAAATTCTAAATGGAAAATTAATGTTTATTTACCAAGCATATTACGCATTTAAAATATGGCATAAGCTTTTACCAAAAGTTGACGGCGAAGTTATAAAACTTTTAGATAATGATTAAAATTGGAATTTTAGGTGATATTGGATCTGGTAAAAGTTATGTTGCTCAGAGTTTTGGTTATCCAGTATTTGACGCTGATAGAGAAGTAAGTAAATTATATAAAACCGATAAAAAAACTTTTAATAATTTAAAAAAAATCTTACCAGATTATTTTGATAAATTTCCTATAGAAAAAAAGTATGTTTTAGAAGCAATTCTCGATAAAAAAGGAAACTTAAAAAAAATTGTAAAAATTATTCATAAAGAGATCAGAAAGAAAATGAATATTTTTTTAAAAAAAAATTCACACAGAAAGATTGTGATATTGGATATACCACTTTTATTAGAAAACAAAATTAACAATAAAAATTTTATTCTTATATATGTTCAATCCAAAAAATCTGAAATATTAAAAAGGTTAAAGAAAAGAAAAAACTTTAATCAAAAACTTTTTCAAAAATTTAAAAAAATTCAACTACCGCTTGATTACAAGAAAAAAAAATCAAATTTTATAATTAAAAATGACTTTAATAAAGTAACAATTCAAAAATATGTTAAAGATATCTCCAAAGAAATATTAAGATGAAAGAAATTGTTTTAGATACAGAAACAACTGGTTTATCTACTAAAGATGGACATAGAATAGTTGAAATTGGTTGCCTAGAATTGGATAATTTGGTACCGACTAAAAAAACTTTTCATTGTTACCTTAACCCAGAGAGAAAAGTATCTGAAAAAGCTTTAGAGGTTCATGGCTACACTGATGAATTTTTATCTGACAAAAAAAAATTTAATGAAGTCGTTGAAGAATTTTTATTGTTTATTAAAGATAAAAGACTTGTCATCCATAATGCAGAATTCGATTTATCTCATTTAAATAACGAACTGAATTTACTTGGTAAGGAGGTTATTAAAAATGAAATTGTAGATACATTAATTTTAGCACGTGATAAATTTCCTGGATCATCTATTAGTTTAGATTCTTTATGCAAGCGATTTAGAATTGATAATTCTAAGAGGACAAAACACACTGCTTTAATAGATTGTGATCTATTATCGAAGGTATATATCAATCTGATTGATCAAAAAGAACCCACCTTGGACTTTCAAAAACAAGACAATAGTTTAAGTGATATAAATTACTCAAAAGTTTCCTATTTCAAAAAAATTATCAAGCCCTCAATTGAAGAAATAGAGAGACATAAAGCTTATCTTAAGACTCATTTAAAAAAAAATTATTTTAATTAAATCTTTCTTTATAAAGTTTATGAAAATCGACTTTTTTTTCTAATTTTATCTCTGGGTGTCCAGAATTATGTACTAAATTTAAAAATGTTTTTTCAATTTCAGGATAAATCTTGTCTGGGACATCACACAAAATAATTTTTTCTAGGTCTTTTTTGTCTTTTATACTTTCATCAACTTTTATTACACATGCGTAAACTATTTCAAAATATGATTTTTTTTGATTAGCTTCCTTGTCCTCAAATTTTAAGGTTATATAAACTTCAATCAATTTGTTTTTAAGTGCCTTTGATGTAATATCTATATTTAATTGATATTTTGATATGTGATCTTTGACAAACAAATATGTTTCTATATCAGGAGTCTCACTTGAAATATCTTTTATATATTTTGCTAGAATTTTAAATTTTTCTGTCATTATCGTCATCTATATCTTCGTAAGTACCTTCTATAAAATCATTTTTATTTTCTTTTTCTCTCTTAAATTTTTTTGAAAAATTATTTAATAGTAATTTTCGAGTTAAAGGAAAAATAAGTAAGAAGCCTATAAAATCAGTTGCAAACCCTGGGACAATTAAAAGTAGTGCAGCAAAGGCTAATAAAGCTCCAGATATCATCTCATAAGCCGGTATTTCATTTTTTATGAGCTGGGAGAAACCTGATCTAAGTGTGTTTAACCCTTCGTATCTTGCATAAATTACACCTATTATTGCAGTAATAAATATTAGAGATATTGTATTAAATGCTCCAATTTGGGACCCTATTTTTATAAATAGATAAATTTCTAATATTGGAACTAAAATTATAGTCAAAATAACTGTGTTCATTTGTCTTTAATGTAATTGTTAGTTGAAATTATTCAACATAGTAATTAGATTAATATTATATGAGTTATAGTTTTGAATACATTGACATAATACTTCTTGCAATGATTGCGGGTTTTATTTTTCTGAGATTAAGAGGTATCTTGGGCAAAAGAACTGGTTACGAGGGCAAAACTAATCCACAGTTTCAAGAAATAATTGAAAAAATAAATACTGATGTCAAAGAGAAATTAAACGACAACTTTGATGAAACTGCTCAAAAGGAATTTTTAAAAGGAGCAAAGATTGCTTATGAAACTATAATTACGGACTTTAGTGATGACGATAATAAACTTATAAAAAGTAAACCACTATTGAGCAAAAAAATTTATGACCAATTTAATCAAGCGCTAAAAGAGAGAAGTAACAGAGGACACTATGCAGAAATCACTTTCATAGGAGTAAATTCTGCAGATGTTAAAGAGCATAAAAAAACAAATAGTATTTTAAAAGTCACAGTAGATTTTGTTGGCGAGGTAATTACATGTATTAAAGATAAAGATAAAAAGATTATATCTGGTGACCCAGAAAAAATTAAGAAAATTTATGACACCTGGGTTTTTTCAAGAGATACGAGATCAACAAATCCAAACTGGCAGTTGGTAGATATTTTAACCTAATTGAGTGATAAACTTTCAGATAAAGACAAAAAAGATTGGGAAAATTTTTTATCTAATAAGGAAGTATTAAAAGACAAAGATTCATTAGAATTAAAAGAGAAAGTAATCAAAACTCAATCCTTCGATTTACACGGTTTTACTCTTGATGAAGCAAACAAGGAAATTGATCATTTAATAAGACAGTCTTACAAAAATGGTACAAGCAAATTGATTATTGTAACAGGTAAAGGACTGCACTCAGAACATGAAAAAGACCCTTATGTCTCTAAAGATTTGGGAATTTTAAGATACTCTGTGCCGGAATACATCAAAAATAATAATGAACTTATGAGTATGATTTATGAGATTAAAACGGCAGATATCGAAGATGGCGGTAGTGGAGCTTTTTATATTTTTTTGAAAAAAAAATTATAAAATAAATTTAGATAAATCGGTATCTTTAACCAAGTTATCTAAGTTTTTATTTATATAATCTTTATTAATTACAATTTTTTCGCCTGATCTATCTGTAGCTGTGAAACTTATATCATCTAGAATTTTTTCTATTATGGTATGCAATCTTCTTGCACCAATATTTTCAACTGTTGCATTAACTTCAGAGGCTATTTTTGCAATTGTTTCAATCCCATTTTCAGAAAACTCCAAATCTACATTTTCAGTTTTTAACAAAGCTATGTATTGCTTGATTAAACTAAAGTCAGGCTCTTTTAATATTCTCTTAAAATCATCACTAGTTAGTGCCTCTAATTCTACACGAATAGGAAGTCTTCCTTGTAATTCTGGCAGTAAGTCAGATGGTTTTGCAAGTTGAAATGCGCCAGAGGCAATAAATAGAATATGATCTGTTTTAATTGGACCATATTTTGTATTTACTGTTGTTCCTTCAATTAAAGGCAACAAGTCTCTTTGAACTCCTTCTCTGGATACATCACCACCAACTCTATCAGTTCTTCCAGATATTTTGTCTATTTCGTCTAAAAAAACTATACCATTGTTTTCTGTTGAAATTTTTGCAGACTTTATAATTTTATCCTGCTCAATTAATTTATCTGATTCATCATTAATTAAAATTTCATGAGACTCTTTTACAGTCATTTTCTTTTTTTTCTCTTTATTACCCATTGATTTTCCTAGCATCTCACCAATGTTTATCATACCTACGTTTGCTCCAGGCATTCCTGGTATTTCAAATGATGTACCACTAGTTCCACCTGTGTCATTTACTGATATTTCAATTTCATTATCGTCTAAATCACCATTTCTTAGTCTTTTTCTGAAACTTTCTCTTGTAGCTAAGCTCGCTTTTTTACCAACAAGAGCATCTAAAACTTTTTCTTCAGCTGATTTTTGAGCTTGAGCATAAACTTCTTTTCTTTTTTTAATTTTTTCCATTGAAATAGCAATTTCGATTAGGTCCCTCACAATTTGTTCGACATCTCTTCCTACGTATCCAACCTCAGTGAATCTTGTTGCTTCGACTTTTACAAATGGAGCTTCAGCTAATTTAGATAACCTTCTTGATATTTCAGTTTTTCCTACACCAGTTGGTCCTATCATCAGTATATTTTTTGGTAAAACTTCATTTTTCATTTCACCTTTAAGTGCTTGTCTTCTCCATCTATTTCGAAGAGCTACAGCAACAGCTTTTTTGGCTTTATTTTGACCAACAACAAATCTATCTAATTCAGAAACAATTTCCCTCGGAGATAACGAACTAACTAAATTTTTATTTTCTTCAGAGCCTTTATCTTTAGGCATTAGTTTAGTCACGTTTGATTTTTCCATTATATTTTTTCAACCTTAATATTATTGTTTGTAAAAACACAAATCTCAGATGCAACTTCAATCGCTTTTTTTGCTATTTCTTCTGCACTCATATCTGAACTCATTAAAACCTTACCTGCTGCTAAAGCATAGTTTCCGCCAGAACCTATTCCAATTACATCACCCTCAGGTTCTAACACATCACCTGTGCCTGAAATAATATAGCTGTTATCTTTATCTCCAATTGCCATTAATGCCTCAAGTCGTCTTAAATATTTATCAGTTCTCCAATCTTTTGCTAATTCAACAGCTGCTCTTGATAAATTTCCAGCATGTTTTTCTATTTTTGCTTCTAATCTTTCAAATAGAGTTAAAGCGTCTGCTGTCGATCCAGCAAAACCAGCCACAACATCTCTTTTATCAATTTTTCTTACTTTAGAAGCAGTGCTTTTCACAACCGTATTTCCCATACTTACTTGACCATCACCTGCGACTACCACTTCATTGTTTTTTCTAACTAATACAATCGTTGTCATAGCTTATAGATGGATATTAATTTTGATACTTCAAGCCCAGGTTTAGTATTATTGCCATAATCGAATAATATATGTATACCTCTTTTTAATTATGAAGCGTAAAGGCAAAATTAGTAGAAAAACTAAAGAGACCAGCATCAGTGTTGACTTGAATATTGACGGTAAAGGTAAATACAAAATTGATACTGGAATAGGTTTTTTAAATCATATGTTGGAACAGCTATCTAAGCATTCTTCAATTGATATGAATATTAAAGCCAAAGGTGATACTCATATTGATTTACACCACACAACTGAAGATACAGGAATTGCTATCGGTGAAGCTTTAAAAAAAGCTTTGAAAAAATCTATCGGCATAAGAAGATACGCACACGCAATGATACCTATGGATGAAACTTTATCACGTGTTGCAATTGACATATCAAATAGGCCATATTTAATTTGGAAAGTAAATTTGAAAGTGGAAAAACTTGGAGAGATGGATACAGAACTATTTAAAGAATGGTTTCAAGCTTTTTCTCAAGCAGCTGGAATTACTTTGCACGTTGAAAATATTTATGGTGATAATAGTCACCACATTATCGAGTCTTGTTTTAAAGGATTAGCAAGATCATTAAGAACTGCTTTAGAAATTGATCCAAGGAATAGTAAATCAATTCCATCGACTAAAGGCTCTTTATAAGATTAATGAAGGTTACAATTGTTGATTATAATTCGGGCAATATTAGCTCGGTAATAAACTCTTTTAGAGAGGTTGCTAAAGATAAAGTAAATATCGAAGTTACTTCAGATTTAAATAAAATTAAATCAAGTGATAAGTTAGTTTTGCCTGGGCAGGGCTCATTTAAAAGCTGTGTAGATGCCTTGAATAAAATTAATGGTCTTATTGATACTCTTAATGAATTCGCGATAAGTAGAAAAAAACCACTTCTTGGAATTTGTGTTGGATTACAAATGTTTGCTGACATCGGCTATGAGGAAAGAGAAACAAAAGGATTAGGTTGGATTTCAGGTAAAGTCTCAAAAATAGACAACCAAAATGGCAAATTTAAACTTCCTCATATTGGTTGGAATCAAATCAAAATTATTAAAGATAGTAAAATTTTTAAGGATATAGAAAATAATTCCCACATGTATTTTGTTCACAGTTATGAATTCATTCCAGAAAATAAAAATGTAATTTCAGCTACAACAGATTATTCATCAAATATTGTTTGCTCTGTTGAAAAAGAAAACATTTTTGGAACTCAATTCCACCCTGAAAAGAGTGATAAGATGGGGCTGAAAATGATTGATAATTTTATAAATTTGTAATGAAAATATTTCCAGCAATAGATATTAAAGACCAAAAGTGTGTGCGACTTGTCAAAGGAGACTTTGATAATAAAACTGAATATGAAATGTCTCCTATTGCGCAAGCTGAAAAATATAAAGATTATGGTTTTAAAAATTTACACATAGTTGATTTAGATGGAGCTTTGACTGGTGAAACAGTAAATCAAAATGTTATTAAAGACATAGTTGCTAAACTTGATTTAAAGGTGGAGCTGGGTGGTGGAATTAGAAATCTAGATAATATTCAAAAATATATAGATGTTGGTGTAGAAAAAGTTATTTTAGGAAGCGCAGCAATAAAGGATAAAAATTTTTTAAAAGAAGCGTGCGAACAATTTCCAAAAAAAATTGCTTTGGGTTTAGATGCTAAAGATGGGTACTTATTAGTGTCAGGTTGGAAAGAAAATTCTAATCAATTAGCCATAGATTATTTAAAACAAGTTAATGATTACGGTGTAAGTAGAATAATTTATACAGATATTAATCGGGATGGTATGAAACAAAGCCCAAACTTTGAGGAAACTTTAAAAGTTGCTAAGATATCTAATTGTCCTTTGGTTATATCTGGTGGAGTTTCCTCAATAAATGATATTAAAAAAGCTAAGTCATTAAACAATAAAAATATTGAGGGCATAATAGTTGGAAAAGCTATATATGATGAAGACATCAAATTAGACGAGCTTAAAAGGATGGAGGAATAATTGGATATTATTGTAGCAATAATAATTATAATTCTGTTGAGATTTATTTTTAAAAAAGTTGGCTTGTCTGAAAAAGTAAGCGGCACAATAATTTTATTAATAATCATTGCCTTGGCATATTGGGCAGGATACTTTGGTGAGTAATAATAGTTTTTAATAGATGCTTAAAAACAGAATAATACCTTGTTTAGATGTTAAAAATGGCCGAGTTGTAAAGGGGATTAACTTTGTTGATCTTAAAGACGCAGGAGATCCTGTGGAACAAGCAAAAATTTATAGTGATGGTGGAGCTGATGAGATTTGTTTTTTAGATATAACTGCTTCTAATGAAAATAGAGATATTATTTATGATGTTGTAGAAAAAACTTCGAGAAAGTGTTTTGTTCCTTTAACAGTGGGCGGTGGAATTAGAAGTGTAGAAGATATTAATAAATTACTTAACTGCGGTGCTGACAAAGTTTCAATAAATACGGCAGCAGTTGAAAATTCAAAAGTTGTTACTGATAGTTCGAAAAAGTTTGGATCTCAATGTATTGTAGTTGCGATTGATGCTAAAAAAAATGGAGATAAATGGGAAGTGTTTACACATGGTGGAAGAAATAATAGTGGTATTGATGCTTTAGAGTATGCAAAACAGATGGAGCAACATGGTGCAGGGGAATTGTTAGTAACTTCAATGGATAGAGATGGAACTCAAGTTGGTTATGATATTGAGCTAATGTCTAAAATTTCATCCAAGGTTAATATTCCAGTAATTGCATCAGGAGGCGTTGGTAATTTAGATCATTTAGTTGATGGAATTATGTTAGGAAATGCTAGTGCAGTTTTAGCAGCCTCAATATTTCACTATGGTAAACATTCAGTTCAAGAGGCTAAGGAATATTTGGACTCTAAGGGAATCCCTGTAAGAATTTAATTTTATCTAAATTTAGGTCCATTCATCCAAATGGCCAGTGTTGCTCTTGATCCAGAAATTATTTTTTCTACTTTGTGACTTATAAATGAGGGAAAAACAACAGCTGACCCTGGGCCAAAATTTTCAACTTTTACATCTTTATCCCTGAATAAAAATAGGTCTCCACCTTCGTAATCATTATCTGAACAATTTAAAAGACATGTTAATTTTATGTCTCTTATTGGTGATCGAACTGTTGCATCCATATGCCATGTATATTCTTCATCTTTTTGATATGTATTATAATTTAACTTTTTACTGCCAGTTAATTGGAAAATATCAAATCCATAATAATAAGTATTTGAATGAATAATAAAATCTAAGAATGGTGATATTAAGTGTTGAATTGCACCTAAATTTACAAATTTTACTTGCGATGTTTTTATAGCATCAGTATTAGGTTTATCACTACCTGGAACAAAATGATCGCTTATTGTTTTGTTAAGTTTTTTGATATGATCAACGTTAAATAATGGAGCAGTATTATAAAGAGTATCTCGCATATCTTTTTTTATATTAATATTCTTTTCTTATCAATGACATAAAGTTATAATTATTTTATTATTATTTATGTTAAAAACTTTAGAAGATTTAATCTTGTTAGCAAGAGATAGAAAAAATAATCCAGTTGATGGATCTTATACAAATACTTTGTTGAGCGATAAACAGTTATCGAAAAGTAAAATATTAGAGGAAATTAACGAGTTAATAGAGGCAGTAAATAAAGATTCCAATAAAATTCACGAAGCTGCAGATGTTTTTTACCATTTGATTATGTATTTAGAGGCCAATAATATTAAGATTGAGGATGTTATAGAGGAGCTCAATAAAAGAAAAAAATGAGTTACGATAATAATAATATTTTTGCAAAAATTTTGAGAGGTGAAATTCCCTGTAAAAAAATTTATGAAGATGAATTTATTTTATCTTTCCACGACATCAATCCGCAGAGGAAAGTACATGCATTAGTTATTCCAAAAGGAAGCTATATTGATCTAGATGATTTTAGCACAAAAGCATCAACAGAGGAGATAGTGGGCCTTATCAAAGGAATTAATATTGTTGCCAAAAAATTAGGTATTTCAGTTGATACAGGTAAGGGATATAGAGCCCTAGCAAATATAAATGAGCATGGAGGTCAAGAAGTGCCTCATCTTCACTTCCATTTATTTGGAGGTGAGAGAGTTGGAAAGATGGTCGAGTGAGTAAAAAAATTGAGAGAAATTATTTAGAAATCAATTCTCTAAATGACTTGAAAGAAACAAGACTTACTCAAAATGGGTTTTCATTTGAAAAAGTAGAGCCTGAAAATTTCAAAATTAATAAATTTTTTTACAAAAATGTAGGAAAAAAACATCATTGGGTTGATCGTTTAGTGTGGACAGATAAAAATTGGATTGATTATACAACAGACAACAAAGTTAAAACATTTATCGTAAAAAAGCATGATGACCTGGTAGGTTACTTCGAGCTTATTCACCATGAAGAGCAGAATGAAGTTGAGATTGCTTATCTTGGCTTATTAGAAGAATACCATAATAAAAAAATTGGATCTTTTCTTCTATCAACTGCAATAAAAAATGCTTTTTTAGAAAAACCTCAACGTGTTTGGGTACACACATGTTCATTAGATCATAAAAATGCTTTAAAAAATTATATTGCTAGAGGAATGAAAATCTTTAAAAAAGAAACTGTTTTTGTTTAGTTTAATCTTGTTTAGGTAATCTGAATAGGTTTTTAGTTAAATTAATATTCTTATCAATTGATGAAAGTACAGTAGTATTTGAATTTTGATAGATATCAGTAGTTTGCCAACCTATTAAATTATAAGATTTTTTATCAAAAAATAGACTTATTTCATTTTCATTTTCAGTAAAACTAAAATCTATTAAGTTCTTTTTAATATTTTTTCCTTTAATATTTTTGAGTTTATTTAATAAAAAACTTTTATCTAAAATTAAATTTAGAGGCGTTTTTTCGATAGGATAAATATAAAAACTATTGGCTGTTTTAATCACTAATGAATTTCCATTTGACACCAGTATTTTATTTTTAGAGTTATATTTACAAAAAATTTTCTTTGGATATTCAACTGTACATTTTCCATTTTCAATTTTACCGTTGATATTTTGTTCAAATTCAAAAGAAATATTTTTTATTTCTGATAAATTTTTTATTATATTATTTTCAATAGACGCATAAGTGTTAGAAATAAATAATGTGAAAAAAAATATAGTTAAATATTTTTTCATTAAAGGACATCTCTTTTACCAACATGATTAGCCTTACTCACAATTCCTTCTGCTTCCATCATGTCTATTATTCTTGCAGCTCTATTATAGCCTATTTGAAGTTTTCTCTGTAAAAATGATGTGGACGCCTTACCCTCTGATTTAATTATCTCTAACGCTGTTTGNTATAATTCGTCTTTATCACCCTGACTTTTGGTATTTTCACTCATTTCTTTCTCGTCAGCAAAATTAAGTATTTCGTCAACATAATCTGGTTCTGCCTGGGATCTTAAAAAATTATTTATTCCCTCAATTTCAGTATCAGATACAAATGGAGCATGTATTCTTACAATACGATTTGCTGATGCGGATGACATATAAAGCATATCACCTTTCCCCAAAAGTTGCTCAGCACCTTGTTCACCTAATATGGTTCTGCTGTCAATTTTTGAAGTTACTTGAAATGAAATTCTCGTTGGAAAATTTGCTTTGATTGTACCAGTGATTACATCAACACTTGGTCTTTGGGTCGCCATTATAATGTGAATTCCTGCTGCTCTAGCCATTTGAGATAATTTTTGAATATAATTTTCTATTTCTTTTCCTGCAACCAACATCAGATCTGACATCTCATCTACAACAACAACTATATAAGGCATTGGAAGTTTATGTTTAGTATTGTAACTGTCTATATTTCTAACGCCCTCTCTAGTCATTAGTCTATATCTACTTTCCATCTCTTTAACGACCCAACCCAAGACAGAGGCTGCTTTTTTTGCCTCTGTTATAACGGGACATAGTAAGTGTGGCACACCTTCATAAGTAGAAAGTTCTAACATTTTAGGATCTATTAAAATAAATTTACATCTTTCTGGTGTATGTCTAAATAAAAGAGACAAGATAATTGTATTTATACAAACAGATTTTCCTGAACCAGTAGTTCCTGCAATTAATAAATGTGGCATAGATGCTAAGTCACCAACAATGGGTTTTCCAGAAATGCTTTTGCCTAACGCAATGGGTAATTTAATCTCTTTCTTTTTAAAGTCGGGATTATTCAATATTTCACTTAAATAAACATTTTCTCTTAGTGAGTTAGGTAATTCAATACCAATGGTGTTACTACCAGGTATAGTAGAAATTCTTGCAGACTCTGAACTTGTATTTCGAGCAATGTCATCTGAAAGATTTATTATTTTTGAAACCTTCACACCTGCGGCAGGCTCAAATTCATTTAAAGTCACGACCGGACCATTACTAATTTTTTTAATATTACCGCTTACGCCAAAATCTAAAAGAATTTTTTCAAGAAATTCAGGATTAGAATTTTCATTCTTACTTATATCTACCCTTTCCTTCCTTGATGGTGCTTTTAATAAATCAATTGGAGGTAATTTAAATTTTTTTTGATTATTTGATTGGGATTGATCTGCTTTTATAAATGGCAAATCTTCTTGAATTAAATTTTTTATTTCCTGCTGGGGAATGTATTCTTTGATAACTTCATTTTCTTTTTCATAATTCTTTGTAGTTTTCCTAGTAAAAAAATTGATAAATAAAACAAAATTTTTGATTTGAAAATTGATACTAAATAAAAATAAGATGAAAATTATAATTATTAAAGAGTAATAAAAAATATTCTCATTTATTGAGATCATATTTCCTAAAAATAATTGATTAATATAATTTCCAACAAAACCACCATTTCCATTAATATAAAGTTCAAATGCATCTATATAATAGTAATTAAAAAAGGATGATCCAATTATTGAGTAGACAACAATAAAAAAAGTATTTTCTAAAATTAAAAAGATATTTTTTCTTTTAAAAATATTGATCCCTGTAATTAGAAAAGTTAAAGGTATGAGATAAGATATTACCCCAATTGACTGTAGAAAAAGATCTGAAATATAACTTCCTTGATAACCTAAAAAATTATTAATTTTTGTGTTTTCACTAAAGATGAAGTTGGGGTCTTCTGGTGAATATGAGATTAAAGATATAAAAAGTAAAATTCCAATAATAAAAATTACAGTCCCAGTTATTTCAATTAATCTTTTTAAAGCAAAATTTAGTACAGAATTGGCTAGTTTTTTTATATCCATATTTAATGAATCAAATTAACCACTTTGTATCATCTAATTTTTATTGTTAAAATTAAAATTATTATGAAAGTTTGTATAATTGGAGATGGATTAACAAGTTTAACTTTGGCCAAAGCGTTGGTTAATCAAGGTGTATATGTTCATATATTTACTCAGCCAAAATTAAGAAAAAAAAACAAAGGCCGCACAATAGGAATTTCAAAAAGTAATTTAGACTTTTTTAACAAAAATATATTGAATATTGAAAAATTGTCATGGGATATTAAAAAGATTGAAATTTATACTGAAAATTTAAAAAATGAACGACTACTTGATTTTAAAAAAGATAACAAAACACTTTTTTCACTTATCGAAAATGATACTCTCTACGAAAATTTATTTTTATCATTAAAAAAAAATAAATTTTTTAAATTAAAAAAAAAAACTTATAATATAAATTTTATTGAAAAAAATTATGACTTGGCATTTATTTGCGACGTTAATAGTTTGATCTCAAAAAAATTTTTCTTTAAAAAATTGACTAAAGATTATAATAGTTATGCTTACACTGGAATTATAGACCACAAAAAAATTGATAATTTTACTGCAAGCCAGATATTTACAAAAAAGGGACCATTTGCGTTCTTGCCGATTTCTAATAAACAGACATCAGTTGTATTTTCTGCAAGAGGTGAAAAAAATATTAATTTAAAGAAATTTGTTGAAATCTATAATAAAAGATATGACATAACAAATTTAAGAGAAATAAATAAATTTAACCTTAAATCATTTACTTTACGATCCTACCATTTCAAAAATATGTTAGCTTTTGGAGATTTGCTACATAAAATTCATCCTTTGGCAGGTCAAGGTTTTAATATGTCCATAAGAGATATCAAAGAAGTGGTAGAATTAATTAAATTTAAGATTAATTTAGGCTTAGATCTAGATAGTTCAGTTTGTACAGAATTTGAGAAAAAGACCAAAACTAAAAATTTTCTTTTTATGAATGGAGTTGATTTTATCTATGAACTATTTAAATTTGAGAGTGCTCTTAACCAAAAATTTTTAAGTAAATCCATGCAATTACTCTGTCAAAATAAAGAATTAAATAAACTTTTTATAAAGTATGCAGATACAGGCTCAATATTTTAACTTTATTGAATAGTATTATTATCATATTGATCATATGTATATGTTGTCAATATTTCAGCAATCTTTGTCTTTCTAAGATTAATATCTTTTGTTTCAAGTAAAATTTGTTTTTCCTCTAGAGTAAAAGGTGATGCCATTGCAAGTGCATTAATTATTTCATCTAAACTCTGCTTTTGCATTGCTGACCAATTGATTATAAATCCTTTTCTGTCAAAAAGAGTTTTAAGGTCTTTGAAAATAATTTCCAAATCAGAGAACTTTAAATCATCTTTTTTATTATCTAAATCATTTTTGTAATCATCAAATGTAATTTTACATTCACGGTATTTTTTATTTGTTTGAACTTCCTCAATAATTTTAAATCTAATTAATCCTTTTAATTCGATTAAAAATCTTGCGTCTTCAGTTTCTTTAAAACTTACAATTTTTCCCATACAACCAATATTATGGAGTAGAGGCGTTTTATTTTCCCCATCTTTTGAAACTTTTGGCTGTATCATACCTAATAACTTATCTGATTTCATGACATCGTTTATCATGTCAATGTATCTTGGTTCAAAAATATTAAGTGGAACAGTAGTTTTTGGAAAAATAATAAAATTACTTAGCGGAAAAACAGGTATTATTTTTGGTAAATCTACATTTTTCATTATCATAAACATAACATAATTAAAATTACTTGAATTAAAAAAAACGACACACTATATTATTTTTTAATGCGGGCGTAGCTCAGTGGTAGAGCGTCTCGTTGCCAACGAGAAGGTCGAGGGTTCGATCCCCTTTGCCCGCTCCATTAATATGTTTAAAGTAATTACTAGTATCTTCCAAAAATACATTGATGCTAGAGATATTCGTCAATTTAAAAAAAACTTTTTTTATTATATTTTTTTTAGACTTATAAGAAAGAAGCTCACATCAAAAATTAAAATTAAAATTTATGATTTTTATGTTTTTGCAAGCGCTAATAAGAAAAAAATGTCCCATTCTCTTTTAAGAAAATGTGATTTTGAGGATACTCAAGAAATAAAATTGATTGACTCAATTTCGAAAAATTTTTTAATTTATCTATTTGATTGTGGATCAAACTTTGGTTTTTATTCTCTTTATATCGCATCAAAAAATAAAGATAATAAAGTTGTGGCATTTGAAGCATCTCCATCTACATTTTTAGAAATGCAAGAGAATATTGAGTTAAATAATTTTGTTTCGATTAAAATAAATAATTTAGCTGTTTCAAACAATGAGAATTTAAAATTAACTTTTAATGAAAGTGAAAATGATTGGGAAAGTTCAATCTCCCACTCTGATTTTGAAAATAAATCAAAAATTTTTATCAAATCTACTACTTTAGATGCTGTCACTAAAAAACAAGTTTTTGATGATTATGCAGTTGTTATCAAGTTAGATGTTGAAGGCCATGAAATGAATGTAATGGATGGAAGTTTGTCTCTAATTAAAAAATGTTCCCCATTAATAATTTTGGAATTCTCAAAATTTATTAAAAAAGATAAATATTACAACTTTTCATATTTAGAGAACTTTTTGGTAAAGTTTGATTATGAAATCTATAATACTAAATTTCAAATAACTTCCTTAGAGAAGGTTCTCACTGAAATCAACAAATTACCCAATAATATGTATGGGATTGGAAACAATTTTTTGATAAAGAAAGGATCAAAAATAGAAAAAATAATTAAAAATGTCTGATCTTTTAAATAAAAAATGTGTTCCTTGTGAAGGTGGGGTGGCTGCATTTGACTTATCAGAAATTCATAAATACCAAAAAAAAATTGATGGATGGGAAGTTATCCATGATGAAGAAAAAATTTATTTTTTAGAAAAAAAATTTACTTTTAAAAATTTTTTAGAAAGCCAAAAATTTGTAAACGAAGTAGGAAAAATATCTGAGGAAGAAGGACATCATCCAGATATTACTTTTGGATGGGGTTATGCAAAAATTGATATTACGACACATGCAATTAAAGGACTTTCAGAAAATGATTTTATCTTAGCAGCTAAAATTGATAAAATTATTAGTGCTTAAAGTGACGGTTTTTAGAAAAAACTAAAATTTTGTTAGTTCTGTTTACAAAATTAATAATTTCTTTATCGCGAATAGAACCAGATGGTTGAATAATAGCAGTTACACCAGATTGAATTAATTTCTCAACACCATCTACAAAAGGAAAAAATGCGTCTGATGCAGCAACAACATCTTTATTGATTTTATTAAACATTTTCATTTTATCTATTGCTATTTGACAACTATCTACTCTGCTTGGTTGTCCAGAACCAATACCGATTGTACTTAAATTACTTGCTAAAACTATTGCATTAGATTTGACATGGCGACAAATATTAAAAGCAAATATAAGATTCTTTAATTGATCCTTATTTGGTTTTCTTTTTGAAACAACTTTGAAATCACTAGTCTTAAATTTATTAATATTACTAGACTGAATTAACATCATATGATCCAAGGATTTAAATTCAAATTTTTCATCAATTGAAAAATTTGAAGAATCAATCAACCTTATATTTTTTTTTGATTTCAAAATTTTAAGTGCTTCTTTATCAAAACCATTTGCAATTATTACTTCTAGAAATATTTTGTTAAGTAAATTTGCGAGACTTTTCTTGATTTTAAAATTAAAACAAATAATACCACCAAAAGCACTTACAGGGTCACAATCATAAGCTAATTTGAAGCTTTTTAAGTTATTTTTATCAATTGAGACTCCGCATGGGTTAGCATGCTTAACAATGACTGTTCCTATATTTCTCGGTAGTGATTTTGAAATTGTGAGAGCTGTATAAATATCGTTATAATTATTATAACTTAATTTTTTTCCATGAATTTTATTTATATCGTTGTTTTGAGTTTTTGAGTAAATTGCACTTTCTTGATGAGAATTTTCACCATATCTCAATTTTTCAATTAAATTTCCATAAATAGTTTTTTTTTGAGGAAAATTGATATTGGAAATTTTGTTAAAATAATTTGAAATCACTGAGTCGTAATAAGCTGTTTCTGCGAAGGCTTGTTGTGACATAGTTTTTCTAAATTTAAGAGATGTTGATCCTTTATTTTTTTTTAATTCATTCATCAGGTCGTCATAATTTTTGCTTGAGGTTAAGACAGTTACGTCATTGTAATTTTTAGCTGCCGCTCGAGCCAAGGTAGGTCCTCCAATATCTATATTTTCTATAATTTTTTTATGATCATGCGCTTGATCTAATGTTTTTTCAAATGGATAAAAATTAACAATTACCAAATCGATATTTTCATAATTATTTTTATTCATATCTTTTAAATGAGTTCTATTATTTCTTTTATTTAAGATCCCCGCATGAATTTTTGGATGTAAAGTTTTAACTCTTCCTTCAAGTATTTCTTTTGAATTAGTAAATTTCGAAACTTCCAAACATTGAAATTTTAATCTTTTAATTTCTTTGAAAGTGCCACCTGAGCTAATTAATTTAATACGATATTTTCTTAAATTTTGAATTAATGATTTTAAGTCTTTTTTGTCTGATACAGATATCAAAGCCGTTTTAATTCTCTTCATCATATCCTTTTAATATACCATTTAATATTTTCGATTTGATTGTATGAAATTTCAGAAATAAAAATATTTTGATTACTAGTATATGAATTTTTTTTACCGAAATATAAACCATTATCAATATTTATATCAAAATTATCACAAGAAAATTTCCACCCTTCATTATCTAACTCGATCAAAATTGTTTTATTATCTTGTGTTTTCATTAATCTAATGTTCGGTTCTACGTGAAAACGAATATCAAACTTAAAGTTTTTATTTTTTTTCTTTTTTATAATTTTATCTGTTCCTGTAAAAGCCATCTGTTCCGGATAATATTCAATGATTCTCTCATGAATAGAGTCATATTTTTTTAGATAACCATCATGTGCTAATTCAACTTTCCAATAATTTTTTTCAAATATAATTTTTTTTTTTAATATTTTTAATCCTCTATGAATCATTGAAGAATTATTAATATAACTTGATGAATGATCATCAATTACTAAAGTATTATGAGTAGCACTAGATTTTGATATTTGATTTAATTTATCGTTTTCTCTGAAATAACCACAATTTGATATTAGTTTTTTTTGATTTCTAATTATTTCAAAAGATAATGCACCAGATTGATAATTTTCTGTGAATTTTGAATTTGGCGTTGAGCCAGCGTCTAATGCGAGGCAGGTTTTTTTATCTCTACAAATTATATATCCCCCAAAATCCTGATTATCATTTTTAAATTTATAGCCTAATCTTTTTAAGTAATTATCAAACTCTTGATTATTAGAATTTGAATTTCCATTAAAAAATAAATCAGTATTCACATTCTGCCAAATAAACGAATAACCCTGTCCAAGATAATAAATTGTTTCCTCTACATTTTCGGGAACTGTTATTTGTGCTTCTTTGAACCATTCTCTTATTAGAATAAAATATTTTAAATAAAATGTTAATTGTTTGATATTTCTAGTTTTAGGAAATCCTGAATTATCAAGAGAAACTTTCGATATTTTTTTTAAAATATTTAGAGCGTTTGTTAAGTGATTTTTATCAAATTTATAACATAGACCAACAAGAATTATTGCAGCACAACCAATTAATTTATCGTCATAAACTTTTGTTTTATTTATTTCATTAATAAGGTGATTGGTTTGTTTTTGAATCATCATGTTAAATTCTTTTTTATAATTTTCATCACTATCCTCAAATGTTAAGTTATAAGATGACAACCACGCTATAATTCTTTTAGCAGTTAAATCAAAATCCCATGTTTTAGAGTTATATTTTTTATTTATTTCAATCCAATTTGATATAATTGATCTTGTAATTTTTTTTGAAGATTTTAAATCAAGACTAAATAACCAATAAAAACCATTTAACTTTTTAAGTTCTTTTCTACTTACATTATTTTTTAACCACACATCTTCAAATAAGAAGTCATCAATTTTTACCTTTTTTTTTTGATATTTGATTAAGGAAGATAGTAAATAAGGACTTGGTTTATAAAAAAAATCATTATTATTTACCTTTGAAATTTTTTTGTCATAAAAATTTGAGTTTAAATAAAAGACTTTAAACTTTTTTGATATATTTGAAAAAAACCTATTTATGTAAAACATAAGTTTACTTAGATCTTAACAATTCAATATTTCTCTTTATATCTCCATTATTATCTTTGAATATTGTAGTGCCTGAGACAAGAATATTTGCACCTGCTTTTATTGCAGCTTTTGAATTTTCAAAGTTAATCCCTCCATCTATTTCAATGTCAAATTTCATACCTTTATCCTCTTTAATAGCTGTCAAGTCTTTTACCTTAGTCAAAACCTCAGGCATGAATTTCTGTCCGCCAAATCCTGGATTTACACTCATTATGAGAACTAAATCAATTTGATCTAAAAATTTCAATATAACATCTATTTTTGTTCCTGGATTAAGAGATAAACCAACTTTCTTATTTAATTTTTTAATCTTTAAAATTGACTCCGCCAAATTATCTGTAGCTTCAGGATGTATAGTTATAATATCAGCTCCGGCATTCGCGTAATCATCAATATATTTATGAACTGGAGAAATCATTAAATGTACATCGAAAATGAGTGATGAATGTTTCTTTAAAGACTTAATAACAGGAGGACCTATAGTTAAATTTGGAACAAAATGACCATCCATCACATCTACATGTATCATGTCAGCGCCGCATTCCTCTAATTTTTTGATCTCAGAACCTAGTTGACTAAAATCTGCAGATAATATTGATGGTGAAATTTGTATTTTTTTCATTAAAACTAAATTTATTAGTATCAACTTTTAAAAATTATTTAATTAAAAAATTGATAAATTTGTCTAGAAATTTCACTTTCTAAAGGAAAAGATAACATTCCCATAACAGAATAGCCTAAAATCCACGGCATTAAATAAAATCTTACCATAAAGAAAAACCAAGCAACATATAGTGGAACTATCGGTTGAATAATAAATTCGGGTGTAATTGGTTTAAAAATACGTAGTAATGGA